>JACCDG011619585.1_pt1 | contig 10808 bp, 14 predicted proteins | sample 7442471 | NCBI WGS metagenome assembly JACCDG01 (sample SAMN15323444, study PRJNA562643) | freshwater metagenome | isolation source: river surface water | place: USA:Blue River Watershed | collected 2017-08-17 | reverse complement strand
GGCTCCCGCGCGCCAACACCCTTCGGGGTGATGAGGTACTCGGAGATGAACCGCTCCCGGCGGCGCGCGCGGCCGGTCGGCCAGCCGGTGAGGTTGAGGGGGTCGGCGGCGACGGTGCCCTTGGCTCCCGACTTCACGGTCTCACTCTCAAACTTTGCCTTGGCAGGGGGTGGTTTGGCTGACGGCTAGGGGCGTCTCCCCTGGTCACAGACGCGCCGCGAGCGGCACCACGGCGCCGGTTGCATGAACCGCAGACCACGTCGACATCCGCCAGCCTGATCGCCAGGCCAGCCGCCTTGCGCTCCCAGGCCTCCGGAGTGTGGTCGGCCTGTAGATCCTCGGTCGCACCGCAGTCGAGGCAGAACGGTTGCAGCTTGCGGGCACGCTTGGACAGGCGATGCCAGGCCGCGTCATAGCCTCGCGCGGCGGCCGGCGCTTTGCGGTCGACGGTGTGAACCTCGCAGCGCGGACCCGAGGCGGCCTCACCGCAGTCGAGGCAGGGTCGGAGCGTCATTGGCCGGCGTCCTCCTGGTCGATGAGGGCGGCGATGCACGCATCAAGCCAACGACGACCTGGCCCCGAGAGGATCTCGGGCAACGCGGCGTCATAGAGGTCGAGGAGGGCCTGAAGTAGTTGGGCTCCTCGGTTGTCGGCGCGGGTCTGGGTCAAGACTTCGTTGATGCCGTCAACGTCGTCGCGACCGTGGCAGTCGAGGACTCGGGCGGCACGCTGCATGTCGAGGGTGAGTTCGGTCCGGTCGTCAACCTCGGCCAGTTGGGCGACATAGGTGCCGAGGTACTGGATGCCGACCGGGGTGCGGGTCTGCACGATGTAGACGCGGTGCAGATCCAGCAGGCCCTGAAGAAGCTGGGCGGCACGGTCGGTCTCGATGGTCTCGCGGACGATCTCGGCCAGGCCTTCGGCGTTGCCGCCGCGATGGTGGATGATCAACGCGGCCGCCATCCGGACGTCGCGCGGTGTGGGGCTCTCGGGGTTGCTCATGTCGTTCTCCTTGTTGGGTCCGTTGGTCCAGATTTCGGGGTCGGGGAAGATGACGCGGCGGCTGTTCACGATGCGTCCTGTTGTTTGCTACGGCACGACAAGTGAACGTCGCCCTGGTCGGCCACGACAGGTTTGCCGCAGACGATGCAGCGCGGAACTTCCCTGCCCTTGACTGTGACGGTTCGGCGTTGGCGTAGGCCTTGCCGGCGGGCCTCCAGTGGCGTCGGTTGCACCGGCTCCACACCGTGTTCAGCGGTATCGGATTCAACCCGGTGCACTTGGTTAACCCGGTTAACCTGGTGCATCTCGTCGCCTGGTTTTGCACCGGGTGCACCGGGTTCGCCAGGTGCACCGGGTTCAGACCGACCTATGCCAAGTCGGTGCCAAACCTGGCTGAACTGGTCTTTTGCGTATCCGCGTGGCCCACGGCCTCCGGGACGCTGAGAAGTTACCTTGGATGCCTGGGTCACCATCCGGCCGAACCGGGTCTCGGTCAACTCCTTGCCGTAGTTGGAGCGCTCACCCCAGTACTCCGGGTTGTGGGCGATCAGGCTGGCGACGAGATCCTTGGTCGGCATGAAGTCGTCGACGTCGGGCCAGACGGAGTGCAAGTCGGTCATCAGGACCATGCCAGGCGGTAGCGCGCGGAGACCGGCATCGCGTTCGTGATCGTCCTCGGCCATGCCGCGCCGGATTAGCTGATCAGCCACGGCGGGCCATCGCCCTCCGGCGGCGACGGCCACCCGCTTGAGCGGTCGCCACTTCTCCTTTGCCCGACCGAGGCATCCCTTGGGGAGGGTGACGTCGCCACTCACGGTCACTCGGTGCCGGTCGGCGAAAGCGACGACCCTGTCGTGCAGGCCCTGGGCGTCGGCCTCGATCTTCTCCCAGTCGGAGTCCTCGATCACGCCATCGAGATCCGGCATGAGAAGGATTCGGATGGACCGGGATTTGGTGTCGTCGGGAAGGTGCGGGCTATTGCCCGCCATCGCGACCGGGCAGAAGGTCGGCATCTCCCGGACTTCCCAGTTGCCGCCCTTGGCCGGCACTAGGACAGGCCGGGTGGCGCCGCGTTTGTAGCCGCTGTTGATTATGCCGATGAGATCCTCGACGCCCGGTTTCTTCGGGTTCAGCGACCGGTCGACCTCATCAATGAGCAGCGTCCGGACACCGCCTTGCAGGATTCGCACCAGCAGGGCCGGGGACGAGATCGACGCGGCCTGCACTGGTCGCCAGCACAGGTGCGCCAGGTGCTCTAGGACCGTGGTCTTGCCGCTACCGGGCATCGTGGAGTCGATCAGCAGGCGGGCCGTGGTGTACAACTCGTCGGCCATGTGTGTGCTGATCGTCCACAGGACCAACAGCTTGTAATCCTCCGGATCGGGCATGGCGATGAACCGGGAGAACCACGTCTCAAGATCGTCGAGGAGGTTCGTATCACTCACGTCGGTGTCATCTCCCAGTTCTCGCAGATCTCGCGGACGATGGCCCGGTCCCCCGCGCTGTTGCGCCACATGAACCGCAAGCCCTCCGGGCACGGCGCGGGAAGAAGGCCGGCGGCCAGGAGGTGACGCGCGGCCTTCCGGTATCCGCCCAGGTAGGCGGTATCCATCAGGCCACCTCTCTCGGGGCCCGAGGGATATAGACCCCGGACCGGCGGCGCTGCATACCGCGCGCAACGGCCGGCCAGTCGGCGGCGGTGCTGATCGCCCGCGAGGCTTCGGCCATCGCGTCCTGGGCGGTCTCGACTCTCAGGGCCCAGTGGCGCGCGGCGTCGAGGACGGCGGCCAACTTGGCCGGGTCGTCGGTCGGTAGATGCTGCCAGGGCAGGGAGCCGACCATCGGCCAGCTGGCCGCCGCCGTCAGCGTCGGTTCGGCGTACCGGTGGACGCTCCACCAGTCGACGGTTCGGGACTCGATCATCGGCGATCACCAGGGCCGGCTGGTGTCGACGGCGGGCGGTTCGACCTTCTCAGCGGCGACGAAAGCGGCGTCCATGGCTCGGTTGAACAGATCCAGCACTGCGGACCGGTCCGCGCGGGTAAGTGCAGCGGGGTCGGTTGCCGCGAGTACCGCCCGCAGGGCATCGGGACCACTGACCCTCCGGGTGATTTCGTCCAGAATCGCCGCAGTGCTGATCGTGTCGAGGACGTGAACCGGGTCGGCCGCGAGAAGGTCGTCAGCCGCCTGGGTGATCGCCGCCGCGAACTGCCGGGCCTGTCGCAACGTCAGATGCTCTTCAGCTTCGCCGACCTCAACCGTGACAAAGTCGTCGCTGATCTGGCCGTCGCGGTGGAGGATGACCACGGCGTACGCGCCGGCTTGGCGACCAGCGACCACATGGGGCGTGCCGCTGTAGGTACAGAGATCCGCGTCGATGTCGTCGTCGGTGTGAAAGCCGGCGGGCAGGGTGGCCGCGAGCAGGCGGTCGAGGTCAGCATCCGGGATGCTGCCGACCGTGAGCGGGCCGGTCGGATCGACCGGATACGGGTTGTCGGGGCGTTGTACGATCATGGTGTTCTCCTGTTCGTTCTGATGGGCGATGGGTTCTGAAGGCTCCGAGGCGGCCACCTCGGGGCCTTCGCTTTTCGGTGGGGTATTCATCAGGCGGCGTCGCCTGCGTCGAATTGCGCGTTCTCCCAGGCGATCACGTCGGCCAAGCGGTATCTCGCGTGCCGGCCGAAGCGGGCGTATCTGGGGCCTTTCCCCTGGCTCGCCCACTGGGCGAGTGTGGCCACGGGCAACTTCTCGCGCTTCGCCAACTCGGCCCGAGTGAGCCAAACATCTTCGACCACTTTCCATGCACCTCCTGTGTCGTATTTGCGTCTGATGGACGCTGATTGTCGAGGGTTGCGGACATTTCGCGTCCCTGGGTCTCAGAGTAAGGGTTACGTCCAAATGACGCAAGCATTGGCATATGTCGCACATCCTGCGTCTGCCGTACGCTGGCCATCATGCCGCCGTTGGAAAAGCCGAACTGGGAGAAAGTTCCGCCACGCGACTGGGCGGAAGAACAGGCCTATCGGGTCGGACAGGAGGTTCGGCGACTACGCCGAAAAAGACCGGCGCAGTGGGTGGCCGACCGGACTAAGGAACTGGGTTATCCCCTGACTCGGGCGGTGATCTCAGACCTAGAGGTTGGCCGGCGCCGATACGTGACCACTGCTGAGTTGATGATCCTGGCCCGCGCACTAGATACAGCGCCGATTGCCTTGATGTATCCGTTCCCGTACTACGGCGAGGAGACGATTCAAGTCCTGCCCGTTCCCGAGGGTGGCCAATCGGTCGAGTTGGAGAAAATCTATGCCGTGCAATGGTTTACGGGCGAGCAAGGGATATACCTCAATGCTCTCGGAATGCCGATGATTGACCAGGAGAACTACTTCTCGCAGACCGTGGGCCTTGAGCGTGCCCGCAAAGTGTGGGCGCTTGAGGACCGCAAGCAGCTTCTACTGGTGAAACTCCGCCTGACACGGCAAGCCAAACGCGAAGGCCGCAAGGACGTGACTGACGACGAGCTCGACGAGTTGCAGGCCGATATTGAAGACCTTGATCGTCGGATCGCGGACGAGCTTGGACTCGGGGACCGCGACCTCAGCGCGGAGTCGCTTGAGCGCATGTTTGGCGATCCACGGAAGGATTGAACGATGGCGGGTAGGCCTCCCATGAGGATCGGTCAGCACGGCAAGATCACCCGGATCTCCCTCGGCGGCGGGATCTGGGTGGCCCGGTGCCGGTTCCGCGACCTCGACGGGGTGACGCGGCGGCTGGAGCGGATGACGCCGACCGGTGGGGTCGACGAGTACGGCGCGCGGGCCGAGGAGGCCCTGCGGGATGCGATCACGGCCAGGCGGCCACCGGGGTCAGGCAGCATCACCGGCACGACCACTCTCGGGGATCTGCTGACCCGGTACCTCACCCGATGCCGCGACGACGGGGAGTTGGCGCCCAAGAGCGTCGACACCTACGAGGCGACCCTCGACGCGGTCCGGTCGAGGATGGCCGACGTGAGGGTCAGCGAGGCCACTCCGGGTCTGCTGGACGAGATCCTGCGAGGTATCCGGCGGGACCACGGCGCGACTCGCGAACGGCATACGAAGGTGGCGCTCAACGCCGTTCTGACCGACGCGGTACTCGCTGGCGCCATCGCCGCCAACCCGGTAAGGGAACTGGGCACCAGGCGGCGCAGGAAGGCCGACAAGCGGACCAAGGGTGCGCCGGCCCTCGGGGTCGATCAGGTGCGGGCGCTGGTGACCGCGGTCGGTGCGTCGAAGGCGTGCGCTCAGAAGGATCTGGCCGACCCGGTGATCCTGCTGGCCGCCACCGGCCTACGGCGCTCGGAACTGTTGGCGCTGCGATGGGAGGACGTCGACCTCGACGGGAAGGTGTTGTCGATCAACGGGTCGGTGGTCAGGATCAAGGGCAAGGGCCTGATACGCCAGGACACGACGAAGGGCGGTGCGGCGCGGTCGGTGCCGCTCCCCAAGTTCGCGGTGGATGCTCTGCACGGCAGGAAGGCCGGCGTTCAGCGCCCGAACAGCGCCGGGGTGATCTTCCCCTCGTCGGCCGGCACTCTGCGCGACCCGGACAACTTCGGCAAGCAATGGCGGGAAGTGCGCGTGGGCCTGGGCCTGCCTGACGTCAGTAGTCACAGCTTCCGCAAGACGGTGGCGACCCTGATCGACGACTCGGGGTTATCGGCCCGGATCGGTGCCGACCAGCTGGGCCACGCGCGGCCGTCGATGACCCAGGATGTCTACATGAGTCGCGGCACGGTGCATACCGAGGTGGCCGATGTTCTCGACAAAGCGGTCGGCATAAACGACGAATAAACGTCGGATGGAATTGATGAGGTGGGCTAGATACCACCTCTGACGTGGCCAGGGCCGGGATCGAACCGGCGACCTTCCGCTTATGGGTTGAGCGTTCTCGACACGCCGCGATGTTTGCCAAAGATTCTCTAGGGCAACGTCTTTCGCGCACTCTTGACTCTCGTCAATTCGCAGTGATTCGCGGCGTGTCGCGGGTATTAACGACGAATAAGCGTCGGATATGGGCGGTGGCCCGGTGGCTGCGCTGGTCTCCAATGCCGTCGGCGCAGACTGCGGAGGAGCGTACGAAAGACTCCGCTTATCACCGGGCCACCGGGCTCACATGGCCGTCACCCGGTACCGGTTGAGGACCGCGAGTTCGGCCAGGGTCCAACCCAGGAACGACGACCGCACCTCGCGTTCGACGTCGTCGACCTTCTCCCGGCTGAGGATCTGCCGGCCGTTGGCGGCCAGGCGCGCCGACGCGGTGGTGATGACGGCCGACAACTCCTCGTTGGGTTCACCGGCGTCGAATCCGCGTCCGCGCGTGTAGGCGCGGGCCAGCACGGTCACCTGGGCGATGGCCGCGTCGACGGCCACGCTGGGCGTGTCAAGGAGGGCCTCGACGTCGGTGCTGCTGACCGGCATGGCCTATGCCTCGGTCAGGAGCGTGACGGCCTTCGGCTGGAGCAGCGCGGTGTCCCAACGGGACACCACCCGGATGCCAACGGAGTCGAAGTCGCCCCAGGTCTGGTCGAGGATCTTCACCTCGGCGTCGACGTCGCGGGCGACGACGACCTTGGAGAAGTCGACCAGGGCGACCCGCTTCTTGGTCGAGACGGCCGGGATGTTGTCGGTGATGATGACCGGCAGGCCGAACAGTTGGAACGCGGTTCCGCCCTGAATACCGGTGGGGTCGAACAGGTACTGACGGAAGTCCTGATCCGAGGTCGCTCCGGCGTTGGCGATCTTGAGCTTGCGCAGTGTGGCGAAGCTGGCGGCGGTCATCACCCAGTGGGTCGGGTTGACCTTGTTGCCCTGGGCGGTGGCGATCCCGTCGATGAGGGAGTCGGCGTCGGTGAGATCCAGCGTGCCGGTGGCGATGCCGGTGGCCCGGAGGATGCCCTTGACCGTGTTCGACGTGCCAGCGCCGTCCCAGAGGGCGGCGTCGAGTGCGTTGGCGACGTCGGTGACCAGCCGGGTCCGCAAGACGGCCTCAAGGCCGACGACCGAGGTCCGGATGAGTTCGTTGCTCATCTTCACCAACACCTTGAGGCCCTTGAGGGTCGAAGGCAGGAGGGTCACCTCGTCGAACGCGACGTCGCCGTCGCTGATCTGGGCTCCCTCGGCGACGAATCCGGCGGTGACGCCGTTGGCGATGCGCGGGACGCGGACCGGGGAGGAGGAGTCGAGAATGGTCGGGCCGGCGGCCAGGAACGTCGATGCCTGCTCAAGAGGCTGGACCAACAGGTCGGCGACCTGTGACTGAATCAGAGTGCCGTTGTCGGCGGTGACTTCGATTGCCATGGGGTTATGTCCTTACGGGGCAGAGGGATTCGGGGAGTGACCCTTGCCGCCAGGACAAACTGAGGGTGCCGCCCGCCAGGAGCGACACCGTCAGTTTAGCGTCTAGACCCGTTCTTTCAGTAGTCCCAGCAGTGAGAAGCCTCCGGCGCCGGCCGGCCCGCGTTGACCCTGGCCGATGTCGCCGGATGGCCGGCGGCTGGCGAGGTGGGGCTTGCGGTCGAGCAGGTCGTCGACGGCGGCCGCCAGAGCCTCGGGGTCCTCGAGGTGGGTCTCGTCGAACGGCAGGTCGGTCGGGTCGGCGAGTCTGCCGGTGGCCCTGACTAATTCGATGTGCAGTCGTTGGGCGAGGGTGTCGGCCTGTTGCGCGCGCTGGCGATACTTGCCGTTCTCCTGGCGCAGCTTCTCGACGACTTCACGCGGGAATGTGTCGAGATCCTCTTCGGGGGTGGGCGATTCGGGCGTACCCTCCTCGGCGTCTGCGATGGGGTCAGGCTGGCTTACCCCATCGCCGGGGGTTGGGTCTGTTGCGTCCTCGGGGGTGTCTGCGGTGTCAATCATCGTCACTTGCTCCTTCTTCGATGCGGTTGACCTCGGCGACGGCGTCGGCGAGGTAGTGGGCGAGTTCGATTGCCTCTGTTGTAGTGAAGACGAACACCAGGCCGGCGGTCCGGACCCGGACCGGACGGCTGGTCAGCGGGGCGGCGTCGACCCGGATCGGCAGATCCTTAGCGCACAGCCGCGGCATCGACCATCACCATCGCGATGTCATCCTCGGAGTAGCCCAGCTTCGCCAGTGCGTAGGCCTGTGGCAGGAGACCCGCTTGATACAGCTTCACGACGGCGTCGGCCTCCTGGGCGACCGACCGTGTCGCGGCGTCGGCCCAGTGAATCCGTACCGGGTCGATCAGCAAAGGGTCGCGACCGTCACGGATGGCGACCATGAGTCGGGCGACCTGTTCCCAGGACCGGCCGAACTGGGCTTGCCTGGCCTCGGCGCGGGCGGTCAGGGACGCCTCGGCGGCCCGGAGGGCGTCGGCGCTGGCGGGGTTGTCGGTGAACACTCCGACGTAATGCGCGGGCAGGGTCGAGACCGCCATGACCTGACCGAGGATGACCCGGACCGAGGCCTCATAGCCCGCGAGGTCGGCGGCGGCCAGCTGGCCGAACTTGGCGTCGGCGTTCTCCGAAATCATCGCGCGGTGGCCCTCGGGTATCGGGTTCACCTCGGTCAGGACCGGCTGGCCGTCGCCGTCGAGGACCGGATCTCCGTTGGCGTCGAGTACGGGCTCCTCGGCCAGTTCGATGCCGGTGGCCCACCGTCGCGGGCGGCCAACGTATTCGGAGGTAACCATCATGTCGGCCAGCGACTTGTTGAGGGCATCGACGAGCGGCTTGAGGTCATCGACTTCGGAGAATCCCCAGTCGCCGATGATGCGATCGGTATTGCGGAGGTTGACGACCGGGACGACTCCGAGAGGGTTGGCGAGTTCGTCGACTTGCTTGAATCCGTTGGCGACCGCGCCGCGCTGGTCGGCCCGGAGCCGGATGATGCGGTCCCGGAGGTACATCACGGCGTGGGTGGTGTTGGTGTTCGGATCTTCCCAGCGCTTAATTCCGGCGTAGACCTCCCGGCTCCCCGGATCGGTCAGCACGGCAACCTGTTTCGCGCTCTCGACGGTGACCCTGGGCCGGCCGAACTGGTCACCCCAGACGATTGCGTAGGAGTCCCCCAGGAGCAGGGCCTCGCGGTGGGCGACTCCGGAGGTCTGGTCGAGGTCGTTGCGAATCCAGTCGGCCCACAGATCCGGGTCTCCGGAGAATCCGGTGATGCGCAGACGTTCGGCCAGGGCGGTGACGGCCAGCCGGGGAAGGTTAGACGCCATCACGCCAAATCGGTTGCCGAGAGCCGTCTTTGCCTCCGGGCTCAGGAAGGCCAGCGGTTGCGTTCCGCTGTAGTAGCGGTCCAGTTCGGCGTAACGGGCGGCCGGCTGGTCGAGGCGCTGGAGAAGATCTTGCAGAAGGGTCATGATGCGAAACTCCGTACTCTCTTGCGGTTGCGTTGATGGTGAAATGCCGCCCTGTCATAGGCGACGATCGCGGCGACTGCCGCGTCGATCTTGCGAGGACTCCCCCGCTTGTCTTTGGAGACGAGATCCCCCATAGGGGTCCGCTTGGCGATGCAGTGGGAGACGTGCGCGGCCATCCGGACGTCGCCGTCATGGCTGGCCGTTCTTGTCACTACCGCCTGGTAAAGGCGATCCGTCGCCGGGGCCATCCGGGCGGCGTGGGCGGTGTTGTACTCGACGACACGGCGTTCTCCGTGACGCTTAGCCCACGCTTCGATCTCCGACCGCCATCCCCAAGGGTCGCAAGCGAGTTCGGCGACGTCATACTTGGCGAACGCCACGTCGACGGCGCGGTCGACGTCCTCACGCGGGACACGCCAGCGCGGGTCTCCGGGGTTCTCCCAGAGTCCGATGACGAACAGGTGGCCGTCGAGGGTGCATCCGACCAGAGCAGTCGAGTCCCCGGAGGCCGACCCGTCGAAGGCCATCACGATCCGCTCACGCGGGCCGACCGCCCGGTCGACTTCGCAAGCGTCCCAGGCTCCCCAGGGCAACCACGACTCGACGCCGGTCACCCACTGGCCCATGCGAAGTTGCCGAAAGCGGGCCTCCGAGATCGTGCGCCGCACCGCCTCTAGACCATCCTCGGCCAGGAACGGCGGCCGACAGGCCATGGCCGGATTGCCCACGCGCCAGGCCTTCCGGTCGTCGACGGCGCATCCCTCGGGGGCTGCGTACTCGCGGAAGTAGAACGCGGGATCATCGCCTCGGCGGCCGTGTTCGACAAGCCGCCACATGACCGAATCCGGGGAGGCGGCCGGGGTCGAGATCGCCAACGTCAGGGATTCGGGCCGCTTGCCTCCGACCGATGTGACGGCCTCCCAGACGTCGTCGGTCACGACGTGAAGCTCGTCGACGACCAGGAGACTCGGGTCGTGGCCGTGGAGCGCTCCGGGTTCGGCCGGCAGAGGCAACAGAACCGAATCGTTCTCGGGGAGATACAGCTTGTCGGCGTAGACGTGGACGCGGTCGGCAAGCTCCGGGTTCAACTCCACCATCCTGCGGGCCATCCGGAGCACGATCATGGCCTGGCGCATATCGGAGGCCACACACAACACCTCGGCCGAATCCGGGCCGACGAACAACTCAGCGAGGGCCAGGGCGGCGGCGAGGGCCGACTTGCCGTTACCGCGAGGGATCGACACCAGAGCGGTCCGGATACCCGGAGCGAACGCTCCCCGGAGGATCTCGCGTTGGAAGGGCCGGAGCGCGAACGGCTCCCGCGCGCCAACACCCTTCGGGGTGATGAGGTACTCGGAGATGAACCGCTCCCGGCGGCGCGCGCGGCCGGTCGGCCAGCCGGTGAGGTTGAGGGGGTCGGCGGCGACGGTGCCCTTGGCTC
>JACCDG011339557.1_pt1 | contig 10809 bp, 7 predicted proteins | sample 7442471 | NCBI WGS metagenome assembly JACCDG01 (sample SAMN15323444, study PRJNA562643) | freshwater metagenome | isolation source: river surface water | place: USA:Blue River Watershed | collected 2017-08-17 | reverse complement strand
TGATAAAAACTTCACGATTTATGAAGGAGATTTTTTTACTTTCGGAGATCAGGCTTATGAAATTACTTCCTTCGTTTCCATGAATAACGTTTATGGACAAGAAGAATATGAAGTAGGATATAAAATAACAGGCAATGCAGCGCGTCCTGGACAATTTGATCCAAAGACTTATCAGGCGCCAACAAAAGATTCCAAAAACCCTTTCCCAGAGTCTGGCGCTCAAGTTACCTTTGAACAAGAAAGAGGTTTTGGGGAAAATTCTGAGGGTACTACTGGGGATGTTCGTCAGGTTAGAGACCGTCTCGGTGATGACATGGCAGAAATTGCCTTGGGTGATGGACCCCGAGTTGTCGGTATTGATAAAACCAAAAAAGCAAATACTTTTTATAGAGACGAGGATGACGAATGATATTCAAAGAAACAATTGATATGTTGATTTATGAAGTCCTTGGTAAATTTAACTTGGAATATTTTAAAAATTTATCTAAAACAAATATTCGTCCTCAAACGAAAGAAGAAGAAACTGAAATGGCTTATTCGGGTAGATCACATCCCGAAATTGAATATGCAAAAAAGTTTTTACCTTCTTTGGGTTTTGGGTCTGCAAGAATAACCTTCGCTCTTTCTGGAAACAAGGTATTAAAGATAGCAAAAAATCAAAGAGGATTGGCTCAAAATCAAGCCGAGTTTGAAATCTTCTATAAAAACCAAGGAACTCCATTTGTTACCAAAATTTTTGACAAATCGGATGACTATAAGTGGATTATTTCAGAAATTGTTAAACCGCTTTCTAAGGAAGAATTTGAACAAAGAATTATGGATGGAACGGTTTTTTATCTCATTCGTGAAACTGTTGTTCAAGAAGGTCGAGACCCAAAAAATGCTGCAATTAAATGGCTCAAGCATCTTTATTATTTAAAAAATAGGGGTGAGATGTTTTTCGAGGGTCCTCACGAGGAAACAAGAAAAATTTCACAGGTTTTACCTACACTTCATGCCGCTTTACAAAAACCAGAAAAATTTGATTGGTTAAAAGAGTTATTTGATTTTATCAGAAAAAATAATTTAGATTTTGGAGATATAGTTCCAGATCATTTTGGAAGAACTGTTGACGATAGAATCATTTTATTTGATTATGGATTAACTGTAGAGGTAGGAAAGGCACATTATGGTTTCTAAAATAACAAAAGAAACGATTGATTCTCTTGTTGAAAACATTCTTTTGGAAGTTTTGAGAGGATTTAACTTAAACAAATTTAAGCAACTTCCTGACTTGGCAACAAAAACAACTTACGCTAAACAGATTTTACCTCTTCTAGGAAAAGGTTCTTCTAGAATTGTGTTTGCTCTTTCTGGAGATAAAGTATTAAAGATAGCTAGGGATCAAAAGGGAATTGCACAAAATCATGCAGAATTAGAGCTTTTTACAAATCCAAAAACAAAACCAGTGATAGCAAGAATTTTTGATGCAGATTCTGGCTATGAATGGCTTATCTCAGAATTGGTCAAACCTTTAGATTCTTCAGAAGAAGCCTGGAAAGAAGCAACTGGATTTGATTATAAATTTTTTAACTTATTAATAAAAGATTGGGAAAAAGCTGAGGAGCCTCCTCCTGAGGAGTATATGAAAAATCTCATTAACTCTTGGCAAGAACGTTTAAAAAGACTATACGGAAAAGAGTCCGAACCGATTTATAAAACAACTCAAGCTAGATTAAAAAATTATATTAGAATGTCAAAATCCCCTTTGGTAATGGGTAGTTTCAATTTATTGGACCAAGGACTTGTCAGTGCAGATTTAATTCATTACAATTCAGAAAAACCTGGGGACAATGTTATTGGACATTATGGAAAAACTCTTGATGGTAGATTGGTTTTGTTAGATTACGGTTATACTGTGGACGTTTGGCAAAAACACTACAAACAACCAGAAGAAGAAGTACAACAACAAAATCCAACTTCTCAGTCTCCTTCTGAAGACGAGGAACCTTTCTTTGTTCCAACAGGACAATCTCTAAAATGAATCAAATATTTAGGCATATTTATTTTATATGTCTATAAAACTTGATCCAAATATAACAAGACACAACATTCCTTCGCCGGTTCCTGGCGAAACTTTGGGTCATTTGCCTTCAGGTTATGATGATGGAGGAGGAGCTACTTCTGAAACTTTTACTTTGCCTCCTTGTGGCATTGAAGATGCAGATATAGCTATTTGTAATTTATTTGGTAAAACTATTAAATTTTCTACTGAAACCTTTGGTGCAGGAGAAGAAGCCTTATATTTCAAAAAACCCCAAGTAATTTTTGCAAAAGGTGAAAGATTTGCTTTAGCAAAAAAGCTTCGTCCACCAAGAAACAAAAAACAAGTTTTAATTTTGCCCGCTATCTCAGTTAGAAGAGTTTCGATCGATCAAACCTCTGACGATATAACGAGCAGAGGAATGAATCAATTCACTGGGGATATCGTAATAAAACGAAGATTAGCTCCTGAGGATAAAGATTATCAGGCTCTTTTAAACAAATATGCTTTTAAAAATATTCCAAATTTGCCAACAACAACGGGTGAATCTGGTGGACTTGGAAACACAAGAGAAGTGAAGGATGGGATTTTGTTAGAACCTCATCTTGGAAATAATATTTTTGAGATATTCACAATTCCACAACCACAGTTTTTTACAGCAACATATGAGATAGCATTTTGGACTGGTTATCATGAACACATGAATTACATGATAGAAACCTTTATGAGTTCATTTTTGCCACAAAGTAGAAGTTTTCGTCTTGGAACAGATAAGGGTTATTGGTTCATGGCTAATGTAGACGAAAATTTCTCATCAAGAGACAATTTTGACGACGAAGAAACGAAAGAAAGAATTATTCGTTATAATTTCACAATGAAAGTTAAAGGATTTATCTTAGCTACTAATGGACCCGCAAATCCTGTACCAATTCGAAGATATTTAAGTGCACCTAAGGTTCATTTTGAAATAAATGAAACATCAACAACAGATATTCTAACGCCAAGAGATTTTACGGTTCCTATGCTGGAAAAACAAGATGGAAGTCAATTTGTTTTAACGGATATTGAACAAGCTCCAGAAACAATACCAGAAAAACCATTAACAAAAAAAATGTTATTTAAAAAAATAGTTATTGACCCCATTACAGGCAAAAAAACTATTAAGTACGTTATTCAGGCTTATCGGAACAATAAAAAGGGAGAAAGTTCATATTATTTTTCGGACGCACAAACGATGGAAGAATTTTTGCTCCGTGAGGACGAGTGATTTTTGGGGAAACAGATTTTATAGCTCTAATTACCCTAAGGTTGTAGCTTTGGTTACATAAAACTCCCTTAAAACCCATATAAAGACAAGAGGAAGTAATGGCAGAACAAATATTTAAAGCACCAGGATTTTTCGAGAGAGAAATCGACTTAACTGCGGAAGTTCAAAGTCCAACTGGTATCCCAGCCGGAGTTATCGGCACAAGTCAAAAGGGTCCTGCGTTTGTACCAGTGACCGTTGGTTCATTTCCTGATTTCGTTACCAGATTTGGTAACCTTGATCCAAAAATGCCTGCTCCTTATGGAGTAAATCTATTTCTTCAAAATAGATTTGCTTTGACTTTTATTAGAACTTTAGGTGCCGGAGCAAACGAAACAGCTTCAGACATTGAAGCAACTAGAACCAAAGGCATTGTAAAAAATGCAGGATTTCAGTTGTCTGGAACTCTTGTAGGCAGTGGAGATAACCGTTCTAAACACTCTGTTCAGTTTTTAACAGCTCGTCATACTGTTGCTTCTAATGAAGTGGCTGGTATGCCTTTGTTTTCCGATAACGATTCTTTCTTTACAACTGGTTCTGTTTCTGAGGTATATTTGGTTCGTGGTGCGCTTTTTGCAGCCTCAGATGCCCGTGTGATGATTTTGAATACAAACGAATCCTTTGCAAATGGTGTGGACGATTTTGCAACACCAGATTCAAACTTGAAATTTAAAGTTGCTATTTCTTCTTCTGCTGGTTCTTCTTTTGGTATTACAGATGGAAATGCAGGCGTTAAAATCGTTACATGTTCTCTTAATCCAACTTCTGATGATTATTTTGCTAAAGTCTTGAACACAGACCCATTGAAGTTTGGTACAGAAAAACACTTGGTTCATCTTAACTTTGCAGTTGATGATGAAATTGCTACCCTAACAACGGGTGCAAATACAGTTTGTATTGCCTCTGGTTCAACCAATGTATCCTTGACTTCTGGTGATACTTCTTTAATCTTCAGAAACGCATTTGGTAGATTTGATACCAGATACACAACTCCTACAACTCCCTCCTTCATTTCTCAACCTTTCGGTTTAACAGAATATGATTTATTCCGTATTGAACCAAAAGACGATGGTGTGTTTGCAAATACTCAATATAAAATTTCTATTGCAAATGTAAAAGCTTCTACAGATCCAAAAAATCCATATGGAACCTTTGCCGTTTTGGTTAGAAGTCTTGGAGACAATGATTTAAATCCAGAGATTTTGGAACAATTTAATGATTGTAACTTGAATCCTGATTCAGATCATTATGTGGCTCGTTTGATTGGTGACACAAAAGTCTTCTTTAACTTTGACGTTGAGGATGCTGGTGATCGTCGTCTTGTGAGAACTGGAAAATATCCTTCTCTTTCAAAATACATCAGAGTTGTTATGAACTCAGGAGTAGAAGACAAAGCAATTCCAGCAAAATCTCTTCCTTTCGGATTCAGAGGTGTTCATACCCTTAACACAAATCCACTATTAACAGATGCAACTTCTTCACTTTCTGCTTTGACTCGTCTTGGAGCATCTGGTGCTGTTGGTTCTTCTCAAAATCGTTTGTTGGGTGCAGTTGTACCTCCTCTTCCTTACAGATTCAAAGTAACAAGAGGCGAAATTACCTCTGCTATCGGCCCAATTGGAACTCCAGGTCCAACCGAAATTGCAGATTCTAGATTTTATTGGGGTCTCAAAACAAATAGAAATACCAGTGTTCTTAACAGTAACGTAACTGGAGAGTTCAATAATCTTGTAACAGCATACACGGCTTTTGCAGGTATTGAAAAACTAGACGTTCTTGTCACTGGTTCTCAGGCAGATTTGTTCAATAACAACAAATTCTCTCTTGCGAAAGTTGCACTTGGAAATAGTGCAATCACTGATTTGACAGCGGCTGTTGACACTCACATGCGCGAGGCATCTTATCTTAGAAACGGCGTCATAAATCCAAGCGATTATAGAATTAATGACAGTTATTTGACAAGATTGACTTTTGCCTCATTGGTCAACAGTGCAAGCGCAACCACATTCAACAGATTCTCTGAATATGCAAAATTCACAGTTCCAATGTATGGTGGTTGGGATGGCTTGAATATTTTGGATAAAGATCAGGCATTAATGAATGACCAAGGAACTTCTGCTGAATCTGGTGGAGGCGCAAATGGTTCCTACACTTCTCCTGGTTTTGCTACAAATCAAGCTGGAACTTCTAGAAACAACAATTCTGTGGCTTCCTATAGAGTAGCTGCAAATCTTATTACGGACCCATTTGTTTCAAATGTAAATTTGATTGTGGTACCTGGACAACGTGAACCTTTGGTAACTGATTATGTTGCCGAAAAAGCTGAGGAATATAAACTGGCTCAATACCTTGTTGACGTTCCTTATTACGATTCTAATTCTGTTAGAATTTTCGACAATACAGTTTCTTCTTCATACGTTTCTATTAATAGAACTTCAGATATGTTCGAAAGCAAGGCAACAGATAACGCATTCTGTTCCCCATATTTCCCAAATATCTCAATCGAAGATGCATCAAACAATAACAGAAGAGTCCAGCTTCCAGCTTCTCTTGCGGCTCTTTCCGCAATCGGATTTAACGACAAAGTTGCTTATCCGTGGTTTGCGCCAGCAGGCTTTAACAGAGCAGCCCTTGATTTCGTAAAAGCAACTCAGGTTAAAGTAAATCAACCTGAACGTGAGAGAATGTACGCTGTCAGAATCAATCCAATCATCAAATTGCCAGGAGAAGGTTTCGTTATTTTCTCTCAACAAACCTTGGATCGTTCTGGTTCTGCACTTGGTAGCATTAACGTACAACGTATGGTAATGACTCTTAAGCAGCAAATAATTGCTCTTGGAAACAGCATAATTTTCGATCAAATCACGCCTGCAACTCGTCAAAGATTCATAGATTTGGTAAAACCAGTTTTGACTTTGGCTCAATCTAGAGCAGGTATTGAAAGATTTGAGATTATCTGTGATAATCGAAACAATACCGAACAAGATATTTTGGCAAACAGAATGAATGCATCAATCAAAATAATTCCTGTTCGAGCAACCGAATTTATCGCTCTTGATTTTATAATCACAAACTCAGGTATTCAGTTCGTCTGAGAAATATAAGCAATCTCATAGTTAACGTAAGGGAATAAACTAATATGACAGAAATTTCTTTTAAGAGTGCCGGAGTTTCAGCTAGAACGATAAATCTAACTGGACCTACTGCCTTACAACCAACAGGAATTCCTGCTGGCGTTATCGGTACTTCAACCCAGGGACCCGCTTTTGTGCCTATTACGGTTCCAACCACACAAGATTTTGTAGTTGTTTTTGGTAAACCAGCAGATGGAGCAGTAGAAGGACCTTTGGCTGTTTCTGAATGGCTTAGAAACCAACAAGCTGCAACTTTCGTACGTGTTTTGGGTATTGGAAACGGCACCCAAAGAACTTCGGCTGGTTCAAATAAAGGAAAAGTAACAAATGCAGGATTTGTGGTAGGAGACGAACAACCACAAAGTCGTGTTTCTGGCGCTCTTGGTTATAATGCTTATGCTGTAACCTCTTCTGCTGGTGGTGCTGGTCCTCTTGGAAGAACCTATTTCTTAGGTGCTTTTATGAGTCAATCAGCGGGCTCAACTGTATTTTCTGATGCAAACATGGTAGGTGTAGGCGGCGTTGCAGGTATGGCAATACCCGTCCTTCGTGGTATGATTATGGCTGCTTCCGGTGTTGTTTTGACACTTTCAAATTCCGCTGGTGGTACCAACTCTACTCCTTCAGTAGCAGATTCAGCAGCAACAACCTCAGGTTTCCAAACGGGTTCTGTGGTTTTGTCAAACGGCAAACAAGAATTCGTTATGTTCTTGAATGGTCACAGAGCAATTGATTTGTCATATTCTAACATAATCACTGCTTCTTTCGACCCAACAGCTCCAAATTATTTTGGAAATATTTTGAATAAAGATCCTCTTAGATTAGAGGTAGCAGGTCACTGTTTATATTCACATTTTGATGTACACCCAGCAGTTGCAACAGTAACAGGTTCTGGTGCAATTCCGCATCTTTCTGGTGGCGCAGTAGAAAGAATTGCTTTCGTAATCACAGGTTCGCAATCAAGAAACGTTGGTACAACAACCGCACCAAATTTCGAGAACTTTGAAGATCGATTCCGTACAGCACGTTCTCCTTGGGTAACTTCTCAACTTTTTGGTGGTTCTCCTAAAAACTTGTTCAAAGTCCATGCACTTTCTGATGGTGTTTCTGGAAATAACTTCAAAATCTCTATCGAGAATATCTCTCCTAGCTTGTCCACAGTTGATCAATACGGTCAGTTTGACCTTTTGGTAAGAGACATTTCTGATACAGATAGAAGCAGAGTAATTTTGGAACAATGGCGCGATCTTTCTCTTGATCCAAACTCTCCAAACTATATTGCAAGAGTTATTGGTGACCAACACACCTTCTTTAACTTTGATGCAGCCGATGGCGAACAAAAAATAGTTGTTGATGGAGATTATCCAAATAATTCCAAGTATATTCGCGTGGAAATGTCTTCTTTGGTAACCGATATGGAAGTGGATCCAACAGCCCTTCCAATGGGTTTTAGAGGAAATCAACATTTGGTGACATCTGGAACTGCACCTATGGGTTCATATACAGATTCCACAATGGCTTTGACAAATCCATTTTATCGCTTGGTTCAACCACCTGTTCCAATGCGTATGAATTTGTCAAAGGGAGCCTCTGGCAATACGACCGGAGACAGAAACCTCTATTGGGGTGTTCAGTTTGAGCAAGTGATTTCTGTTACGGAATCAAACGCTTCTCCTGCTCTCAATACTTCTTTGCCAAACTTTATGAAGTATTACCCTGATTTCCACACCGAGTGGATGAATGTGGTAGTAAGAGACAACGAAACTGTTTCTGATACAGCAGCAAATGGTATTCTTGATGCAGACCGTTTCAACAACAACTTCTTCTCTTTGGAAAAAGTTCGTGTTCCTTACATTTCTTCCTCCAACTTGCCAGACGTTAATAATCTTGATGATTGGGCATATGTAAGACAGGGTGGTATTACTACAGATACAGTAGGACTTACAAAAGCACTTACTGTTTCTGACTTGGAAGACCCAACAGTTCGTCAATGTGCAAAATTCAACTTCTTCCTTGAGGGAGGATTTAATGGACAAAGAATATTTGATAAACCAGAAGCAACTTTGTCAAATAGAGCCGTGGTTGAAGAATTGACAAACGGAAATAGACTTTTGTCAGAAGGTCCGACTGTTAAAGCCTATGAGCAAGCGTTGGACATTCTTAATGATACCTCCGAAGTAGATATTCAGCTTTTGGCAATGCCAGGTATTAGACACAGATATCTAACAGATCAAGCTGTGGCTGTTGCTGAAAATCGTTTTGATGCTCTTTATTTGATGGATATTGAAGAAAAAGACTCACAGAATGTTCTTGTAACTTCTTCCGATCAAATAGTTTCTGTAAGAAACACTGTAAATTACTTCAGAGATAGAGGACTTGATTCTTCTTTCGGCGCAGCTTATTTCCCAAATTCCATTATGAGAGACACTATCTCTAATGTAACTCGTGAAGTAGCTCCTTCCGTAGTTGTGTTGGGTGCTTTTGGTAAAAATGATGCTGTCGCTTATCCATGGTTCGCTCCAGCCGGTTTCACCCGAGGTGCACTTGACACAACACAAGAGGCAGCAGTCAAGCTTTCTCGTGGAAATATGGATGATTTGCAACAGGTTAACATCAATCCTCTTGTGGCATTCCCAGGTTCTAGCGGAACAGTTGTTTGGGGTCAAAAAACCCTTATGGCTTCTGAATCCGCTCTTGAAAGAGTAAATGTTCGTCGTCTTCTTCTTTCCTTGCGTAGAAGAATTCGTAAAATCGCAAATAGATTCTTGTTTGAGCCAAACAGAGCAGAAACTCTTGCAAGATTCCAGCAGTTGTGTCAACCAGTTCTTAAAACCATTCAAGACCAAAATGGTGTTGATAGCTATTTGGTAAAAATCGATACAACCACAACCACTCAAGCAGATATTGAGAATAAAACAATCAGAGGAAAAATCTGGATTGTTCCAGTTAGAAGCCTTGAAAAACTCAGTCTTTCGTTCGTTCTTACAAATGCAGGAAATTTCTCGATTGCCTGATAGGTATTCTTTATGACTTTAAACAAAAAAAGACTTCTTGAATCTTCCCAAGTTAAAAAAACGATTTTAGAAAATCGTTTGGTAAGGATTCAAGAAACCTTGGAAATAAATGAAGCAGATTGGGTTGACAGAGCCAGAAATTGGCTTCGCGGCAAATATTATGGGGCTCATGATACAGTTAAACAAGCTGGACGCGATGCTCTTGTAAATCCAGAAAAGATTATAAACGATGAACGTCAGGCTCTGATGGTTGTAGTCAAAGCTTTAGAGACTGCAAAAACTCAAGTAAAAGCTTTTAAACAAGATGCTTTAAGGAGTTCGACAACTATAAACAACCTTGAAGAAGCTGTTTTGGATGCTTTTGGCAAATATATTACTCTCGTTGATAATATTCCGTTAAAACAAAGAGGCATTTTGGAAAGAAATGTCATGAAACTCGTTAGCGAATTTTATATTGCTTTAATGGAAGAAAAAATGAGAATTGAAACTTATCTTAGTTATTTAACTAAGGAAATCGGTTCACAGGGATATAATCTTGGAAAAAGTGCGACCGAAATGGCTGGATATAAACCTGATAATTCTTCATCACAATCAGAACCTTCACGACAACCTAGCGTTTCTGGTAATTTAGTAGGAGCAAAAACATGACAGTTAAAAAATTAACGGTAGAAAATCTTAGAATAATGGTTAAAGAAGCAGTTGCTGTTCAAATGGAACAAGCTGCTTTAGAACGCAAACAAAAAATAGAAGCTGATAAGGCAAAAAAAGAAAAAACTGTCAAAGAGTCTAAGGTTGTTAAGGTAACTGCCGAACAACTTAAACGTCTTGTAAAAGAAGCTGTTGAAGCTAAATTAAAAGAAAATATGGGAATGATGGGACCAGAAATTGGTGACTTGGTTTCTTTTAATGGCAAAACTGGTTATGTTGCAGACGTTAAGCCAGATGGAACTGTAGCTATTACCCGTGATGGTGTAAAAATGTCTTGGGTTCCTGGGGATGCTGTTCAAGTAATGGCATCTTCTGATGAATTGGACGAACTCTCCCCTGAGGAAATGGTTTCTATTGATTCTGGTTTGGATGACGGACCTCTTGATCCAGGCGAGGACCCAACTTCAGAACTTGGTAGAATTGAAGGTCATTTGGATTCAAAGCTTATTGGCAAACCTTCAAGAGCCGCTCTTGGAAAGAGGGCAGATGTTCTTAAAACTCAACTCGGTATTACTGACAAAGTTTACTGAAACTCTATCTAACACATATTTAGAAACATATTGGAGATAAAAGATTATGGCAGAAACATTAGACGTAACGGAGATGTTACCAAGGAAGTTTGAG
>JACCDG011310793.1_pt1 | contig 10810 bp, 11 predicted proteins | sample 7442471 | NCBI WGS metagenome assembly JACCDG01 (sample SAMN15323444, study PRJNA562643) | freshwater metagenome | isolation source: river surface water | place: USA:Blue River Watershed | collected 2017-08-17 | reverse complement strand
GGTCTTGATTAGTTTTTAGTAGGCGCTCTCCAAACGGGCATTATTAGGCTCTTATATTCGATAACGATTATTATTGCTGCAAACGCGCTTGCCTTCTGGGGATATGGTCTCTTCCAATTTTTTACGAATACATCGGAGGTTGTAAATGATCATAACGAGTTTTTTGGAGCCCCTAAGTATTCGTTCGCATCACGTATGCGTACGCGCTTTCCCCTACTCGGATGGTTATTCTCTCCTCTTGAATCGATTAAGATAGCAATCAACAATGTAGTGGGTCCGGCTCTTATTGAACCGATTACGAAGTCAGTTGATTCAGCAGTAGGAACGGTAGAGCATGCCGTGAGTACAATCGATAATACAGTTCAGTTAGGCCGTAACGCATTGTCAAAGAGTAGTGAAATCATCGATAAGGTCGGAGAGACGCTAGAAACGGTCAGCCAGGCCTCTACCATCCTTCCTGCTGCCTCTCTGTATGCCGCCGCTCAAGGGGGTTTAAAGGGCGCAATGCTGCAGAGAGGTGGCGGCGCAGCCACCCCTCAGGGAGGGGATCTAAATACTCTTGGCTATGTCCTGTTAGGAGTACTTGCCGTTCTTTCCCTGTCGGGCTTTGTCATTACCATTCTTCGAGCACGGAATGGCCAGTCACAGCAATCCATCGCAACACGGGATGACCACCCTCCAGAGCCAGTCGCTCATTGAGTCTTTCCTGAATATGAATGACCCTGCTCATCCGATGATTGTGATTCTATTCTCGGCCTCCTGGTGTACATCGTGTTCAAAGATTGACAAGAATGCGCTCCTTCGCATCCACGAAAATATTCGTTTCTATTATGTGGATCTCGATAAGGAAGATGGCCAGAACATGTTGTTTTACGTTGGATTTTCACAGATTCCAGGTATTCTAGCAATTAAAAATGGTATTCCTTGTGCTCCTCTTCAATCATCAGATATCCAAAAGATATCTTGGTATATTCGCCATTCATTTAACATATGATTAATATGTATATTATTAAAAACTCATTTCTATTCTTTAAAGAACAGAAATGAATTTTAATTTATGATAATAAATGAATTTAATCGTATATTTTATTTTTGCTATCTTTTAAATTCCATGTTATACCAAACATCTGTACTAATAATTTTTCTACAGAAGGATATAATTTTGATGTAGAACCCCCTTTTTTTGCTCTTTTCATAAGAGCCATCCATCCAGCAAGACGATGTTCGATACATCTTTCATCTATATTATTTTTTTCAGCATGTAGTTTTACATATGTTTTTGGTTGCCTATTATGTTGCTTTACCCATGTAATATATTTATTTGCCATATGAACCTGTTTTTTTTCACGGTCTATTCTATCCAAATAAGTATCACCGAATGTACTTAATATTAATAATTTAACGGATGGATATAGTATCGTAGAACCCTTATTATGCTTTGCTTTCTTAATTTCACACATCCATTTAGCAAGCCGATGTTCTATATGCTGATTATCTGTTGCTTGTTCAAATAACTTTTTTGAACGTAAACACCGTATTGGGTGTTTATTATATTTTTTAAACCATAAGATATATTCATTTGCCCTTTTAAGTTGATACAATTCTCTATTTTCTTTTTCCCACCAATTATCTCCAAGTGACTTATTTAGATACTCGCATACAGATGGATATAGTGACCAGCCACGAGAATTACCCCTTTTACCCCCTTTCATTCTTTTTATCCATATTGCTAAACGATATTCCATTATCTCCTCCTCTGTCGCACTCTTTCTCTTTTCCTTTGACTGTAAACACAACTTCGGTCTCCGCCCCTTCTCCCCCACCCACGCAATATACTCCTCTGCCCGCCTCAACGCCATCTCCTCCAGTTTCCCACTCATCCCCATCCGATCCACCACCAAATTGTAACGGAACGCAAACACTTCTTCTTTCTCCTCTCCCTTCTCATCCCCGTCCCCATCCTCCTCCGCCGCCACAACTAACTCGCCCCGCTCCAACCTCACGTATCCGCCCACCCGTTTCTCTTTAATGGATTGACCCACCCGTTCATCGTACGTGGCCAACTGGCTCAGAAACGCCTGGATCTTATCAATATCACCTTCATGCGTGAATGGAACATATACCAATGCTTTCACCTTATCCGCATGAAGACGCAACGCACGACCAATGGCCTGAATGATAAAGATATCATTAGAGGAGACGCGGAGGAAGAAGACGGAGCGAATGTGGGGCGCATCGAACCCTTCCACCAGGACGCGGATATTAACCAGAAAGCGTATCTTCCCTTCTTCAAACTCCCGAAACAACTTCTTCCGTGAAGCGGGGCGAGTCGTGCCATCGATATACCCCGCACAACCCGCCTGGAGCGCATTCAGTCTTTCCACGAATTCTTTACCTTCCGCACGGTTAGACGCATAGATCAAGCAATGTGTTTCCTGCTGCTGATGAACCAGGTATTCGGCCAGATGTTGATTTGTCTCGTATGCTTGTTCAAAGATCGGGAACACGAACTGGTAGTCGCATAAATATCCATCCTGAATGGCTTGTCTGACTTTGTATTCGTAGAACAAGGAGCCATCCTCTGGCTTATCAATCGTTGCCGATAAGTAAATCACTCGCTGGGTCTCCGCTAATGAGCGAATATGTGACATGTACGACACCACTCGTTCTTCTTTCTTTTCTTCCTTCCCATCCTCTTCCCTATCCGACTCCCATTCCTCTTCGTCTTCATCCGACCCCGACTCCGCAAACTCCCGCTCTGTCTCCATGTAGCGCTCAGGAACAAGAACATGATGCGCCTCGTCCACGACAATTCGTCCAAACCGCTCTACCTCCCCTGCGATGCCCGAGAACGAATCATAGACACAGACCACGACGGACTGATCCGCATACTCTCCCAGCGAACGATGATGATTCGTACCGATGAGATAGGTCTCTACTCCTACCTTCTCACACTCCATCTTCCACTGTTCTATGAGAACCAGCGTAGGAACCAGAATGAGCAATCTTACGCCCAAAGGCACAAGGTGCGCCAGATGATACCGCAAGGTCACCACCGTTTTGCCGGTGCCCGTCGGCAGACAGACCATAAGATTCTTGCTCTCATCCCTCGCTTTCTCCATCATGACAATCGCCTCTTGTTGATAGGGACGAATCATAAAGCCATCCGCCACGGGAGGAACAGCCCGTATTTTCTGTTTTTGAATCTTCTGACACGCTGAACGGAACTCCGCATCGGTCACGGTCCTGTCCAGGAGTTTCCCCTTTTGGATATTTGCCTGGATCAGCGAATGAATGCCCGACTCCGCATTCCGGTAAAGAATCTTCTCACTGTCCTCAAACAACGAATAACACGCGCTCCAAAAGGTGGAGAAGGATCGCCAACCAATACAACCGTTGTACAATTTCATTTGGATCACACAATCGCCTTCCCTATCCCACGCATCAATCCCCATATCCCGAGACATACCCTTCTCCTCTCTCTGTCCAGGCGGTATGTCCTCCCAACAAAGTACAATACGACCCGATTCACGGCTGAGTTGGATACAGCCGTACCATTCAAATACTTTATGGAGATGGTCTTTGTATGTGGCCGTGTCAATATCCACCTTTTGAAGGGCTTCGTGAATGTACTTGGTATAACGTTGAATGTGTTGCTCCATGTGATGTTACCTCTGCCTACGATGTAACATCACTTGTTCTTTTCAATTTTATATCCTCTCTCTGCCCTCCGCCCTCCGACCTCCGCCTCATGTCACATTCCCTTCTCAAAAGAAATAACACCCCCTCTATACTGATGCCCGCTGCATCCCTGTATGCGGCAGCTCAGGGCTCACTGGGACAACAGGGGGGCGGCGGTGGGGCCACCGCCACTCAGGGAGGGGGTCTAAACGTGCTTGGCTATCTCTTGCTAGGAACATTAGCTCTTCTTGCCCTCTCTGGCTTTGTCGTAACCGTCATCCGTGCCCGAAATGTCCAGCAACAGCTACAGCGCCATCCCTCAGACCCCCACGCACAACGGGATGATAGCCCTCCCGAGCCAAGAGTTCTTTGAGGGTCTCATTGAAAAAGGAAAGGAGCATGACCCGATGGTGGTGGTTCGGTTTGGCGCATCCTGGTGCGGGCCCTGTAAGCGTGTGGATACCCAGCGTCTGCTGGCGATTCATTCGGAAATCACGTGGTACTATGCAGACCTCGACGAGGGTGATAACACATACACGCACGGCTATTGCGGCCTCCATCAAATCCCTGGATTCATCTGTATTAAGAACGGCGTGCCCTCGCAGCCCCTCCAATCGTCGGATACGGATAAGGTGGAGGCGTGGGTGAAAAAGAACTTTGACCTGTAAAGGTCAACGTGCTATACAATAGGCTTATTTCTGACCCTTCAAGGTCGGAAATGAGCCTTTTTTCATGTCGAAATGGGTACATCCATGTGAGAGTGATGAATGTTACATGCCTATTCGCTTAAAGAAATATTTATTCTATTTGTAAAAACGAGAGCATGTATCATACTGTAAAAGAACTATTGAATACACTAGAAATAGTAGAGATGGATAAAGTCAATCCATCTCTCTACGAATTGATGAGCGTGTTTCTTGACAATGAGGACGCAGATGCTGTGTCTTATTATATTACGGGAGATATTACTAAGAGACAAATACTTGATACTTATATAGGCATGAAAAAGTATGAAATAGAAAGAGATCAGTATCATTACGATTTCGGGGTTCGTAAAGAACCCGATACAACATTTTATAAAAACAATACCCCAGGAATGTTATATTATGATATCATCACCGAATTTTCTCCTGATTCCATATTTGTCTATAAAGGTCAAGAATTATCCAAAGATATATTTAGGGATGTTGAATTTATTCCTAACTTTCTATTAAGTCTTGATAGCAAAATACAAATTAAAAATTCGGAATATGTTAAAGTAATTACACTGAAATTAGGATTAGTTCAGAGAGAACGTTCAAAACCTTGTTTTAAGGAGGGTAACGCGGTGATAACAAAAGGAATGTTGTTTTGCGTATAATCTATCCTCAAAAGAAATAGCACCCCCTCCCCGCATGTTCCGGATACTGAACGCACGGCGATGACCCCTTCCATACCACTTTTTGAATCAGTCCTCTTGCGTGCCCGCACTTTCGGAACTCGTATATAAAAAATCGGCTCCACTTCTTGCGGTTCTCCTGGCGTTCGGGGTGAAAGATCATACCATATACAGGCCATTTCCGACCCTGTATCACCGCAACATATTCTTCCTTTTTCGGAGTGGTCGCTGTGGCGAGAACAGAGAAGAAGCGCCGAAGGCGCACATTGCCTTGGAATCGCTGAGGAGATATTCCAAATTCGTGATTTTGTTCCGTGTCTTGTTTCGCCGCTGACCCTAGCATACGATAGAACGCAGAGGTTGTCCCCTCCCTCGTCCATGCTAACCCTCGTTGTCCATGATCCACGATAGGCTCAAAGGTCCGAAATCCCCCGATAAGTGCCATTAACAGTTCCATACCGAAGCATATTCCCAGTATCGGAAAATACTCCCCTTGGCGCATCCCTAACTCTAGGAAGCGCTGGACCGTTTTGAGGAGGGAAGTTTGTTTGATGGCAAAAGGCGTATCTCCCCCAGGGATGACCAGCCCGTGAAGAACTTCATAATACAATTCGACATGCGGTGTATCAAATGGAACAGGCACGACCTGAATTCCCTCCGCCTCCAACCAATCTACATACGAGCGCATGACGTGGCTCTTTCCTGGCGCATGAGGCATTGTGATGACTCCGATGACTAATCCGCCCTCTTTTGTTTTTCTCCTGCGAACGGTTTTGGACATGATCCGCCTGCTTTTCTAACTGGCAAATAACGCTCTACCTCTCCCCTCGTAAATCTCGTAGACGTTCCACGCCTCCGTCCACACGCGCATTTCCACCACTCGTTCTGCCCGAAGAGGGTGAACGGGCACATTGGCCAACTCTAGGTACAAGGTCGGCCGATCTGCTGTAGTCATGTTCACGCTCCCCGTCGGCAACCGCTCTGTCGGATACCGTACCCCCATCTGGTCTCCTACCCCCCAGTCCATTACACCTAACCCTCTCACCCCGCTCACCCGTTCCTGCTTCGCCCACGGCCCGACCACGCTCCATACCTCTCCTGATTCCAGCTTTTCCCTGTCCCGACCCGCAATCAACAGTTTTAGGCGATAATAAAAGCCCCCATAGGGCTGCGTCAGCGGCTGTGTCTCGGTCACAGGATGGTTTTCAAAATAGGGATTGTACCAGTCGTCCAACCGCCCCTTATCCACCGCCTCTTGAAGCCGAAAGAGCCATAGCAGCCGTTCGGTGGGATGACGCCCTTCCAGCTTGCGCGTCACGGCCGACACACCCCCCTTGTCAAGAGCGATAAAGTTACTATCGTTGAAGGTAAATCGATTCTCCATCATCTTCCGAAAAGGAATCTCCATCCGCGCTCCTCGTAATGCCTTCTGTGCCTCGATAGGGACATACCGTTGTACGGTCGAAAGTAAGATGGTGGGTGCGCCAATCTCCTCCCGCCGCAAGGGCGCAAACGTCTGAACCGTCACGCCGTCCTCCTCCGTGTACTGGAAGAATGGAACATCCCACGGAGCAGGCTTGAACACACTCCCATCGCTACAGACTACGAGGTCTTCTAACCGACGAAGGGTGACACGCAAGCGGAGGGTCTGCCATGTCATCGCTAAAAGAGGAAGTCCTACATCCGTTGGGCTCTGGAGACCGGGAAGGGGCAAGTGAACTCGCAACAAAGGGGGTGTCGCACGAAGTTGGATATTCCTCTCCGCGGTCCGTTCCGCTGTATCCATCCAGCCTCCCCGTAGAAGCCGCAGGCCACCATGATGATAGGACCCTTCCGTTAGCTGTTTGGCCAGGAGTCCGTCCCCGCTCCACTCTTGGAGCAAGATTTGGTCTTGGTAGAACTGGACCTTCTCAAGCAAAAAGTAGCCCATACCATTGACGTATCCATAGGACAATCCGCTCCCTACAGAGGTAATGGGGTAAAGACCATTCACGACGGAGGCGGGCACCGTCTCTGTTCCCATCGCTACGCTTTGAGGAAGCCAGGTCGGCAACTGGATCTCCAGCGCACATTCCGTTAACACATCTCCGTAGGGTTCAATTTCCACATCAAACGTCGTACCAAACCCTGTTCCATTCACGGGAACAAAGGTTCTCCGTTCTCCGAGATGAGGCACGGACGCATCGTAGGACGCATCATAGATAAATGCGCTCTCTTTCTGGTCCGCCATAAAGTATTTGTCCTTGACCCCTCGTGCGACCAATTCGAATAGGGCCCCTTGGGCCTGAGAGGAGGGGATGGACGACATTCTACACTGTCCGACCAGAAAGATGTATTCATTTAGGCATCACTTAGGAAAGCAGATGGCGAATCATAGAGCTGAAGACGCCCGAGAGCAATGAGATGCCCAGGGCCATCGGGAGATTGAAACGCCGAGTCAGGACGACCAGCACGGCCAGAGAAGACAACAGGGCCACAAGGAGCACGGCCACGCCGTCATTGACTACGGTCTGAACCTTCTCTTCCCGCAGCCCCTTTGCCAGCCACTTGACGAGTATGTAATGGCCGAGGGAAGCAGTAAGAACGGACGCAAAGACCATCACAGTCAAGATACCTGCCCAGTTTAATCCATAGGTAAACGCAGCGAGATAGACCACCACCACGTTCAGGACAGAGAGCACGACCACTTCGAGGGCTACTTCCGTTGTATTTTTCATGGTTCTACTCTGTGGGGACGATTTAAAGAGGGGGCGTGCCGCGTGCGCCCCTCTCCTAAAATTGAGACCCCTATCGCCCTGTCATCCATCAACCACCAGCCACCACCCGCCAAATGACTCGCCACCTGCTTATCGTTGAATCCCCTGCCAAGTGCCAGAAAATCCGCTCCTTCCTCGGCAGCGACTGGACCGTACTGGCCACGATGGGGCATCTTCGTGCCCTGGAAGAATCCCTAGACGCTATCGGGCTCTCTACGGGGTTTGAGAAGCCCCCCACGTATCGATGGTTAAAAGAAAAAGCCAAAGCGATTCAACAGCTCAAGGCAGCGGTTACAGAGGATACCTGCGTCTATCTCGCCTCCGATGATGACCGAGAAGGAGAAATGATTGCGTACTCTGTCTGTATCCTCTTAAAACTCCCTCCCGCCACTACACCCCGCATTGTCTTTCATGAAATTACCGAATCGGCCATCCGGCATGCCCTGGACCATCCTCGCACCCTGGACATGAATCGTGTACATGCCCAACAAGCCCGAGCTGTTTTGGACCTTATGATTGGTTTTACCATTAGTCCCCTGCTCTGGAAGTACGTCGCCCCTTCTCTCTCCGCAGGGCGCTGTCAAACCCCCGCCTTGCGGCTCGTCATTGAACGAGAGGCTGCCATTGAGTCATTCGTCTCTACACGGAGTTGGATCATGGACGCAACATGGACCTCTTCTTCCTCTTCCTCTTCTCCCCTCCTTTCCACGCAGATGGTCGACGAACTCGAAGATGAAGCATCTGTCCAACAAGTCCTCGAACACGCTCATCATCATCCTTACGGCCGAATCATCAAAAAAGAGATACGACCTTGGTACGAATCTGCCCCTGAACCCCTCATTACGAGTACGCTCCAACAACAAGCCAGTCAGCTCTTTCATTGTTCCCCGAAACAGACCATGTCTATCGCCCAACGTTTGTATGAAGCGGGTCATATTACGTACATGCGCACCGACAAGGCCGTGATGGCGGAGGAGGCCAAGGAACATGCCAGAGCATGGGTCAGGACAACACTTGGCGAGGAATATGTTGCTGCTCTTTCCTCCCCTTCTCCCTCGGAGCCCACTAAAAAAATGAGACGACCGAAGACACAACAAACACAAGAGCCCAAGGCGCAAGAAGCCCACGAAGCCATTCGACCGACTCATTTGGATGTGACGGAACTCCCATCCACAGAATGGGGTCCCACTGAGCGCCGTCTCTATCAGCTCATTTCCCGTCGTGCCCTCCAATCCGTGATGGCTCCTGCGCACGGCGAACGATGTTCTGTTACTGTTCTCTTGGATGGTCTAGACGATTTTCCCTGGATGTCACATGATACCCGTACTCTATTTGATGGATGGAAGAGACTGGGTCAGGTCGCTTCGATGGATTCATCCGATGAGGACAAGAAAGAAGAAGACCAAAAAGAGCATTTTGCGCCCTCATGGGATAACTGGACCGTTGGGTCGGAACTCGCATGGACAATGATGAAGGGTAAAGAAAAAGAGACCACGGCGCAGGGACGATTCACGGAAGCCTCGCTGGTGCGTGAATTAGAAAAGTATGGGATTGGTCGTCCCTCTACGTTTGCCTCGCTCCTCTCGGTTCTACAAGACAAGGGGTATGCTCTTCTTCGTGACCTCCCTCCTACCCCCATTACCCTCCAATCGCATGAACTTCTTCCCCACCAATGGCCTCCTACTTCTCATACTCACCAACATCTCCGTGGAGCGGAAAAGCGCAAGCTCGTCCCCACTCCGTTGGGCCGTTCCGTATGGGAATGGCTTTCACAGAACATGGAGGAGCTCTTTGCGTATCCATTCACCGCCACGATGGAGCGACAATTAGACGCCATTGCCGAAGGAAAGGAACAAGAACAGACACTCTTACAGGCCACATGGGAGTCGTATCGGGAAAGGTATGAGACACTCTTATCTGTGGCTTCTTCTGCTGCGCCTCTTTCCGCTTCTACTGATTCTTCCTCCTCCACCTCCGCCTCCTCCACCCTTAAACAAAAAGTCTTTAAAAATGGGCTGAAAGCCGTACAGACAAAGAAGGGGCCTCTTCTCTTACGGGAGGGAGTGACGAAGGAGCAAACCGAATTCTTCGGATGGCCTGCGTCTCTCTCCTGGGACAAGATGACAGAACAGAAGGCAGTAGAACAGGTTCAGGCATTTATCCAAGAAAAGGAAGGAATAGTGGTGGGACAGCATGAAGACCAACCCATTCTTAAAAAGAAGGGGCAATATGGAACCTATTTGCGATGGAAGTCGGTAACTGTCCCCTTTGTAGAAGGAGAAGCGATTGAGGAAACGATTGAGCGGTTCCAGAAAAAAGCAGAGGCCTCTTCTTCTGCTTCTTCTTCGCTTACCACTGCTTCTTCCTCTCTCTTGAAAGAGACCGCACATCACATCATCCGTTCGGGACCCTACGGCCCCTACATTATGAAGAAACAGACCACCAAAACAAAAACAAAGACCATGTTCGTCTCTGTCCCAAAAGGAATGGATATTGCCTCGCTCACAGACAAGGAGGTGGATGCGCTCTATAAAGCAGGCGTGGAGGCGAAGAAGACGCGTTTATCCCAGGGGGGCTCGTTTTAAAAATGGACAACTAGTAGAAGAAAAACGATGGCACATCAGGGCTCTTCCGACATTTCTCTTTTTTTTAAAGACCCGTCCGTTGATGACTATTATCGCCCAGTCGAGCGAAAGGACCAATTGGAGGCAATTAAAAACTATCTGACAACAGGAAAATCATCGCAAAGTGTCCCTCATCATTTGGGAGGTATGTTTACAGTAGAATTTGAAGGAATGCCAAATTTTTATTATAAAAAGAGTGACGGAACACGTGTAGAAATCCTGTTTGGTACATCTAGATTAACAAATCTAATAAATCGTGCCATGATCCATAATGGTGGCTCCCGACGTCGTCATCAAACCTCCAAGCGTTCGAAAAGGGTGCGTGGCACAATGCGCAGATATCGTAAATAAATATCCCCTACGGGTAAATG
>JACCDG010167472.1_pt1 | contig 10810 bp, 9 predicted proteins | sample 7442471 | NCBI WGS metagenome assembly JACCDG01 (sample SAMN15323444, study PRJNA562643) | freshwater metagenome | isolation source: river surface water | place: USA:Blue River Watershed | collected 2017-08-17 | reverse complement strand
GCTCAAAACCCGAACGGAGCATTTAAAAACTAACAAATTTTTAAATTTAACCTTAGATTTTTATTCGGGGGCTTTAATGGCTATTGATTCGGCTAAGGCATTAGGAATTCCGGTCAATGTTAAAGTTTATGATGTAGAAAGTTCAAAATATGCGTCTAATGTAGCTTCAATTATTGCTAAAAACGATTTTACAAATGTAGATGCAGTGATTGGTCCGTTCCAAAATTCATTTGTGGAAACTACAGCTCAATTGCTCTCAAAATATGATATTCCTGTCATTTCGCCACTATCAAAAGAGCGCGGGTTGTCGTACCCAAATTTGTATTACGCAATTCCATCTGAAGAACAATTGAAGTCTAAATTATTTCAGCATTTCAAAGCAAAAAATGGCAATGCAGTTGCTATTATTAGTACAAAAAAAGTTGCTTCAAAAGAATATGTCACCAAAAACTATCCTTGGGTTAAACATGCAGCATTTAACGATAAGGGGGCTTTAGATGTAGTCCAATTCAAAGCGCAATTGGTCAAAGGAAAAACCAATTTTGTGTTGTTAGAAATTGAAAAAGCTGGAACAATATTGAGCATTACCAATATGTTGAAAGGATTACAAAAGGAATACGATATACAGTTGGCGGTATACGAAGTATATGATGCGTTGAATTTTGAAGAAATTCCAATAAAGAATTTAACGGCATTACAAATGATGTATCCATCAGCAAGCAAAGTTATGGACACTCCGGATGAATTTCTTTTTGCAAGGGCCTATAAAAAAATTAATAATATTATGCCAAATAGTGTAGCTATAAAAGGATTCGATTGTACGTTTGATACGATTTTGCGCATGTGCCAAGAAGATGGTTTTGCAGTTTCCGTTTCAAAATACAAAACCACTTACATTGAGAATAGTTTTGATTATTCTAATGCAAATGGATCCAAAACTAATAACGGATGTTATTTGCTGTATTACGATAACGATTTAACCATAAAACAAGCGCAATAATGGCCACTTCTATAGTAACCTATTTGGGTGATTTACGCACTTCTTCGATACATTTACAATCAGGTTCTGAAATTATTTCTGATGCGCCACTAGACAACAACGGAAAAGGAGAAGCGTTTTCTCCAACCGATACCGTAGCTAACGGATTGGCAAGTTGTATGTTTACTGTTATGGGCATCAAAGCACGCGATTTAGACGTAGATTTTTCAGGTGCTACCGCAGAAGTAACCAAAATCATGGGAACCGAACCGCGACGAATTACAGAAATTCACGTAACTTTTAATTTTTCCATTCATCCCGACGAAAAAACAAAGACCATCTTAGAGAGAACGGCGATGACTTGTCCGGTTTTTTATAGTTTGCATCCTGATATTAAAAAGGAAATAGTTTTTAATTGGAAGTAATAGTTAACAGAATTAAGTTAACAGAATATAGGCAATTTAAAAAATCTTTCTTTTTTTATCTTTTTTCTATCCTCGCATAAAATGACCAACCAAGAACTCCTCATTAAACTTGCTCATGCCAAAATGCCATTTGGTAAATATGAAGGCTATCATTTAATTGATCTCCCTGAATATTACGTGGTTTGGTATGCCAATAAAGGTTTCCCTAAAGGACAATTGGGCGAGCAGTTACAATTAGTTCACGAACTCAAATTAAACGGTTTAGAAGAATTGGTGCGAAACATCCGCAGAAATTTCCCAAAACAATAATATATTCTTTACAATTTAATTACAAAATTGATCCGCCGACTAATTGGCACATTGACTAATTAATATTATCTTTGCGCGTTAATATTATTTATTGCAACATACAACTTTAGCAGGTCTAAAGAATCAACAACAACACAACACTAATACAATGAGCCAAACTAAGTATATTTTTGTTACCGGAGGTGTGACTTCTTCTTTAGGGAAAGGAATCATCGCTGCTTCGTTAGCCAAATTATTGCAAGCCAGAGGATACCGAACGACCATTCAAAAGTTTGATCCCTACATTAACGTGGATCCAGGAACATTAAATCCTTACGAACACGGAGAATGTTATGTAACAGACGATGGAGCAGAAACGGATTTGGATTTAGGTCACTATGAGCGTTTTTTAAATGTTCCTACTTCGCAAGCGAACAATGTAACTACGGGAAGAGTCTATCTTTCGGTTATTGAAAAAGAGCGTAGAGGAGAATTTTTAGGAAAAACGGTTCAGGTGGTACCTCATATTACCAACGAAATCAAGGAACGTATGCAGTTGCTTGGAAAATCGGGTGATTTTGATATTGTAATTACAGAGATTGGTGGAACCGTTGGAGATATTGAATCATTACCTTACATCGAATCGGTGCGTCAATTGATTTGGGAATTGGGTGAAAATAATGGAATTGTAGTGCATTTAACGTTAGTGCCTTATTTGGCTGCTGCCGGAGAATTGAAAACAAAACCAACGCAACATTCAGTAAAAACATTAATGGAAAGCGGTATCAAAGCCGACATTTTAGTGTGTAGAACTGAACATGAAATTTCGCAAGACTTACGTCAAAAATTAGCTTTGTTTTGTAATGTAAAAAAAGAAGCTGTGATCCAGTCTATTGATGCGTCAACGATTTATGAAGTTCCCAATTTAATGTTGGAAGAAGGATTGGATCGCGTGGCATTAAAAAAATTGGATTTACCCGAAAAAAACGCACCCGATTTAAACAATTGGAACGACTTCTTATTCCGATTGAAAAATCCAAAAAATACTGTAAATATAGGTTTAGTAGGAAAATATGTAGAATTACAAGATTCTTACAAGTCTATTTTAGAAGCGTTCATTCATGCAGGAGCGGCAAACGAGACAAAAGTGAATGTAATTTCAATTCATTCCGAACATTTAGATGCTAATTCGGCAGCAACTCAGTTGAAAGATTTAGATGGTATTTTGGTAGCACCTGGATTTGGAGGTCGTGGAATTGAAGGAAAAATTGACACCGTTCGTTATGCAAGAGAGAATAACATTCCATTTTTCGGAATTTGTTTAGGAATGCAAATGGCAGTAATTGAGTACTCTCGAAATGTTTTAGGGTATGCTGATGCCAATTCAACTGAAATGAATGAAAACACGTCTCATCCAGTCATTAATTTAATGGAAGAGCAAATAAATATTGAAAACAAAGGCGGAACCATGCGTTTAGGGGCATGGAAATGCAGCATCGCAGCAAATACATTGGCACAAAAAATTTATGGTAAAACCGAGATTATGGAGCGCCATCGTCACCGTTATGAATTTAATGGGGCATATTTGAATGAATTAGAAAAAGCAGGATTAGTAGCTTCTGGAATTAACCCCGATACGAAGTTGGTAGAAATTGTAGAAATTCCTTCACATCCATTTTTTATTGGTGTACAATACCATCCTGAATATAAAAGTACTGTTGCTAACCCGCACCCACTTTTTGTGAGCTTTGTAGCGGCAGCCGTTCAACATAAAAATAAATAAACTGTTTGTATAACAACGAACTTGAAACACTTATAAGTAGATGGAAGAAAAAAAATTAGACCTTAATTCGATTATCGGATTTGTATTGATTTCTGGGATTTTATTATGGATGTTATATGCTAACACACCATCAGCAGAAGAAGTAAAGGCAAAAGAAAAAAAGGAGCAAGTTGAAAAACAAGCCAAACAATCTATTGCTTCTAAAACCGCAACACCAGTAACAGTAATAGCTTCGTCAGATTCTACTCAAACTGCTGCGGCACAAGCCCAATTGGGTTCATTCGGTTATTCGGCAACTCTTCCATCTGCAACCGATGCTGTGACCGAAATTAAAAACGATGTATTAGCGCTTAAAATCTCCAATAAAGGGGGGTATATTGTTGATGCAACGGTTTTAGGCTTTGACCAATTTGAGAAAAACTCAAAAAAAGCAGTGCAATTAATTAAGGATAAAAATGCTTCTTTAGATATTACGTTGCAAACCAAAGACAATAGAACATTACATACTAAAGATCTTTATTTTGAACCTAAGTTAACAACTGAAGGTGAGAATCAAATACTAACACTTCAATTAAAAGCGGGACCAGATCAGTTTTTAGAATACCGTTATGTATTAAAACCTAACGAGTATATGCTGGATTTTGGCATTCGTTCACAAGGCTTAGAAAAAGTTATTAATACATCTAAACCATTAGATTTAGAATGGCAATTAAAGTCATACAGAAACGAAAAAAGCGTTTCGTATGAAAATCGTTATACAGAAATTGTATACGAATATGAACAAGGGAAGGACGATTATTTGAATGCAGCAAAAGATTCAGAAGGAGAAGCTGAAGCTGTTACCTATGTTGCATTTAAACAACATTTGTTTACTTCAATCTTGTTAACGGATACACCTTTTAAAAACGTAAAATTTAAATCAGATAATTTAGTTGAAAACGAAGAAACAGATACTATTTTCACTAAAAATTTTACGGCTCATATTCCGTTAGAGGTAAAGAATGGAGCTTTAAATTATAATATGAATTGGTATTATGGTCCTTCAGATTACACCATATTAAATAATTATGATAGAAATCTAGACGAAATCATGCCTTTGGGCTGGGGTATCTTTGGATGGATCAACCGGTATATGTTTATTCCTGTATTCGGATTAATATCGGGATTGGGCTTAAGCTTTGGAATTGCGATTATTTTATTTACAGTTTTGGTACGTATACTGATGTCGCCAGTAACGTATAAGTCATATTTGTCTCAAGCAAAAATGAAAGTACTACGTCCTGAAATTGCTGAATTGAACGAAAAATTCAAGGATAATCCTATGAAAAAACAACAAGAAACAATGAAGCTGTATTCGAAGGCCGGTGTAAATCCTATGGCCGGATGTTTACCCGCTTTACTGCAAATGCCTATTTTCTATGCGTTGTTCCAATTTTTTCCGTCCATGTTTGATTTGCGTCAAAAATCATTTTTATGGGCCGATGATTTATCGTCTTACGATAGTATATATCAATTGCCTTTCCATATTCCTTTTTATGGAAGTCACGTAAGTTTGTTTCCAATTTTAGCGTCTATTGCTATTTTCTTTTATATGAAAATGACTACGGGTGATCAAGTGATGAGTCAACCCACACAAGAGGGTATGCCTGATATGGGTAAAATCATGAAGATCATGATTTATGTTTCGCCCATTATGATGTTGTTTTTCTTCAATAATTACGCCTCTGGATTGAGTTTGTATTATTTTGTTTCCAATTCGATTACTATTGGTATTATGTTAGTAATAAAAAATTACATTGTGAAGGAAGATAAAATTCACGCTCAAATCCAAGAGAATAAAACCAAAGAAAAAAAGGAAAGTAAATTTCAGAAAAAAATGCGTGAATTAATGGAGCAAGCAGAAGCTCAAAAAGCCGCACAAAAGAAAAAATAATTTTTCAAAATAAGTATAAACCCTGTCTGCAAAGACAGGGTTTTTTTGTCAATTTTTTTGATAACTTTACAAAAAATATCAGAACACCAATGAAAAATGTTATCCTATTGTTTTTACTTACATTTTCCGTATTTGCGCAAGACACCATCAACCAATTCGATGCAAATGGAAACCGTCATGGATTGTGGAAAGGAACACACAAAGAAACCAATCGTCCACGCTATGAGGGTGTTTTTAATCATGGAAAAGAAACAGGGGTTTTTAAATATTTTGATGATACAAAAGCGGGTACAATTATCGCCACGCGTGATTTTTCAAAAAGCGATGGTTCTTGTTATGCTGTTTTTTTTGATCAAAAAGGGAATACAGTCAGCGAAGGAAAATTACTAAATAAAATTCCAGATGGAACTTGGAAGTATTATCATTTGGAATCAAAAACAGTAATGACCATTGAGTCGTATAAAAACGGCAAGCTTGACGGTGTAAAAAAAATATTTTATAATAATAGTACATTAGCTGAAGAGACTAATTATACTTTAGGTGTAAAAAATGGTGTAGCCAAAACATTTGCTGAAAACGGTAAGCCTTTGGATGTGCATACCTACAAAAATGGACAGTTTCATGGCTTAGCTACATATTATGATGGTAATGGTACTAAAATGTATGAAGGGAATTATGCCAATGGAAAACGTGTAGGACTTTGGAAGTTTTTTGAACAAAATAAAGTTGTCAAAGAAGTAAAAGCAGCAAAATTCAGTAAAGAATTGATCAAATATGAGCAACGAAATCTAGAGCAAGTTTCTAAAACGGAAGCACAATTCAAACAAGAACAACAGAAAGGAAAATAAGTATGAAGAGAGTTGTAGTTGGGCTTTCCGGGGGAGTAGATTCGAGTGTTGCTGCTTATTTATTAAAAGAGCAAGGCTATGAAGTTATTGGGCTGTTTATGAAAAATTGGCACGATGATTCAGTAACTATTTCAAACGAATGTCCTTGGTTGGAAGATAGTAATGATGCTTTATTGGTTGCTGAAAAATTGGGAATTCCTTTTCAAACGGTTGATTTATCCGAACAATACAAAGAGAAAATTGTAGATTACATGTTTGGAGAATATGAAAAAGGTAGAACTCCAAATCCTGATGTGTTGTGTAATCGTGAAATCAAGTTTGATGTTTTTATGAAAATAGCCCTTTCTTTAGGCGCCGATTATGTTGCAACAGGGCACTATTGTAGAAAAGGCACTATTAAACAAGATGGGCAAGAACTATTTCAGTTGTTGGCAGGGAAAGATGATAATAAAGACCAATCTTATTTTTTATGTCAATTATCCCAAGACCAATTGGCAAAAGCATTATTTCCAATTGGTGAATTGACCAAACCAGAAGTCCGGGAAATTGCCACAAAATTAGATTTGATTACAGCAGAAAAAAAAGATTCTCAAGGCTTGTGTTTTATTGGTAAAGTTCGCTTACCCGAATTTTTACAGCAAAAATTACAACCAAAAGAGGGAATCATTGTTGAAATTCCGGCTGATGCGGCAATTTATGCTGCCGAAAAGCCTATTTTTACTACAGAAGAAGAGGCCTTTGCCCATGAAGCGCAACGCATCAATTATTTAAAAGTTCCGGGTAAAGTGGTTGGTAAACATCAAGGAGCGCATTATTTTACGAAAGGCCAACGAAAAGGTTTAAATGTAGGAGGAACGAAAGAGCCATTATTTATTATTGAGACCGATGTAGAACGAAACATAATTTATACCGGTCAAGGAAATCAACATCCAGGGTTGTTTAAGAAAGCCTTGTTTATTTCCAATGATGAAGTGCATTGGATTCGAGAAGATTTAGCCTTGAAGCCAGGAGAAAAAAGAGAAGTGTTGGCTAGAATTCGATACCGCCAGCCTTTGCAAAAAGCTACTTTGTACCAATATAGTTCGGGTATGTATGTGGTCTTTGATAAACCCCAATCCGCTATAACTGAAGGGCAATTTGTGGCTTGGCACGAACAAGATGAGGTTTTGGGAAGTGGTGTTATTGCATAAGCATTTTTGTATTTTACTTAATTTAAAAATTCATACATTTGATTTCCTGAATTTTAGGCTATGAAAAAAGGGGTACTTTTTGTTCTGTTATTAGTTAACTTTGGTTTTTCTCAGGAAGATGCGTGGGTATTTTTTACTAATAAACCCAATTCGGCTACTTATTTAGCCAATCCTTTAACCATGTTAACGCAAAGGTCATTGGATAGGCGAGTCGCTCAAGGTATTCCTTTAGATTTGTTGGATGTGCCCATTGCACAAACCTATATTGATCAGGTAAATGCTGCAACGGGAATTACGGTTATGGCCAAATCTAAATGGTTAAATGCACTTCACGTTAGAGGTTCCCAAGCTAATATTCAAGCTTTATCCACTTTATCATTTATTAGTTCCATACGTTTTGCTAATCATTCCTTGAATGGAAGATATTCAAATGTAATTGATACAATACAGCCCATACAGAAGCAATTGGATGTAAACGTAACCTTTAATTATGGTACTTCTGCCAATCAAATTCAAATGCTAAATGGTCATATATTACACCAACAAAATTTTACCGGTGCTGGTAAGATCATAGCGGTTTTGGATTCAGGATTTCAAAATGTAAATGTGGCTTTGCCTTTTCAACGGTTATTTGCCAATAATTTGATATTAGGCGGATACAACTATGTGAGTCAAAATACTAATGTGTATGCTTTGCATAATCATGGGACTATGGTTTTATCGTGCATGGGAGGCTATGTTGATGGACAATTAGTTGGAACCGCACCTGATGCCCAATATTATCTGTTTGTAACGGAAGATGTTGCAGCTGAAAATCCGGTAGAGGAAAGTTATTGGGTACAAGCCGCAGAGGAAGCTGATCGTTTAGGAGCGGATGTCATTACTTCATCTTTGGGGTATTTTGTCTATGATAATCCAAGCTACAATCATACCTATAATCAAATGACAGGAAATGTGGCTTTTGCTTCGAGAGGTGCAAACATTGCTTTTTCAAAAGGAATAGTGGTGATTGCTAGTGCTGGTAATTCGGGAGCTACAGCAGACCCTTATGTAGGTGTTCCTGCAGAAGCTACTAACGTTTTGGCTGTGGGAGCCGTTCGAAACGATGAAATTTATGCTACATTTAGTTCCATTGGACCTTCTTTTGATGGCCGTGTGAAGCCCGATATTATGGCTCAAGGTCAAGCTGCAGTTGTGGCGGATACCAGTGGAGCAATTGTTACCGCTAATGGTACTTCCTTTTCTGCACCAATTATGGCAGGAATGGTAACCAGTTTTTGGTCTGCTGTTCCCAGTCTTACAGCGGCCCAAATTGTGCAATTGGTAAAACAATCGGCTGATCGATTTACCGCTCCAACAAGTTTGTATGGCTATGGAATTCCAGATTTTCAATTGGCGTTAACCAATGCTTTACATTTGGATGATATTGAAAACAATGGATATGCGATTTATCCCAACCCAATGAGCCATGAAATAAAGATTGATTTGCCTTCAAATTCGAGAAATACAAGACTGTTTTTATACAATAATTTAGGGCAACAGGTATGGGATCAAATGGTGACTTCTGACTTTCAAACTATAGATGTTACACATTTATCACCCGGAATTTATTTTTATAAAATAAACACAAATAACAAAACCCTTCAAGGAAAATTAGTGAAAAAATAATGAATAAAATTACCCATCTTTTCAATATTCAATATCCAATTATTCAAGGCGGAATGATATGGAACAGTGGTTATAAATTGGCCAGTGCTGTAAGTAATGCCGGAGGTTTGGGACTTATTGGTGCTGGTTCGATGTATCCTGAAGTATTGCGCGAACACATTCAAAAATGTAAAAAAGCAACGGAAAAGCCCTTTGGTGTAAACGTACCTATGCTGTATCCCAACATTGAAGAAATTATGCAAATTATCAAAGAAGAAGGTGTGAAAATTGTCTTTACATCAGCTGGTAACCCCAAAACATGGACTACCTTTTTAAAAGAAAATGGTATTACAGTAGTTCATGTGGTCAGCAGTTCAAAATTTGCTTTGAAAGCGCAAGAAGCGGGTGTAGATGCAATTGTTGCTGAAGGATTTGAAGCAGGTGGGCATAATGGACGCGAGGAAACAACCACTTTTACGTTGATCCCAATGGTACGCGAACAAATTAATATTCCATTGATTGCGGCCGGAGGAATTGCAACCGGAAAGGGAATGCTTGCTGCTATGATTTTAGGGGCCGACGGGGTGCAAATGGGAAGTCGATTTGCGGCCTCTACAGAAAGTTCAGCGCATGATGAATTTAAGCGAACAATTGTAGAAACGGGTGAAGGCGATACACAGTTAACATTGAAAGAATTGGCTCCCGTTCGTTTAATCAAAAATAAATTTTTTAATGATGTTCAGGATTTGTACGCCCAATGTCCATCTAAAGAAGATTTAGAAAATTTGTTAGGAAAAAGAAGAGCAAAAAGAGGCATGTTTGAAGGGGATTTAATTGAAGGAGAATTAGAGATAGGTCAAATTGCTGGTCTCATTCATGATATTTTGCCTGTTGAAACTATTGTTGATAATATCATGAACGAATTTAATATAGCAAGACAAGAGCACTCTAACTTTGAATTTTAATAATTTACCCATGAAATCTTTATATTACCTACTTTTTTTATTTGTATTAACATCATCTACCACAGTAGCGCAACAATTTCGATTCAAAACGACTTCTTTAACGGTTTTGGAAAAAAACAACAAAAACGAATGGGGCAAATGGTCAAAACCAGAAGCAACAGAATTGTATGTTACATTGGATTATGAGAAAAATAAAATCGTTATTTATTCTCGAGAAATTCAGCACTATTCTATTGTAGAATATTTAGACAAAGAAGTTACAAAAACCGATGAAATTAATTCGTATTTGTGTAAAAATCAAGAAGGTACTGCTGTTAAAATATCTTTTTTTACCCGAATAGATTTAGGCAATAAACCTCAGTTGTACGTCTATTTTAAAGATTTTATTTTTTGTTACGATATTGTGGAAGAAGTAGCTAAATAAGCTAAAAAAAATATACTTTTTTACATCTATAAACCTCTGATTATATCTTTTAAACATTAATTTCAATAACGTAAATCAAATGAAAAGAGCCTTATTTATTCTTGTGTCTATGATCACATCTGCAAATTTTGCACAAGAAAAACCGAAACTAGTGGTCGGAATTGTCGTTGACCAAATGAAAATGGAATACTTATATCGTTTTTCAAGTGATTTCACGGAAAATGGTTTTAAGCGATTGATGAACCATGGGTATACATTTCATAATACGCACTACAATTACATGCCCACGTATACCGCTCCCGGTCATGCTTCGGTATATACTGGGACT
>JACCDG011489046.1_pt1 | contig 10811 bp, 11 predicted proteins | sample 7442471 | NCBI WGS metagenome assembly JACCDG01 (sample SAMN15323444, study PRJNA562643) | freshwater metagenome | isolation source: river surface water | place: USA:Blue River Watershed | collected 2017-08-17 | reverse complement strand
CGCGCGGGCGGGCCAACACGCTGCGGCTGGCCCTGAGCGGCCAGCTCGGCACGCAGGGCCTGGTGAGTGACGAGGTGCGCGAGGCGCTGGACCTGTGCGTGGGCTGCAAGGGCTGCAAGCGCGAGTGCCCCACCGGCGTGGACATGGCGCGCATGAAGATCGAATACCAGGCCCAGGCGGGACGCGTGCAGGGCTGGTCGCTCAAGGACAGGCTCATCGCCCAGCTGCCGGCCTATGCCCCCCTGGCCAGCCGCTTCGCACCGCTGCTGAACCTGCGCAATCGCTGGCCTGCCCTGGCCTGGCTGGGTGAAAAGATCCTGGGGCTGTCGGCCCGCCGCTCCCTGCCCGAGTGGCAGGGTCGGCATTTCTTCAATGGCCCGGCCCTGGGCGCCACGCGCGAGGAGGCGCTGCAGGCCGAGCGCGCCGTGGTGCTGTTCGTGGACACCTTCAACGGCTACTTCGAATCCGAGGTCGCCCGTGCGGCCTATCGGGTGCTGCAGGCTGGCGGCTACACCGTGCATGTCGCCGCCAAGCAATCCGGTAGCAGCCACCTGTGCTGCGGCCGCACCTACCTGGCCACCGGCATGGTGGACCAGGCGCGCGCCAAGGCCGGTGAGCTGCTGGATCACCTGCTGCCCTTTGCCGAGCGCGGCGTGCCCATCGTCGGTCTGGAGCCCTCCTGCTTGCTCACCCTGCGCGATGAAACGCTCGCGCTCGGCCTGGGCCCTGCCGCCGACCAGGTGGCCCAGGCGGCGCTGCTGCTGGAGGAATTCCTGGCCCGCGAAGCCTCGGCCGGCCGGCTCGACACGCTGAAGCAGCGCCTGAAGCCCCTGGACACGCCGCTGCTGGTGCACGGTCACTGCCACCAGAAGGCCTTCGGCGCGGTAACGCCGGTGCTGGAGGTGCTGAAGCTGATCCCGGGCGCGCAGCCGCAACTGATCGAATCCAGCTGCTGCGGCATGGCGGGCAGCTTCGGCTACGAGGCGCGCCACCATGAGGTGTCGATGCAGATGGCCGAACTGAGCCTGCTGCCGGCCGTGCGCAACGCGCCGCAGGCCATCGTCGTCGCAGACGGCACGAGCTGCCGCCACCAGGTGCGTGACGGCGCGCAGCGCGAGGCCGTGCACGCGGCGGTGCTGCTGGCGCAGCAACTGGCATGAGCCCTTTTCCCAACTTCATCCGAAAGAACCCATGAACGCCCTGGACCTGCGCGATGTCCCCACCGCCGTTCAACTGCGCCACGCCCTGGCGCAGGGCCAGACCTCGGCGCTCGAGATCGCGAACCGGCACATCCAACGCATCGAGGCGCTGGAGCCCACCCTGCACGCCTGGAAATCCTTCGATCCGGACGCCGTGCGGCGGCAGGCCCGCGCCTGCGATCAGGCGCTGGCCCAGGGCAGCGCGGCAGGCCTGCTGGCTGGCATTCCCGTGGGCGTGAAGGACGTGTTCGACACCGCCGACCTGCCCACGGGCTACGGCTCGGCGCTCTACGAAGGCCACAGGCCCCAAGAAGACGCGCGGGTCGTGCAGGCCACCCGCGCTGCCGGGGCCTGCATCATGGGTAAGACGGTCAGCACCGAGTTCGTCTACTTCACCCCGGGGCCGACCGCCAACCCCTGGAACACGGCGCACACGCCCGGCGGTTCGTCCAGCGGCTCGGCGGCCGCCGTGGCCTGCGGCATGGTGCCGCTGGCCCTGGGCAGCCAGACGGCGGGCTCCATCATCCGGCCCGCCTCCTACTGCGGCATCTTCGGCCTCAAGCCCACCTTCGGCTTCCTGGACATGCGCGGGGCCAAGCCCTTCGCCCCGTCGCTGGACACGGTGGGTTGGTTCGCGCGCACGGCCGACGACCTTGAGCTGATGCGGTGTGCGCTCGCGGGCCTGCCCTTCGAGCCGCTGGAGTCCGTGGCCCCCGCAGGCCTCAAGCTCATCGCCAGCCGTACCGCGCAGTGGAGTGGCACGGACGCCTCGGGCCGCGCCGCCTGGGAACTGGCGGGCCAGCGTTGCCTGCAGGCGGGCATTGCACTGCGCCGCGCCGAACTCGACACCGCGCTCGAGGGCCTGTTCGACGCGCAGAAACGGGTGATGGCGTTCGAAGCCGCGCGCAGCTTCGCGCCCGAATTGCGCGACCACCCTGGCGCCCTGAGCGACGTGCTCAAGCAGCTGCTGTCCACGGGCCAGGACATCTCCCAGGAAAGCTATGACCAGGCGCAGGCCCTCGCGCGCGAGGCGCGGACGCAGGTGCTGCAGTGGATGGACGATGCGGATGCCGTGATGACGCTGTCGGCCACGGGCGAAGCGCCGGCGGGCCTCTCGGCCACAGGCGACCCGATGTTCAACCGCATCTGGTCACTGCTGGGGTTTCCGTGCGTCAACGTGCCCGGCCTGCTGGGCCCGACGGGCCTGCCGGTCGGCCTGCAGCTCGTGGGCCGGCCCGGCGCGGAGCGGCCGCTGCTGGTGACGGCCCAGGCGCTGCACCGCGTCGTCACGCAGGCCGCGCCAGGGGCCTGAGCTTTTCTGACGGCGCTCAGCTCGCGACCGGCGGCAGCGGACGGACTTCGCTCGGCGGCACGGGCGTGCGGGCGGCGTTCATCACCATGGACAGCAGCGCGTAGTAGCCATTGATGCCGATCAGGTCGACCACGCCCTGCTCGCCGAACCTCTCCCTGGCCCGGGCCCAGGTGCTGTCGCTCACGCCCTGCTGCTGGTGCAGCTCGGTGGAGAACGCATGCACCAGGGCTTCGTCCTCAGGCAGGTCCGTGGGGATGCGGCCCGCTTCGATGGCGGCGATGGCGCCCGCCGACACGCCCGCCTTGCGCGCGATGGGCGCGTGGATGGCCCACTCCACCTGCTGCGACCAGTGGCGGGCGGTCACCAGGATGGCCAACTCGGACAGTCTCAGTTCGAGTGCGCTGCGATAGCGCAGGTACTCTCCCATGCGCTGTGCATGGCCCATGAACTCGGGGCTGCGCATCAGGGGAATGAAGGGCGATAGCAAGGCGCCGCGCGGGCCGTCGATGATTTCCTGGGCGTACTGCCTCTGCTCGGGCGTCCATTGCGCCGCGGGGATGGGCGGCAGGCGGTCGGGGGCGGGGGGCATGGAGCGGGACATCCGGGAGCTCATTCCGTGATGTTGTTTTCCTTGATGAACCTCGACCAGGTCGTGATCTGCCGCTCCACGAAGGGCTTGAACACCTCGGGGCCGCCGGCCGTGATGTCGATGCCCTGCGCGTTGAGTTTCTGCGCGATCTCGGGCGTGCGCAGTGCCCGGGTCAGCGCCTCGTTGAATCGCGAGACGATGGCCGGCGGCAACTTCGCCGGGCCGATCACGCCCCACCAGGCCGGCGCGTCGAAGCCGGGGAAGCCACTCTCCGCAATCGTCGGCACCTCGGGCATCTGGCGCGAGCGCCGGCTCGTGGTGACCACCAGGGGCTTGACGGCGCCGGAGTCGGCATGGGGCTTGACCAGGAACAGAGAACCCACCACCAGCGGCACGTGGCCGCCCGCGGCGTCGGTCATGAGGGGCCCGCCCCCCCGGTAAGGCACATGCACCCAATCGAAGCCGGCGGTCTTGGCCAGAGAGGCCATGGCCAGGTGGCCCAGGCTGCCCGCGCCGATGGTGCCGAAGCTGGTCTTCTGGCGGGCGCGCGAGGCCTCGACCAGTTGCGCGAAGCTGGTGGCGGGCGAGCCCTTGGTGGCCGCCAGCACCATGGGGGCGGTGCCAATGAGGTTGATGTGCTCGAGGTCCCGCAGCGTGTCGAAAGGCATCGACGGCTTCAGGCCGGGATTGACCCCGTGGGTGTCGAACACCACGCCGAAGGTGTAGCCGTCGGGGGCCGCACGCACCACCGCCTGGGTGCCCACCACGCCGGAGGCGCCGCCGATGTTCTCGACCACCACGCTCTGGTTCAACTGCACCCGCAGCGCCTCGGCCAGGATGCGGGCCACCTGGTCGACCGAGCCGCCCGGCGGGAACACGGCGATCAGCCGGATCGGTTTGGACGGCCATTCCTGCGCCACGCCCACGCTGCAGGCCATGGCCACGCAGGCCGCGATGAGGAGTTTCCTGATCATGGGTACCCTTTCGAAACTGAGCCCATCGTAGGAACCGCAAACCGGTCCGGCCATTTGTGCTTACCCTGAAGCACCTGGCGCAGCGGGCGGGCATCGACCCGCCCGCCCGCGAAAAGTACTACTTTGATGAACCAGGCCGAGCGTGACGCCAGGCCCGGAAGGAGTCCCCTATGAACCGACGCGAACGAGACGACCTGCTGCAATTCCTCGAGCCGCTGCTGCGCGCCCGCGCCACGGACAAGGATCCCGCTGCGGAAACGTTGATCCGGGAACAGTGCGCGCGCCAGCCCGACGCGCTGTACCTGCTGGTGCAGCGCGCCCTGGCACTGGAATCGGCCCTGCAGGCCGCGCAGGCCGAACTGGCACGGCGTCCGGACAGCTCCGGCTCCCCACCAGCGACGCAGGAAGGCGCGCCGCCGGCGCCCGCTGCGCGCCAGGAGGCCGGTGATCGCGGCAGTGCGTGGGGTCGTGGCCTGCTGGCGCAGACAGGCGCCATCGGCCTGGGCGTGGGCCTGGGCGTGACGGCGGGTGTCGTCGCGGGAGGCTGGCTGCTCGATGCGCTGGAGGACGGGTTCGGGGAAATCTAGCGAATCAACACGAGGTGGTTGGCATCCCGGGATAAGACCCGCTCGGACTCAAGGGCAGCGATGGCCCGATACAGGGCCTCGTGGGTCACGCCCAGCTCCCCCGCAAGCGTCTTGAGACCGGAGGGCGTCGCGTACCGGCCCTCTTTCCCCTCGGTTTCAACGAGGTGAACCAGCCGTTCGCGGATGGATTTCATGCTCAGGCGCTCCAGATGCAACCTGAGGCGGCGGACCTCGCCATTGAGCATGTTGATCCACCGGCCGGCGAATGCCGGGTCGACATCCAGGCACTGCACGAGAGTTCTGACCGGCACCTTGATCACGTGCGTGTCGGTGATGGCCACGGCATCGCATTGGTAACGGGACACCTTCAGGCTGGCTTCGCTGATGAAACCCTGCCGCGTGCGTTGCAGCACCACCGCTTCTCCGTGCAGGCCGTTTCTTTCGAGCGTCACCTCACCGGCGACCACGTAGAACATCCATTCGGGCAAGGTCCCGGCCCGGAAAACGCGCTCATTCTTTCTGAACAGCGCGCCTTCGCAGTCGCACTGCATGTCTTCGGGCAACAGCACCTTGAGCGCCGCCGGCAAAACCATCGGTTTCATATGACCTTGATCATATGCCTATTGCCTTGCCAGGCCGATACTCATCACGCCTGGTCCGGTTCACGGGTGCCGAGGCATCGCGTGGACGGGTGGCCGAAAAGCTTCGCTCCATGGGCTATCCCGAAAAGGGCTCCCTGGAAAGCTCGAGTGCTGGCGTGGCGAACGCGAAATCGTTCGTGAGCTGCGCCATGGGTCGTGTGTCTTGAAACTTGATTGGAGATTGAAATGAAAAAACTGATTCCTGTTGCATTGATTGCCGTCCTGTCGGGTGTCCAGCTGGTGTCCGTGGCGCAAACCACGCAGGGCCATGAGCATCAAGTCACCCCGCAGGCGGGGGCCGCCGACATGAACGCCGCGTGCGAGGAAATGCACAACAAAATGGCCGCCGCCAAGACGGATGCCGAGCGTGATCAGCTCATGGCGGAGCAACACAAGAAGATGCAGGGCCGGCACGCCCAGATGCACGCCCAGATGGGCTCGCATGGACATGGGTCCGAACACGGTTCCAGGAAGGGCATGCCTGGCGCCAGCCCTGAAATGCACAAACGCATGCAGTCCATGCGTGACCAGAAGGCCCAGTAAACAGGGTCGCGGGTCTGCGCAGCAGCCCGCTCAGGGGCCTTGATCGCCCCTGCCCCCGGTCGCCAGCGACAGGGCGTCCTTCTCGAGGGCTGCGTCGACCATGCGGGCGAGTTCCTCGAGACCGAAAGGCTTGCTCAGAAAACCGAACGCGCCCTGCTCGCGTGCAATGGCACTTTGCGTCGCCGTGCTCTCTCCGCTGATGAAGATCACAGGTGAATGCCAACCGGCGGCAGCCAGCTTGACCTGCAATTCGATCCCGCTGATGCCAGGCATGCGCATGTCGACCAGCATCACGGCGGGCCTGGACAGGGATGCCCCCTCCAGGAACGAGTTGGCGCTCTCGAACCGGTGCACCTTGTGGTCCAGGCGCTCCAGGCTGCGTGCGATCGCGTTGCGGACGGCGGCATCGTCGTCGATCAGGTAGACATGCCGCTGGAGCGCACCCGTCTTGCAGGAATCCGTCATGCCAGTGCCTCTGTGCAAGGAAAGCGGCCTAGGTCCGTACGGCGCCCTCGCCTGCGGGCTCTGGCCTCACAGGCAAGGTGATGATGAACATCGCGCCCCCACCGGTGGCCGGCGCGTAGGCGATCTGGCCGGCGTGCCGCTCGACGATGTACCTGCATAGCCACAAGCCCACGCCCATCCCCGAGTTCTTGGAGGTGGAAAGAAGCTCGAACAGGACAGGCTCCATGCCGGGCTTGACGCCGGCCCCCGTGTCGCTGACGCAGATTCTCGCGTGGTCCCCCTGGCGCCGGGCTTCGACGGTGATGACCCGCTCCCCCGCCAGCGCCGGATCCTGCAGCGCCTCGATGCTATTGAGCAGCAGATTCAGGAGCACCTGGTAAAGCTCGTCTTCGGGTATCGACACCCGCAGCGCGTCGTCCAGCCTGAGGTCGATCCTGATCTGGTGCTTCTCGATCTCCCGTGCCAGCAGGCCCACCGATTTCCGAACCAGCGCGGTGGCGTCGATCTCTGAATGCGCAGTGGAATTGCCAGCAAAAATGGCACGCAGGGAAGTGATGATCCTGGCCGCCCGCTCGTTCTCGCCCAGGATCTCCTCCACGATGGCCCGGGCCTCATCGTTGGAGAGCGCCTGGTTCTTCAGGGTGTCACGCAAAAGCTGGCCGTTCAGGCGGATGGTGGTCAGAGGCTGATTGAGTTCATGCGCGATGGAGGCGGACAGCGCCCCTGCGGCCACGGTCTTGTTCGCCTTCACCAATGAACTTCGCAGCAGGGAGAGGCGGGCGTTTTCCGACTTCTGCTGCAGCAGCATGGGAAAGACGATGAACTTGACCACGCCCATGATGAACAGGCACATCCAGATCACGGTGTTGACCGGGCTGGGGTCGAAGGCGCTGGCCGCCAGGAGCACGGTGGCGGACACGATCCGCATCACCCACAACCCGGCATAAACCAGATGGTAGTGAGCGAAATACCGCGCCATCTTCAGCTGGTGCACCCGATGGATCTCGAAGCAGTAGAACGCCCCCTGGAGGGAGACACCAATCACCATGACCGAGACGAAAACGGTCTGGGCCACCGCGCTGTAGGCCGCAGGCACCCACAGGCCCAGGGCATAGAGGATGCCGCCGTGGCCCATCACCATCGGCAGGTCGATCCAGCGCTTGGGCGGGCTGAATGATTCATCGTGAAGGAGAGCCCTGAGGGACCGGTTGAATTCGACGTACGCAAGAAAGGCCATGGCATTGGCCAGGTAGTACGTGAGCACCAGGGAAAGCTCGGCCCGGAAGACGGTCAGGACGATGGCGAAGCCCCAGATCAGGCTCCCCCGGCTCCAGTGCACGATGGCCTGCCGGTCTCTCGAGCCGGGATAGAAGCGGAAGGCGACCCCGTAAATCAGGGAAAAGACCCCGAAGAAGAAGAACAGCGACTGGATGAATCCGAGGTTCATGATCGTGAAGGCAGGTGGCAGCCGGCAGCGCCCCTCGCGGCGGTCACTTGCACCCCATGTGGCGCCGATACATCTCGGGGTTGTGCCCGGCGGGGATGTTCTTGCAAGGATCCTGCGCGTACCCGCGCAGGATGTCGTATCGCTTGATCTGTTCGGGCTTGAGGTACTGCACCGTCTTGAGGTGCTGCGACAGGTGGATGAACCGCAGCTGCGCCCGCGCCGACTCGGCTTGTGCCAGCAGACGCCGCAGCGCCGCGTCGTCCACGCCCCCCCGGGCAAAGGCCGCCTCCAGGGCCGCTTCCGCCGCAACCAGCTGTTCGCCCGCGGGGATCGCCGCCTTGCGCATGTCGTCGAACAGCGCCTGGGTCTTGCTCACCTGGTCTGCGGTCAGGGGGATCTGGTCCTTGAGCTCCAGCAGATGCGCCGGGCCGGGCATGCCATTGAGTTCGGCGGCCAGGGCCAGCCCCCAGCCGCCCCCTCGCCGAAGCTCCTTGATGTCGTCCTCGGACAGCGACTTGATCGCGCGGTTTTGCATGCCCGCGTAAGGCGCCTGGGCGGCGTGATTGTGTTGAGCCGGGGCGGACAGGGGGATGCAGATGGCAATCGCAAGCAGCAGTTTTTCTACAGTCAACGGGCGCTCCGGTTTGAAGCCACACAAGATCAGTTCAATGACGGGTCCACATTCAGGACGATCCGTCGCAAGCAGTGCAACGCATTCACCCGGCCAGCGAGAACTCCGGAAAGGTGCTCTCGAACAAGGCCAGGGTCCTGGGCGTCAGGTTGGCACGGTCTGGCACCTGCAGCTCGTCCGCGGGCACCAGGATCTTGGCGTAATAGGCCTCGAACACCCGCTTGACCACGCCGGGCGACACCACCTCCCGGTCGTACCCCGGCGCAAACCCGAGCAGCCTATAGCCTGATCTCTCGAAGGCCCGCTGCATGTGGGGTGTCTTCAAGGTACACATCGAATAGATGAATCCGGCCCCCATCAAGCGCCCCAGGGCCTCCCCGAACTGCATGCCCACCGTGCCCAGTCCCGCCGACCTGAATTTCGGATTCACCACACCGAAACGGGCGTAGACCGCCTGCGGCGCCCCCTCCCAGTCCCACGAGACGAAGCCGGCCAGCTCGGTGTCCTTCCAGATCATCAAGACAAACAACGGCTTGTCGGCCTCGCCCGCCAGCGTGGCCTCCTCTTGGTAGAAGCCGGGCGTGAGGTAGCAACTGGCACCACCCACGGAGACATCGGGGTACCACTGCGCGATGGACTCGATCAATAGGGGGATGTCGCTGCGCCGCAGCCTGGCGCCGGTGTAGCCCGCCGGGAATGCGACTGTCTTTTCAACCTCGGAAATTTCGGGCCACTTCATCGCGGTTCTTTCGGCACAGGGTGATGGGACGAATGCCATCTTGGCAGTGGACGGCCGGGGTCACCATCGGTGGTAATCCGGGGTCATGCCTTGCCGCACACGCAAAGAACTCTTCGCCACAAAGCAATGGCATTGCACGCGAATCGCGGCGATCCTGCCGGCCATGCCGGCTCATTCCTACCTGTTCGTACCCGCCGATCGCGCGGATCGCTTTGACAAGGCGCTCGCATCGGGGGCGCATGTCGTCATCGTCGACCTGGAGGATGCGGTCGCACCCGCCCTCAAGGACACGGCGCGCGACACGCTGGCGCGCTGGTTGCGGGACTCCCCGCATGTCCAGGTTCACCTGCGGATCAACGGGACGGACACCCCCTGGTTCCGGCACGACATCGCGCTATGTCATTCGCCAGGCGTGCGCGGGATCGTGTTGCCCAAGGCCGAGTCAGCGGCGCAGGTTGCCGAGGTGGCGCATCGGGGCCAGGACAGGCCGCTGCTGCCCCTGATCGAGACCGCGCAGGGCTTGGCCGCGGTCCGTGAGATCGCCGGTGCCCGCGGCGTGCAGCGGCTCCTGTTCGGGTCGATCGACTTCCAGGCGGACCTGGGTATCGAGGGTGAGGACGACGCGCTGCTCGCCTTCCGTAGCGCGCTGGTGCTGGCATCGCGCCTGGGTGGCCTCGATGCGCCGGTGGACGGGGTCACCACCGCCCTGGACGATCCGGCGTCGATTGCCCGCGACACCGCACGCGCCCGCCGGCTGGGGTTCGGGGGCAAGCTGTGCATTCACCCCCGGCAGGTTGCCGCGGTCAACGCGGGCTTTGCGCCCAGCGCCCGGGAAGTGGACTGGGCGCAGCGGGTCGTCGAAGCGATCCGTGCCAGCCAGGGGGCCGCCGTGGCCGTGGACGGCAGGATGGTCGATGCCCCGGTGGTCAAACGGGCCGAGGCGATCCTCGTGTCCGCCGGACACCTTCAGGACCCGGCATGACCGTCATCGGCCAGGACAGCCGCTTCACGGCGCGCTGGCCTTGCTGCTGCCCCGGTACTTGACCCTCAGCCGTGGTAGTGGACCAGGGTCTTGGTGGTGCTGACCTCTTCCAGTGCGAGCAGTCCCTTCTCGCGGCCATGGCCACTGCGCTTGGTACCGCCGAAAGGCAGCTCGACGCCGCCTCCTGCGCCGTAGCAGTTCATGAACACCTGCCCGGCATGCACGGCCTTGGCCACACGCTGCAGGCGGCCCGCGTTCTCGGTCCAGACGGCGGCCAGCAGGCCGTAGTCCGTGCTGTTGGCCAGCGCGATCGCATCGGCCTCGTCCTCGAACGGCATGGCCGCCAGCACCGGGCCGAACACCTCCTCGCGCGCCAGCGCGGCATCGCGGGGCACCTGGCCGAACAGCGTCGGCTTGACGAAATAGCCCGTCTTGGGCGCTGCGTCGGCAATCGCACCTTCGGCCAGCACCGGGATGCCCGCGGCACGGGCCTGGTCGATGTAGCGCTGAACCCGCTTGTGCTGGGCCGGATTCATCACCGGACCGCAGTCGAAGTCCATCTCGGGCGTGCCCACCCGCACCTTGGCGAACGCCTCGGCGACCTGGCGGGTGAAGCTGTCGTAGATCGACCGCTGCACCAGCAGGCGGCTGCCGGCGGTACAGGTCTGGCCCGCGTTCTGGACGATCGCCCGCACGATGATG
>JACCDG010730718.1_pt1 | contig 10812 bp, 14 predicted proteins | sample 7442471 | NCBI WGS metagenome assembly JACCDG01 (sample SAMN15323444, study PRJNA562643) | freshwater metagenome | isolation source: river surface water | place: USA:Blue River Watershed | collected 2017-08-17 | reverse complement strand
TAAAACTCTAAAAGGTTGTTTCCAAGACAAATTTCCAAGATATGGTTGATAATCGTAACCTGCCAACGCAGACAAATTTTTGTATTTTTCTAATAATTTTAGAATATAATTGGCTTGATTTTGTGTTAGCTGTTCATTGAGAGATAGCTTCTCTCCAAAACTTAGAATGGGACTATAATCTGTTCCTTGAACAGACAGATTTTTCATCAGCACGAGATCGTGAAAGGCAAGGAAAATGTCTTCTGCGAATACCGATGATAACATTGTTCAAGTATACAACCTAAAAATCTGGTTGTCAACTGATTTTTTCTGAAATTTTTGGTATGAGTCTTTCTAGAGGAATACCTTGGCGTATTTCATCTACGGTCCATTCGGTATGACATAATTCTAAAAACCATTGCGACCTATCCGGAAGTTGTATGCGTTCAATTTCTTCAAATTTTGATGAAATTTTTCCGGCTAAACTCGACGAATCACAGATCACAGGCACCCCATTGATAGCTGCCTGAACTGCTGGACCACTATTGTGATTGATCACACAATGATATCCGTAATCGATATCAAAGTCATCATAGGATCCTGGTATTTGTTGAGGTGTTTCGATTTGAATCTCTGAATGAATCAGCTGAAATTTTGACCTTGGATGCGGTCTTAGTATGACTTTTCTATTAGAGTACTTTCTAATTTCTTTTAGAGTTCGAACTGCCCACTCACTCATAGGAGGTTGACCGTCCCATTGAAGACTCTGTTGGTGTTGAGCTGCTATTAGTATTTCGGGTCGTCTTTGTAATTTTGTATCTTTCAGCGAAATTCCTAATTTTTTTGGCCTATCTGGATCTAAATTTTCAGTATGACCAAAAAATCCCAGGCTGTTCACATGATTAAGACTTATACGCCAAGTTTTATTTCTAAAAAGATTACCAACTTCAATGATTACCACTGGCTTACCCGAATGTCGACAAGAATTGTAGACTAGGCTATTGCCTAACATTCTTCCAGCCCATAGGACTGACCATATCACAGCCACATCCTCGTTCTTGTCGACGGTCCTATAACCGAGATTTTTCAATCCCTGTTCAAAAGCATCAAAAATTGGCACACTATTTAGAGCGCCATATTCACGGTAAAGTTTAAAATTCATAGTGTTCACTAAATAACAGAGTATTTAATGTCTATCATGAACAAGTTTCAAAAAAGAGTAAAAAAACTTTGTAAAGATCCAGAAAATTGCCTTGTAGTGGGCAAGGGATTTGGATTTTTATCAGAAATTTCTGAAATCTATAACACCGTGTTTGTAATAGATGATGAAAGACCTTCTTTGAAATTAAAAAATTTAGTTTATAGAGAAAATTCTGAAGATTTAGTTCATATAACTGATATTAGTGTAATATTTTTTGATTTAGCAACCACTAATCGATTAAATGAATTTATGAATCTTGCATTTAAATGGAAATCAGTGGTTGTCATTGAAGGAAACGACCCAATAGGTCGCGATCTTTCAGGTCCTTTGTATCAAACTGGTTACCAATGTAGGGATTTGCAAGGTCATTTTCATATTTGGAAATTATAATAATGAATTTTACGGTAGTTACAACATTTCACCAGCCGGGGTATGAACAATACGGTCGAAGGATGATAGAATCATTCTTAAAAAATTGGCCTCAAGAAGTTATTTTGGTCGTTTATGCTGAAAATTGTAATGTCGTTGAATCTGCACCCAACTTAATCGTTAGAGACCTTCATCAATCGTCACCGGAATTGGTCGCATTTAAAGAAAAATGGAAAAATGTTCCCAAGGCCAACGGTGACGTTAGTGCTGATCCAATAAGAAGTCGAAGAAAGGATGCTGGTAAAGGTTTTAAATGGCATGCTATTCGATTCGCTCATAAAGTTTACTCAATTTTTGACTGCGCTAGAAAATCCAACAGCGATATTTTAATATGGATGGATGCCGACACGGTCTGTCACAGCCCTATTACTATAAAAAATCTCGAATCTATGATACCTGCCGATAAAGATTTATGCTATCTTGGTAGAAAAGGAAAATATTCAGAGTGCGGTCTTTATTCAATGAATTTGCGTTCACAGGCTACTCAAGATTTTCTAAAAGAATTTCAAAACTTTTACGATGAAGCCGAAAGAGGGATTTTTTTATTAGAGGAATGGCACGATAGTTTTGTGTTTGATGCAGTAAGACAAAGAATATCAAATTTAAATCAACTAGACTGGGCTGCAAAGCTCTATGACCTAAGACCAAGGCCTGGTATGAGCTCAGGAGAGGGACATCCCCTTATAAACAGCGACTGGGGAGCGTGGCTCGATCATCTCAAAGGTGATCGAAAGACTGCAGGTAGAAGTAAGAGAGAAGATTTGAAGGTTCAAAGGACTGAACCTTACTGGCAACAATTCCGCTAGATATATTTTCTAAAAAATTTCCAAGCTTCGCCCGATCTTAATTCTTCGAAGGTCCAATGACACATAGATAATCTCTCTATCCATTGTTGTCTGTCGTGTAAAATCGGATTTTCAATCATCGATAGATCGGTATTAGCGATGCCGAACGTTTGACTATGCTCGGGATAGGGATCAGTTAAAAATGCAGGGACGCCTTCTATCAAACTGGCCACACTAGGGCTGCTATTATAAACTATAGTCGCCCATGCATTTTTTAAATCGTCAGTTAATCCCCTACTGGAATCACTTAGAAATACATTTTTATGATTAATTCTCAGAGTTTCTGATATTTTTTTGTCGCCTGGATGTTTTCTTACTATGATTTGACGTTTAGTATATTTTCTTAATTGATGTATGGTTGAATCTAACCATATCTGTACATCAAGGCCTCTCATGCTCCACCCGCCATTTCTCTGTAAACAGATTAAGATATGGTCTCCTGATGATCGGTAGGGTTTGAGATCTATGCCTAGATCTGTTTTGATTTTAAGCCATCTATTAGGATCTATATCTCGGTCAAAATAAAATCCTGTAGTAGGAAATACACCATCAAAACTATATCTAAGATAGGTCTTTGTATTTCCGGGATCGGCATAAAGGAAAAGATTGCTGTCTACAATTAAACTTCTTTTGCCATTCTGCTTTTGTAGATCTACAGCATTTTTTCTTAATTGCAGATGCGGTGCTTGTTTGCCATGTTCGTGGACAAACCCTTGTATCAATGCTACATCACAGGGAAGAACGGTCATAGCTCTATGTGCTACGGCTGTATCGCCTGCGGCCTGAACTCCCTTGATAAAGTTATCCAGTATGGCTGGTTTTTCTGGATTTTTATTGCCGGGCGGGATACCGGCATAGTAAGCAACGGCTGTAAAATTAGACATGATATTTTTTTACTATTTCGACAGCAGTACCGTTAACTAATTCGTCATAGGTAAATTGACTATAACTCAACATGGCCAGCCAATTGGCCAATGGACCTCTATATAAATTATTAACGTCGCTTAAAGAATTTTTCGACACTGGATTTGTAATGTGTCGATCTAAGGTGATGATAGGAACTCCAGCCCAGATAGCCTCTGTTGCTGCATTAGAATTGATACTAACTAGACAATGATAGTCTTCATCTAATAGATGTTTATAAAGAGGTGCTCTTTTCTTTTTTGGAGCTTTTTCTCTAAATACAATCTTTTTATCTGTATATTTTCTTAGTTCTGCTTCTACCTGTTGCTTCCATTGGGCTATGTCAACATGAAATATGCTGGCTGCGAATTCGCCGGGTTCGATAACTAGAATCTTATCTCCACCTGATCTCCATTGTTGGGGATATTTTTCAAACATTCCCAAACGATCAACTGGAGCATCAAAAAATTTACCATAGTGCAAATGATTTCTTACCACCCTATGCCATTTTTTATTTGATTCGATAAAATTAGTATATCCGCTGTCTATAAACCAGAATGGTAAATTGTTATCTATTTTATGAATGAGAAACTGCTCATTGCCTACGGTGTTTCTCAATAGGCAATCTTGATCGACATCAGAAAATTCTTGCCTTCTTACTAGATCGGCTGTTGGATCGATATGTAAGCCGGTACTTTTAACAAATCCCGGAACATTGCTTTTCTTATAGTTTTCTAAAATTTCTTCTTTATCAAGTCTAGTTAAAATTTCATTTATCTTTTTATGTATGATTAGATAATGACGTTTTTTCTTAGATTCTAAATGTAATTTAACTTTATAAAGATATTCGCGAAGATCTTTTTCTACACCTGTTCTAATTTTATCTTTGATTTTATGTTTTTTCTTGTCCCATTTACCTTTGCCTTTGCTTTTTTCTTCAACAGCATAGGTAATAGCTTCATTCAGTTGATCTTGTAGGTAAGGAACTTCGCCTCCAACATCGGTGAAGTCAATGAGACTGGTAAGATAGTTTGCAATTTCTTTATCGTTAACGAGTAATTTCATTTATTATTTTCCAAGCTGTGCCATTTAAAATTTCTTCTTGAGTATACTGCCCGTATGCTAGTGTCTTACACACTTTAGAAATTTCTTCAACTGAAGGCTTAAAAGGGTTTTTTAACATAGACAAATCTGTACTGGCTAGCGGACTTGCTGCACAAGGTACACTTACAAAGCTAGGAATTCCATACAGCACACTTTCTAAAGATGCTATGCTATTCAAAGAAACCGTAGCATAAACGCCGGAATCAAAGGCTGAATAAATGGAATAGCCATGATTCCTTTCACTGCGAGATCCCTTGACTCTAACTTCTATTGGTAGGTTAGAATATGTTTTAATTTTTTCTGTAGTTTCGGCCATCCATTGATCATAATCAATATTATAATATCTACAGGCCTTGGGATTTGGCATGACTAACAGAATTTTTTGATTGTGATTTTTCCACCCTTGCCATGCTAATCTAGGATCTTGTTTTAGTAAATTATTCCATCTATCTTGAGAAACTGGTAACGGCTTGCAGTGTTGCAGATCATTTTTTACTATACGATGCCATATTTTTTTACCCGAACTATTTCCTGGGCTTGGAAAATTTCCAAGATATCCTGTGTCAATATAATAAAAATCTCTTTTGTTTTCTTTACAGATTTCTATTTCGGTTTTACTGGTAACGCCACGAACAACCAAAGGTTTTGTATCAGATAAATCTGTAGTACATACTCTGTTTGATCCAATCACTAATGATTCTTCTAATGAATGTTCTTTCATGATAATAATATTTTTAATGCCTTTCCGCTTTTAAGTTCGTCTGTATGAAATTGCCCGTAGGCAAGATGACATCCCCAACGATACAATTCATCTTGATCAGGATATCTAGGTTTTTCTATTAAAGAAAGATCTTGCAATCCCATAGGTGCTGCTGCATTGGCAGGTGCTAGAGTAAAAACTGGTATACCGTGAAAAACACTTTCTACTGCCGCTACACTATTAAAAGTTACCAATGCAAATACATCGTCGTCTAGTGCTTCTTGTAAAGTTGATGTTACGATTCTATCAATTCTTTTAGGAGCACGTTCTCTAACAACAACAGGTCTATCAGTGTATTGTTTAATTGTATTGATAGTTTCTTCTACCCATTTTTCTAAATCTATACCGTAAAATCTACAAGGTTTTTCGTCTGGTTTAGCAATTAATATTTTTCTTCCACCTTTTTTCCAAGGTTGAAATTGTTTATTAAATTGTTTAAATCTATCATCCGGTCTAGATTGTATATCTGTATGCTGAAGATTGTTTTTAACTATTCTATGCCAATACTTCCAGCCATTAGGATTTGATGATGTCCTTTCATTACCGAAATAACCAGTGTCCATATAGTAAAAATCTCTTTTATCTTGCCAACACTGATGTATCCATTTCTTTTTTAAAATACCTCTTAAAATAATCGGGTCTTGACTATTTTCGTAGACAAAATCATCTGTAGATGTTATTTTTGTCTTGCAACCTTTTGCAAACATATTAATATATTCGTCTTGACCGTCTTTACTGAGAAATATCATTTTAACATTTCTTTAAGATATTTTTTCCAAACTTTGTGATATTCACATCGACGATATTCTTTAAACCAAGGTCCGCCTTCTGTGTAATGTATAGCTTTGGGAGTACCGTCGACGGGCTCGTCATACCAACCCACTAACCAATTCCATTCAGGTTGTAAATCGCCAATCTCTGAATCATCTAACCACTGAAATCTATGTAGATATTGACCGGTCTGAGAGTTAACAACATCTGGTGTTATCTGTCTATTGGAAGGATGAGCACAATTCCATAATATAGTAGAACTCCAATTTTTTCTTGGATAGGGCAATTGTTTACAACCGTCCATCTTCAGTCCTTCTTTTGGAAGATAATCGTGCTTGACGACCATTACCGCTTTGGATTCGTCTGCTTGATCAAATAATTCTTTTACATCTTCAACAAAAACAAAGTCGCAGTCAACGAACACGGCCCATCCTTTATAATCTGCAAGATAGGGAACCAAAAATCTTGTAAAGGTAAATTCTGTAGAACTTAAAGGATCAACGGGTCTTGTGTATATTCCACTTTCTCTAAGTTCTTTTTGTTTTAATGGAATTACTTCGGCATCTGGTTGATGTTTTAAAACACTATATTCGCAGACTTGGAAGGCTATATCTTCCCTAATATCATAACCGACAAATACTTTCATTTTCGTCTAATGTCCTCTTCATCACATCGTTCACCATATTGTATCTCAACTATTCTGCATGGAACATCAAACGGATTAGTTAATTGGTGCCAATCTTTTACTGGTACTTTGTGATCTTTATGCATTTCAAGAGTCAGCGGAGGTAAGTTGTATCCTCCTTCGGTCTGTCGGTATACTACACACTTTCCTTCAGAGACGATCCAATATTCTGATCTAAAATCATGTTGTTGCATGGATAAACTCTTGCCGGGCATTACGGTTAGTTCTTTGACTTTCATTCCCGCAACCTCGTGTAACACACGATAATAACCCCATTGGCGTTCCGTTTTAGGTGCTTTCCATTCTTCTAAAATCCAAGAACTAGAGTTGGCCTTATCAAAGCCGCCCACTCCAAAAACAAATTTAACATTAGGATCATCAATATCCATCTCTGGAATATTTTTATCTGTGCGATCTCCGCCGTTGGCAAAAATTATTTCAAAATTAGGAAAAGTTTGTCTTGCGATTTTAATGGCATTTTTAGCAGTATTATCGTCATCATTAAATTCTATAACATAGTCGACCATGTCAAGTTTTTGTATAATTCTGCTTCTTTCATACCATGGCATAAATGCTCTACCCTTTTTGCGAACAAGCCATTGGTCTGAATTTACTCCAACCACAAGTTTGTCACCTAAATTTTTAGCAGCTTCAAAATAAGAAATATGTCCGGAATGTATAGGATCAAATCCTCCGGTGACTAGTACAAGTTTTTTCATAACGTTATTTATGTGCTAATATTATCGGTAAATATCGTACTGGAGATTAGTATGATTAGTATAGAAGAGGCTAGATTAATTTGTAAAGTCGAAGAACAGAAAAAACTAGCCGAGCAGTTAGGAATGGTCGAGTGGATTAAATATCTTGAGGAAGATCAATTCTTAGATGAAAAGTTACAAATTTTTCAAATACTCAATCTTGATAAAAAATCTAATCAACGAATTCTAGATATTGGATCGGGTCTAGGACATTTTGGTTCTATTTCTAAAAAATTTCATCATAACTATCTTGGTACTTATTTTGGTCGTACATTCAACGACTTAGAGCCTTTTTATAAAAATGCTGAACTAGACGCTGTTGAATGTAAATTATTTCCTCGATATAAAAAAGAAATTCCAGAAGGACCATGGGATTGTATAATCATGCTTAGAACAACTTTTGAATTAAATGCCGAATGGCAAGTTGAAGACTGGAAAGAATTAATCGATGAATGTTTAAAAAATTTAAATCCTGGCGGACAATTATTAATTAAAAGTAATCTTTCCGTAGAACCAAAAAGAAAATACGGAAAGTTAGAAACCCAATGTCAAGAAATCATGATGAGAGCAATGGAAAATAAAACTCCGATGCCGCATTGGCAATGGGCTACTTGGCACTGGATCAAAGAGTAGCGTCTTCTAAACCTGCAGTTCTCAGCTTAACAATATTAGATATTTGCCATTGCTTGATATCTAAGGCTTTGATAATGCCCAACCATTTGTTTCTAAGTAAAGCAAAATCGTTGATAATCTTTTCAAAATCTACAACGTCAGCTTCGCCCTCTACAAATTTTTCACAATCTCTAGAGGACAAGCTGCGTTGATAGTTTTCAAGATATTTGCGAAAATGCTGACTACGCAATCTACGTAATTCGATGTTGAGGTATTCTAAAATACCTTCAATTTCTTGAAGTTGATTAAATCGAGTTTCCACTATACCTGGCATATTAGCCGCAGCTTTTTCTATGTTTCCCGCTATGCGAGCATCTTGTTTTGCTGCTAATAATTCAGTTTCATAATATGCTACTGCATCCGGAATACTTGAAATATCCTTTGAAACTCGATCATACCAATTCATTTATTCCTCGTCATCGTAACTATCGTAATCTTCATCTTCCTCAATTTCTTCACCGTCGATAGCATACTCAATGGCATCATCTAGGTAAGGATCAATTCCTTGAAGACTTTCTAATGTTGTGTCTTTAATTCCATGATCTAATAGTGTGTTTACAAAATCTGATGCAACACCGCTTCGTTGTTTTTCTGGAATATGTTCGACAACCATAGTCCACAAATCAGCAATTAAATCTTCTTTCATTCTGCGCTCTCCGTTTCTGGTACAACATTTGTAGTTATCCCGGAATCGGATTTTTCACCATGATTTGAAATGTCTGTCATGATAGTATCTAAACTACCATTTTCATTTCTTTCCCATGCTTTGCGGAACTGCTTGATAATTTCACCATCTGCAGTAGTGTAAACAAGACTATTTCCTTCTTTCTTGAGCATACCTTTAGCTTCGAACAGATCAACCAGTCCACTATATGGATTCATACCTGTTTCATAAGGAATTTTTACTTGTACACTTTCAAACGGCTTAGCATAACGAGTTTTCATAATCTTGCATCCTGCACGGATACCTTTGACTTCTGAAATCTTGTTGCCATCCTCATCTTCTTTCAACTTCATCTTCTTCATGGCAACAACAATAGATGATGCATAGATAAAGCCTTGGCCGCCGGAAATCTTATCATCTGGATCAAACATGTCTTGCGATGCGTATGTATGGTTAGTTGCAACTAGACCAATGTTCAAAGAACCAAACATGTTAACACAATTACGAACAAGTGCAGTTAATGCCTTAGGTTTACGACCCATGTCACCTTTTAGATCTCCTGCTTCAAACTGGTTAACGTCTGTTGGGGTCAACAACATACCCAAGCTGTCAAGTACAAACAAAACTTTAGGACGTTGATCTTCTGGCATTGCTTTGTATTCAGCAACGAATTCTGTAATAGTCTTTGCTACGTCATCGATCATAGCCATGTTAAGTTTCAACAACTTATCTTCTGCTGTGTCAACGCCAAGTGCCTTGAGCCAATCTTCGTCAAGTGCGTTTTCTGTGTCGATTAGAATCGGATAAATGCCCTGTGCTTGTGCGGCTTTAATTAAATTACCTGAACAGATATAAGATTTACCTGCACCAGATTCGCCGGCGAATACAGTTACTTTACCTAGTGGAACACCTCTATTAAAATCTCCACTGATTAGATAATTCAGCGCATAGTTACCTGTGCTGACCCAATCAGTCGGATCATTGAAACCAATCGACAAGCCTTCAATAGACTTTGTAATTGATTTTCTAAATTTCGATATATCAAATGCTTTTGCCATAATGTATGCCCTTTATTAACTTTTTGTCCAAAAACGAAACGGACATTTTTTCTTCTTAACTAACTTTTCTTTGTATAAATTTATCAGAGATTTTGCGGCTTCATAATTTTCTTCAAGATTATTTTTAGGAACAAAAAACTTTAATCTTGAACATGCCTTTTCTACTTTTTCAACCGTGTCATCCTGTTCGACTCTAATTAAATTGACTTTTTTATCTGTTCTAAATCTAATATAGTATAACGGATCACCCCGAGCCATTGTCAAGACCTGTGAATCGTCAACTACTTCAAATGCCGGTGAAACTGGACGAATCCATTTTGAAATATCAAATTCTCCCGGTATCAAATTAGTATTTCCAATAAACGGTGTCTTTTCCATATTAGCCGGAAGCATTTCTAGAACAACACTATTCTCACTATAAAAAATATAGGAAAATTCTAAACTGAACATCGAAAAAACTTTATTCTGTGCCATCCTTGGGAAAATATGATCATTATAAAATTTTTGATTAAAATTTTTAGTAGTTAATATTTTTCTACCTTCAGCATCCTTACTAATCCTTAATTCTAAATCAACAGGACTTCTGATCAAAAATGTATTTGAATAATATTTTTGAAATGACGGACACTTTAGATACTCGACATCGTTATCACGTTGTGAGATTATATGTTTAAAAACCGGTTCAGGTTCAAAGTATCCCACATTGTGCCAATCTCCATCGAGAAGAAAAGGACACCAATAAATGTTTTCTTTTTGATTCAACATAAGATATTGGGGAGAATGATCTCCCCAAACCTATATTATTGTTTCTGACGATTGCGAATCATAGCCAAGATATCTTGGGCACGACTTGCACTCGCATCACTGGTCGGTGCTGCCGCAGGTTGAGCTGCAGGTGCACTTGCTACAGGTGCTGGTTCATCATCAACTTGATCATCTGCTACAGATGCTCTTGCTGCAGGTTTGTTAGGATCGCCTGTGGC
>JACCDG011320920.1_pt1 | contig 10817 bp, 15 predicted proteins | sample 7442471 | NCBI WGS metagenome assembly JACCDG01 (sample SAMN15323444, study PRJNA562643) | freshwater metagenome | isolation source: river surface water | place: USA:Blue River Watershed | collected 2017-08-17 | reverse complement strand
ATTGCTAATAACGGTGATACATTTGATTTTGCAATTCAAAATTATCTTCCAAAGGTTAGGGGTATAATGATAATGGAAGGTGGATCTGAAGAAAGAGATAATGTTGGATGGATGGTTAAATATGACAAACCAAAAATACGACCAATATTGCAAAAATATTCTAATAGTGTTAAAATAGAAGTACTAGAAGATTTCCCTTCACTAACTCTGATTAAAAAATGAAAATTAGGCAGGACATGATTCCTTTGTTTAAAGTCTTTATGACTGAAGAAGCAGCAACAGAGACATCTAAAGTTTTGATGTCCGGATATATCGGACAAGGACCTCAAGTAGAAAAGTTTGAAGAGTTGCTAAAAGATTATTTTAAAAATGATAATGTAGTAACTGTAAATTCTGCAACTTCTGCTGAGCATCTTGCTATCCACATGCTTAAGAGATCTGAAAAAAATATTCTTTCTCATCATGGAGTTTGTTTTGAAGATCGTCAATGGGATGGTATTAATTCTGGAGATGAAATTCTTACAACTCCCTTAACATGCACTGCTACAAATTGGCCAATTCTTGCAAACGGTATTGATCTTAAGTGGGTTGATGTAGATCTAAACACTTGTAATGTTGATTTGGATGATTTGGAAAGGAAGATCAGTCCCAAAACAAGAGCGATTATGGTGGTTCACTGGGGTGGATATCCAGTTGATCTTGATCGCCTACGTGATATTCAAATAAAAACTGAAAGACTTTATGGATTTAAACCAGCAGTGATAGAAGACTGCGCCCATGCTTTTGGAGCTACCTACAAAGGGCAGAAGATAGGTTCACATGGAAATATTTGTACGTTTAGTTTTCAGGCAATCAAACATTTGACAACTGGTGATGGTGGATGTGTGGTTTTTCCTTATAAAGAACAAGTTCGTAGGGCAAAACTTCTTCGTTGGTATGGTATTGATAGAGATGACAACCGAAAAGATTTTAGATGTGAAAATAATATTTCAGAGTTTGGATTTAAAATGCATATGAATGATATCAATGCTACTATTGGTATTGAAAACTTTCCTATGGTTGTAGAAAATAATCTTAAAACAACGATTGATAATGCTAATTTTTATAATAAAGAGTTGAGTGATGTACCTGGAATAACTCTTCTTGAAAATAAATCTGATCGTCAATCAACTTACTGGATTTATACAATTAAAGTTGATCGTCAAACTGATTTCATGAATAAAATGAAAGAATGTAACATTATGGTCAGTCGAGTTCATGAACGAAATGATATTCATAGTTGCGTCTCTAAATATCGCTGTCATCTTCCTAACCTAGATAGATTGGTAAAAGAAATGATTTGTATTCCTGTTGGATGGTGGGTTACCCCAGAAGACAGGCAATATATTGTTGATTGTATTAAGAGTGGATGGTAATGGCATTAAAAGAAAAAAAATCTTATGATATTGTTAAATACCAGTTTAAAGAAGAATTAGAAAAAATTTTTAATATTAAAAATCTTGATAAGATTCATAAAGTGCAAGAATGTGACTTTGGTATTCTCACATTTGAAAATGATCAACGTACCAAATTTCATAAAACTTTTTATGGTCAAATACGCGAATCTTATTTTTTAAAGGTATATAATCTTTTTATAGAGGAAGTTATTCTTCCACAATTTGAACAGGATATTTTGTATCAAAAAATTCCTACTTTTAGAATACAAGTTCCAAACAATATTTCTGTTGCAGAATTTCACAAAGATAAAACTTATAGTCATAGTCCATATGAGATAAATATTTTTCTTCCTATTACTTCCGCCAAAGATACTTATACTATTTGGGCGGAAAGTGATGAGGGATTGGGTGACTATAAACCAATGGAGGCTGATTATGGTGAATACTATCTCTGGGATGGTGCTAATCTCATGCACGGAAATAAAAAAAATACTTATGATGTAACAAGAATAAGTGTTGATTTTAGGATTCTTCCATACAAAAATTATAGTGAAGACGATATCAAAGAAACTGTAACTACAAAAACTCAATTAAAACTTGGTAGTTATTTCAACTTAATGAAGTATGAACACACATCTTATTAAAGGAATGAATGAAATGAATTTAGACGTAAACAAAACTTATCTTATTACTGGTGGTGCAGGATTCCTAGGTAATGCATTGGTTGCCAGACTTGAAAAAATGGGAATCAAAAAAATTAAAACAATTTCAAGAAATGAAGGAAAACTAGTTGCTTTAAAAGAAAAGTTTCCTTTTGTTGAAATTATTCCTGGTGATATTGCAGATCCTTATTGTGCAGAAAAAGCGGTAAATGGTGTTGATGCTATTTTCCATCTTGCCGCATTTAAACATGTTGGTCTTGCTGAGCAAAATGTAAGAGAATGTGTTCTTGGGAATGTTACGGGAACTCTTAATATTCTTGAAACAACAAGAAAGTGTCCAGTAGAGTTTATTCTTGGTATCAGTACTGACAAAGCTGCACAAGTAAGTGGTGTTTATGGTGCTACTAAACTTATTCATGAACGTCTATTTGTTGATTATGAAAGAATGAATCCTAATACAAAATATAGAACAGTTCGTTACGGAAACGTTTTATATTCTACAGGATCTGTTCTTTGTAAATGGAAAGATCGTTTACAAAATGATGAAGAGGTGATTATTACTGATCCTAATGCAACTCGTTTTTATTGGACAGTAGACCAGGCAATTGATCTAATTTTTGATTGTTTGGAGAATGCTCAAGACTCTAAACCATATGTCCCAGAAATGAAATCAATGTCCGTTGGTGATCTTCTTGAAGCAATGATTCGCAAATATCTTCCTGAAGGAAGAACTGCTAAAGTTAAAGAAATTGGATTGCAATCTGGCGAAAATCTTCATGAAATGATTTTAGAGCAAGGACCAAGTTCTTCTGAGGTTGAGAGATTTACTGTTGAAGAAATTTTAGAACTAATATAAATCGGAGAGTAAAATGAAAGTTTGTTTAGTTGGATATGAGGGAAGTAAAAAAATTATTTCCGCATCTTCATATCTTGTTGATAAGTATTTACCAAAAGAATTTGATGTTTATTTTTTAAACTATGGAAAATATGATGGTGATATAATAAGAGGGTCTTATGTTGAATTGGATACTGAGCAAAAAGGAGGATCTAATTCTTGGTCTAAGTATATTATAGAATATCTATCTTCTTTAAAAGATGAATTTATTATTTTTGCACTAGATGATTATCTTCTTAGTAAATCTCTTGATGTTAATAAGTTTAATATTCTCTTAAATGAAATAAAAACCGATCCTCTTATCGGACTTTCGAAGTTGGGCATAAGCCCAACATATAGACCTAATGATTATGATGTTTACTCTGAAGATCTTTTTTTATTGAGAAAAACTGCAGATTATGCTGCTACAACACAATATAGCATTTGGAATAGAAAGTTTCTTATAGAAATTTTATATCAAGTATCGTCTCCCTGGGAATTTGAGGGAAGTGGGTCTGCTTATATTTCAAATAACACAGATAGAAAAGTTATTGGATCTCTTAGTATACCTCTTAGATATCCTGAAAATTCTTGCTTATCTAATAATGGTAATAGGGGAAAAATAAATGTTTTTGGTAATCGCATAGAAGATATTAATAATTGTATCAAATTAGGATATTTAAATGAAGAAGATTTGATAATGGGGCAATGGGATGGTCCAGTTGGGTATCCAGTTAAATCATATATTGAATGTAAACATAAACCATTAATTGCTTTACAATCTTGCCCCCCAGGAGAAAGAGAATATTATTCTTTACTTTTTTATAGTGTAATATAGTTTAATAAAATAAATAAAAAAATTATTTTTAACTAATTAGGTATAGTAATGAATAACAAAGTAGAATACCCAGAAAAGTTTTTAGATCTCTATAAAATAGATGGATGTGTCAATATAGATACTGAACCTTTCTTCCAAAGAGAAGAATGTTATCCAAGTTTTCAAGAAGATTTGATAAGATTTAAAAATCTTTTGATTGAACTTGTCGATACTAGTCAAAGTAAAACTTTTTATAAGTTTGGTGATGGTGATTATTGGTTTTTGAAAAAGGTTTCTTCTGGAAGTGCAACTCCTGGTCGTAGAGCACTTAGTAAAAGTTATGGTGATATAAATCATCAACTTTTTGTTGATGGTTCTAAAGAGTGTGATTATTACACCTGTGAAATTTATACCCATAACAGAGAATTTTTTAGGGAAGTAATTCCAGGTAAAGAGATTGATTTTCCTGCAGAATATGGATATGCTTTGATTGCCAATAAATGGATTCTGAAAACATTTGCTGGAAAGATAGGTATTATCGGCGCAGATGCCAAAATCAATGTGATTCAAAATCTAATTGAAGCATCTCAATACCAAGACTATCTTGGACTAGAAAAGTTTGAGGATTATATTTCTCTTCCCCAAAGATTTGCTTGTGATGATATAGATGCAACTGAAAAAATGGTAGGAGCACAACTTGAAAAATCATCGGCAAAAATATTTTTGATGGGTATGGGACACGTTAAGTCTGGACTTATACATAGACTTAAGAAGTATAGTGATGCCGTATTTCTTGATGTGGGTGCTGCAATTGATGCACTTGCTGGTATAATTGATGTTGGAAGACCTTATTTTGGGGACTGGACTAACTATCAAATTAACGAACCCGAACTCTATCAGCAATTAGATTATCTTGGGTATGAACAAAAGGGAAAACACATTTTATTAGAGAGAGATAAATGATTGAAGACTTTTATAAGGAAAAACTTTCTTGGAATGAAAGAATTTCAAGGGTGATTCAAAAAGATCATTCACATATTGATGAACTAATTTTAAAGAGAAATCCTCCTCTTTCTTTTGGTAAAGATGGTAAAATCAACTTGGATGAGATTTATACTTCTACCGAAGAAGTTAGGATAGATTCTTCTCCATACGATGAATATTATCGGTGCTTGAAATCTGCATTTCCATTGTCTGAAATTGAAAGTTTTTGTGATGTTGGATGTGCCACTGGTCATCTAGTTCGAAATATGCTAAATGAGTGTGATTCTTGTGGCATTGAAAACTTTCAGTATCATAAGGATCATGCAGATGAAGATGTGCAAGAATGTATTAATATTTTTGATATTCGTGATAAGATAGAAGATGATGTTAAGTTTGATCTTGTAAATTGTACAGAGGTTGCCGAACATATTGATCCAAAGTTCTTGGATATATTTCTTGACAATCTCAAAAAAATTACAGGAAAATATTTAATTCTTACTTGGAGTAGCGTTTATCCAGAAAGTTTAGACGCTCCACCACAACATGTCAGTTGTTTATATTTTGAAGATGTTAAAAAGTTGATGGAAGTTTGGGGTTTTGAAATTGATCAGGAAAAAACTGATAAGTTTTTAGAGGAATCTTATAAGTATAAGAACTTCTATGCACACTGGCGTGAGAGCTTAATTGTCTGGAGAGTAAAATGAAAGTAATGATTATTGGTCACGGTTATGTTGGATCTGCTGTTGCATCAATTTTTTCTGATGAAGAAAAGGTAATCATTGATCCTAAGTTAAGTGATGATATTGTCTCTAATCACACTGGAGAAGATTTTGATGTAGTATTTGTTTGTGTCGATACTCCAAAGGGAAATAACCACGGGTTATTGGATATGATTCTTGCTCAAGTTGATGAGCACATTGGTAACAACACTTCAGTTTGTTGTAAGTCAACTTCTACACCAGATTATTATTATTCTGCTCAGCAAAAATATACCAATATTCGTGTTCTTCATAGTCCTGAATATTTGGATTCTCGTCATAATATTGAAAAGTTTCAGAATCAGAACTTTTGCATTATTGGTGGAGAAAAAGAGGCAGCGCAAATTGTTGCGGGAATTTTTCTTGAGAGACTGAAGAATCTGAATATTGAACGTATTGGCATTACAGACATTCGCACTGCCGCTCTGATTAAGTATGCTGAGAACTTTTTTTTGGCAACAAAAGTTTCTCTTTATAATGAACTTTATAAGATTCATCAAAGTCTTGGATGTGAATCTACATTTGATGAGTTTCGACTAATGGCAGGTATGGATGAACGTATTGGAATATCACATACTCAAGTTCCTGGTTGGGATGGTAAGTTTGGTTGGGGTGGACACTGCTTTATTAAAGATAATTACGAATTGGAAAAGTTTTCTGAAAGTGCTCTTGTAAAGTTTATTAATCAATTGAATGAAGTTCATCGCTCTTGGGAAAAATGAAAATATCTTTAATTGGTCCTGGAATTATGCCGATTCCTCCTACTGGTTGGGGTGCAGTTGAAATCTTGATTTGGGATACTAAAAACGCTTTAGACAAACTAGGACATGAAGTTCAAATCATTAACACAAAAAATCCGAGACAAATTATAGATGAAATTAATAATTTTCGTCCAGACTTTGTGCATGTTCATTATGATGAATTCATAGGAATATATCCATATATTCAATATCCAAAAGCAATTACAAGTCATTTTGGATATCTTGAACAACCACAAATGTTTAATGGATATGTAAATATATTTAATGCTTTTGGTGAAATAAAACCAAATATTTTTTGTTTATCTGAAGGTATTTCTAGAGTATATCAAATCATGTTGGGGATATGTCCAGAAAAATTATTTGTAACTCCTAATGGTGTAAACTCGGAAGTTTTTAGTTTTACTGAAACTCCAGAACACTTTGATAAATCCATTTATTTGGCTAAAATTGATTATCGTAAGAGGCAATATTTATTTCAATCAATTGATAGTCTTTGGTATGCGGGAAATATTGCAGATCAAAGATTTAATCCAAATAAAAATTATTTGGGGGAGTGGAGTAAAGATACTCTCTATAAAAATTTAACTCAGTATGGAAATCTAGTTCTTCTTTCAGATGGAGAGGCACATCCACTTGTCTGTATGGAAGCATTGGCTTGTGGATTGGGTATTGTAGTAAGTCAATTTGGAACTGCAAATTTGGACATATCTAAAAAATTTATTGACGTGATACCTGAAGAAAAAATTAATGATATTGGTTATATTGAATCAGTAATTGTTAAAAACAGAGAATATTCTATTTCAAATAGAAAAGAAATATTAGAATATTCTAAACAGTTTAGTTGGGAAAATATTATTCAAAATTACTATATTCCAAATGTAAATAAGGTGATAGGTACTTATTATGATAGGATTTAATGCTCTTGGTCAATTAGGTAGACTTGGCAATCAAATGTTTCAATACGCTGCTCTTTGTGGTATCGCAGAAAATCGTGGATATAATATTTGTATACCTCAATCTCAAAATAAAAATGAATGGATTGATCATCAGTTGAACAATGCATTTAAAATGTCAACATTGAATCAACTCAATTATCAATATATTGATTTTAACAGACCAACAATGGTTGAGAGTGGATTTTCTTTTGATGAAAAGTTATTTAATGAATGTAAAGATTGGGTTACACTTCATGGATATTTTCAATCAGAAAAATATTTTAAACATATTCGAAATCAACTCTTGACTGACTTTGAGTTTCATGATAATATTCTGGAACCAGCAAAGGAAACAGTTTCTAATTGGAGTAAACCTGTGGCATTGCATGTTCGTAGAACAGACTATGTGACAAATCCAAATCACACTACACTTAATTTTAGTTATTATGAGAATGCTCTAAAACATTTTGATGATGATTGTGAGATTATTATTTTTTCCGATGATCCTAAATGGTGTATGCAACAAAAACTTTTTGAATCTGATAGGTTCATGGTTTCGGAAACAAATAATAATTGTTTGGATATGTGCCTTATGACTCTTTGTTCTGGTCATATTATCGCTAATAGTTCTTTCAGTTGGTGGGGAGCATGGTTATCTAATAGTCAAAAAGTTATTGCTCCTTCTGGATGGTTTGAAGGTTCAAATAATGAACACCTAGATACTAAAGATCTTATACCTGAAAATTGGATAATAGTTTGATGAAAGTTGCAGTCGCATTTATTGGTACTGGTAAGTACCTTGATTTTCTTCCTAAGTATTATGAAAATATTAAAAAGTATTTTTTACCCAATACTGAGAAAACTTTTTTGGTATTCACTGACGGTGAAGGAGATTTTCCAGAAGATGTTAAAGTTTATTCACAAGAACATCTTGAATGGCCATTTATTACTCTTAAGAGATTTGAAATTCTTAACAATGCAAAAGATGTAATTGTTAAAAATGATTGGTTAGTTTTTATTGATGCTGATGCTCTTGTTGTTGATAAAATTTTAGAAGAAGATTTTTTTACTAATAAACCATTATTTGGAGTACATCATCCTTGTCATGCACTTGGTATGCATCCTCATAACAAATATCCTGGTGCATTTGAGACTAATATAAAATCCTTAGCGCACATAACTGAATCTGATGATTTATCTGTGTATTATCAAGGATGTTTATGGGGCGGAAAAGTTACTGAAGTTTGTGATATGATTGATAAACTGATAGAAAGAATCAATCACGATTTAAAAAATGATGTTATAGCATTGTGGCATGATGAAAGTCATATGAATAAGTATTTTATTGAAAATAAAAATTTAGTACACACTCTTGGTCCAGAATATGCATATCCAGAAGTTTTTTCTGAATATTGTAATTTTGAACCAAAAATAGTTCATCTTGCAAAAGATAATTCCAAGTATCAAAAATAATAATGGATAAAAATAAGGCACTCTATAAACTTAAAGGACTTCCTCCAATTTTTTATATTAATATTGATACTCAAACTGATCGAGCACAATATATGGAAGATCAGTTTAAGTACTGGGAAATAGAAAACTATACCCGTATATCTGCTTACGATGGTAGGGATGGTAATGATCTTGGTGATATTTTAAAGGGTCGTTACCCTGATATGATGTCATCGGGTGAAGTTGGGTGTACTACGTCACATTTAAAAGCAATTCAATATTTCTTGGAAAATACTAACTATCCATGTGCATTGATCATGGAAGATGATTGTGATTTAAGTACGGTCCAATATTGGCCTTTTACATGGAAAGATTTTTATGCAAAAATTCCTTATGCTTATGATGTAGTTCAACTTGCAATTATTAGTACAACTCCTGTTCATGTAAACCTTCATCGAAGGTTTGTAAATGATTTTTCTACTGCTTGTTATTTGATAACAAGACATCACGCTCAAAAGTTAGTGGATCTTCATATTCGTGGTGAGAAGTATAAGATTGATAATGGCGTTAAACCAAGAGCAGTTGCAGATGATTTAATTTATAATTCTGGAAATACTTTCGCCATTCCTTTATTTCTTTATAAAATTGAGTTGGGATCATCTATACATACTGATCATGTTGATACTTTTCATAAAAATACATATGAAAGTCTTTGGAATTTTTGGAAAGTTGATGCAACTAATGTAGAAGATTGGGATAAAATTTTTGATTACAATCCTTACTATGGAACTCTTCCTCCGGGATATGAAGAACAATAGTAAGCATTTATACTTATTGATGTTAGAATATCAAAACAAAGGGGCTTGACGCCTCTTTCTTTTTGCTATATACTTCTGTAACAGTTCTTTACAAAACTACAATGACTGTAACTACTAATGAGCATGGGCAACAAAATATGTTTGCCAAAGAACCTACAATGTATTATGAGAATTATGGGATGTTGACACCTAATCAAGTCAGGGAGCGTACTAATGGCCGCTGGGCAATGGTCGGTTTTGTTGCTGGTATTATTTCTTATGTTAGCACTGGCAACTTCTTCTTCGGCATCTTCTGATGACTGAAGTACTCTGGACGATCACGACAGTTGCTTTTTTCGTGATTTTAGGTTATGCTGTAGATCAACTCTCTGAAACTTATTGAGTCTTAAACAAATGACATTCAACGTTACACTTCAATCTCCTGACGGTACTGAAACCACTATTCAGTGTGCTCCAGATCAATACATTCTCGAAGCAGCAGAAGAGGCAGGCGTAGACCTTCCTTCATCATGTCGTGCTGGTGCTTGCTCTGCTTGTGCTGGCAAACTTCTTAGCGGCACTGTAGACAACGAGGATCAATCTTTTCTTGATGACGAACAGCAAGCAGAAGGTTGGGTGCTCACTTGTGTTGCTTACCCCACCAGCGACTGTGTGATCCTCACTGAACAGGAAGAGAACCTGTGAGTTCTAATATGTTAGGGCAACTTGGAGTCGCTCTCCAAGAAATGCAAAATAATGGATGGACCATCGAAACAAAACTTGAAGTTAAGATCGCTGGAACCTTAAAAAATGACAAGTTTATTGTTATTAAACCTATAAAAGAAAAATTGGTATCTAATCCAAATCCTGAACTTAAACAAAAACACCCTTATCAAGGAGAAAACAAATGAATAAAATTTTTACTGAAAAGGCAGAACGTATTAATGGTTGGGCAGCAATGATCGGATTCGTTGCCGCTGCTGGTTCTTACCTTGTTACTGGTCAAATTATTCCCGGCGTGTTTTGATGGAGGTTAAGATGCGTAAGGAACAATATCAAATTCCTCAAGTCGAATTTGTATTCCGTGAGAATGGTGAGTTTGTAACCCGTACATCTGCAGAACTTTTCGATGGGAAGCGTGTGGTCTTGTTTAGCTTGCCTGGTGCTTTCACTCCTACTTGCAGTTCCTATCAGTTACCTGGATTCGAAGAGAAATATGACGACTTTATTAGTCATGGCATCGACAATATTTACTGCCTCTCTGTTAATGATGGGTTTGTAATGAATGCTTGGGCACAAGATCAGAACATCGAAAAAGTAAAACTTATTCCTGACGGTAAT
>JACCDG010332071.1_pt1 | contig 10818 bp, 7 predicted proteins | sample 7442471 | NCBI WGS metagenome assembly JACCDG01 (sample SAMN15323444, study PRJNA562643) | freshwater metagenome | isolation source: river surface water | place: USA:Blue River Watershed | collected 2017-08-17 | reverse complement strand
TATTGACAGAGATGCTTATCCCCATATATGCAGATCCATAGAAGAAGAATATGTGACTGGGGTTTCGATGGGTTTTTTGGGCATGAATTCTGACATTACAATGTCAAATGGTTTAACTAAAAAGATTTCCGAAGTAGAAATTGGAGATGTTGTCTTGTCCGCACTTGGAAATGAATGCGTAGTGGAAAAGGTTTATTCAGCAATAATGGCTCAAAACATGTTTGAGTTAGATTTGGGAACATATCATAAGTCTCCGCTATTCAGCCATGACCACCCTGTTTATGTTATTGCCAATTCTGAGGTGTTGGCTCAACAAAAAGAATCCATTAGGCAGGCAAACGCCAACAAACATTTAAGATCTAAAGGAAAAATAGATGTAAAAATTGGCCAAGATGGATGGAGAAATTATGACTATACTCCTGTTTTCAAAGAAATTAAAGATTTAGTTCCCGGAGACTACGCATTAATACCAACCAAATATAAATTAACAGAGAAATCTGATTTCGACAATGAAATCTATTATTTGGGCGGGGCATACATTGGAGATGGTTATGTTGCCCTTAACAAGCACCAAGAAGCGCACAATTTGGCTTATTATATCGGGCTGCATGAAAAGAAAGAACTTGGTGAGAGGCTAGATGAACTTCTTACTAAATATTCAACTGCAACAGTTATAAAGACCCCGTTTGAGTTTAAGAATGGACTGAAGATTTCAGTTTCTGACAGAAGGCTTTCTGACTTATTTAGTGATAAATTCGGAAGAATCTCTCACAACAAAAGAATTTATCAGAAAGAGTTCACAAAAGAACAAATCTACGCACTTGTGTCTGGATATATAGACACTGACGGAACTATTGCAAAAACATACAACAAAACCTTGTCTGGCGATATTCGGGGTAATGGTATTCGTGGCGCATTGATTTCTAGTTGCAATCAGAAATTACTGGAAGATCTTCAATCCTTGTTGATTCTTATAGATACTCCATCTTATATTACTTGGAACCAAAGATTGCCGAATAAAAACTCTTTAGTTAAAGTCCCAACTCTTGATTTTAGCTTATTTATTCCGTTCAGTCATCTTAACAAGTTTAAGGACTCAATTAAGGTAAAAAATATAGTTTCTGAACAAGAAGCTAAAATTAAGGCCGGAAAGACATTTATATTTACTTCCAAGAATGGCCAAAAATATATGGCATGTCCAATCAAAAAGGTGGTTGAAAGAGAATATGAAGAGGCTTGCTACGACTTGACCATTAAAGGTGACGAATGTTATATTGCTGACGGGGTAGGTGTACATAACTGCTCCTGTGAATATTCTACTTGCAGCATTTGTGGTAATAGCGCAGAACGCACAGATGATTACTGCTTTATTCCCGGAACTCCAATTTTAATGCATGATTATTCGGTTAAGAATATCGAAGACGTTGCCATTGGCGACGTTGTAATGGATGCATTTGGGCAAGAAACAAAAGTTACTAAGTTATTTGTTCACGAAATAGATGAAATAATACAATCAATAAAATCCAAGAAAATATGTGGCGAACTATGCTGTACTTCTAATCATCCATTTTTAGTTGAAAGAAGAGGTAAATTTACATATGCCCCCGCTGAACTTTTAATGGATAAAGAAACGTTATTCACGCCCATTCCAAAGACCAAAGTTGACAACTCTTGGTTTGAAGGCCATGGTTCTTTTACCGAAGAAGAAAAAATAAAAATTTGCAAATTGATTGGATATTATATTGCCGAAGGATCTTTAATCCACAACTCTAATAACGAAGATATTGGCATAGCATTATCTTTTCATGCCAACGAAGAAGACTATAGAAAAGAAATTATTGAAATTTCTAACTCGGTATTTAACAAAAATCCTGAAATAGTTGACAGGACGCCAGCCGGGGCGCAATCAATTGAGTTGCGCATATATTCACCAAAAATACTATCTATTATCAAAAGCGCATGTGTTGGCAGAGCAAAAGAAAAAATATTATCTAAAGACATAATAAAACTAGAAAACAAATATGTTAAAAACATACTTTCCGGATATATAGATGGAGATGGATATTCGGATGATTATGGCCGAATAATCATAACAACCGCAAGTAGAAACTTGTCTTATCAAGTTGTTTTCATGTTGGCTAAAATGGGAATTACTGCTTCTCTAGGCTGTTTTGAACAAAACAAGGGGCCAAACAATAGAGACGGAAGAACCAGTATCTATAGGGTTCAAATTGCCATGATGCAGTGCGAAAAATTAAAAGATTGCGGCATGAAATGCGCAAAAGCTTTTGAGAAGGCAAAAATAAAACTAGGCAGTCAAACCAAATTGAAAAACTCTTTCGACCATGAAGGTTTTATAAAAAGCTCTGCATATGACATTGAAGAAGTTCCATATAATGGAAAGGTTTACAATTTTGAAACAGAAAGCCACAGCTATGTTGCAAATAACATTTCTGTACATAACTGCACCCATATAAAGAACAGAAAAGGCCGTAAATTTACCGGAAGATCTAAACATGTTGTCACTGGAGAAGTTCGAGACTTTAAAGACGAACCATGCTTTGAATACAATTTTGGAATAAAGTTTATAGAATTAAGTGCAGTTGTCGATCCTGCTTGCCCTTCTTGCCATATTCAGGGAATTGTAAACAATAACGAATATATTCAAAAAGCAGCCAATAAGGTTGCAAACAGGATTAATGATCTATACATGATCAAAGAGTCCGCAATTGAGAAAAAAGCAAGCAAAGAAGAAGTCGATCAATTGGAAGGGGTGTTAACCACGCTTGAAGAAATTGCCGTTAAATTAATTCAACAGAGAAAACAGGTCGAACCAGAGTTTGCTTCAGATTTAGTAAATATTATTACTGAAATGCAATCGTGGTTTGATGAGTTGGTAGCCGCAGGTTATGGAAATTTACCAGCCGCAGAAGTTCCCGGAACCGCTGGCGACGAAGCCCCCGCCGATCCAAATGCTGACCCAAATGCCAATCCAAATGCTCCCGCTCCTGATGTTGGATTAGGGGCCGCTCCAGTTCCCGGTGTTTCTCCCGGAACAACCCCTACCCCTGTTTCAAATGAAACAGAATTGGGAAGTGTTTCTGGAAGTCCAAATAAGGCTCCAGTTTCAACACCCGCATTACCAATTACCGCTCCAATTCGCCCTCGCGCAAGTTCAAGCGCAATACAAAGAATCGCGGATTTTTCAGTTGAAAGTTCTTTGGAAAAAGGCAAACAAGTTTTCGCAAAAGTGTCAAATATCAACAGAATTTTAAATAAAACAGGAGAAGAAAATATGGGCAAAAGACGCACATTGTCTAACAAAATTGATCAAAAAGAAAGCACAATCAAAGTTTTATCAAATTCGTGGAAGGAAAAACAAGAGTTTTTTGAGTATATAAAGGAAGTTCCATCCATACAGGACAATAACTACAAGCTATCTGTAAAGAAACATGATGACACTTTTGTTGTTGTGGCAGAAACAAAGGATAGCCCTGTAATTTCAACTGTTTGGGGGTACGACGATCTTTCGCCCGAACAAAAAGACATGATTAAGCAGAATCCTAAAGAAGCTGCCGAAGAATTTTTAACAAGTTTTGCAAACTCTATAACACACCAAAAAGAAGGAGATAGTATGACATATATCACTAAAGCAGCAGGAGCCAATTCTGTTAACCAGAACCCTGAAGTTGTAACACAAAAACAACTTGACCAAAAAGATTTATACCATGCTCGCACAGGTGTAGAACAAGATCAAATTACCCAAAAGCAACTTGATGAATCCCGCACAGGCGACGAACAAGATCAAGTTACGCAAAAACAACTTGACGGTTCTCGCACAGGCGAAGAAAAAGAAGTTGTCACACAGAAACAACTCGAAGCTCTTCGCAAGAACGAAGAAAAAGAAGTTGTCACACAGAAACAACTTGATCCAAAAAGAACCAATAAAGAACAAGATCAAGTAACAGAACGTCAACTTGACAAGGTTGATACTGGATGGGCTAGAGCCGCTAAACGCGATGCCTCATTGTTTAAATCTGCCTCTGAACATATGGATGCAGTAATTGATGCTGTTGCCGAAACTGTTGTTTCATCTGGCTGCACCCCCGAAGAAATCTGCGAAACCGCTTCTACTCTTGTTGCTTCAACTGAAAGCAGAGTAAATCTTGCATCTTCCATCTTGGAACCCGCAACTGGAGAAACTGTTGATTTCGCAAAAAGATTGGCATTCTGGTCCAGCAAGAACCTCAAGGTTGCTACCGCAGGTAAAGTTGCCATTTCCGAAGTGCTTGTAAATAACCTTAAGAAAGTAGCTTCTGATACCACAATCAACCCTGAAACTCTTATTTCCGCAGTTGATGTTATTTCCGAAGGTGGAGATTCAATCAACGCTATCACCAAGGCAGTTGATGAAAAGGTTGCGTTTGCAAATTCACAAGTTGGCAAGAAAACCAGCATGAAAGATGAACTTCGTAAAGCATTGGCAAGCAAAGTTGTTCCTACCTCAAAAGATGAAAGAGATAGCGAGCGTAAAAAGCTTTTAGCTTCCGTATCTGCAAAGCAAACAAGAGTTGCTGAAAGAGAAATATGGACTGGGAAATTAAACAAAGAAGCATCAAGGGGCGATCATTTGATCGAAGCCTCATTTGATGAAATCGGAGTTTCAAGTACCATCGACCGTAAATCTCCTGAATTGAAAAAGAGCATATATGCTTTCACAAAGGGTGCTTTAGCCGCTAACAGCATGAAACTTGCATCAATCACTAACGTAACCATTTCTGGAAACACAATTCAGATTGCCGTACAAACCGATGACGGATCACAATCTGTAGAAATACCAATTGGTGAAAGCACTGGTCCCGGTGCCGACGAGCAAGTTCCAGAAGGTGATATGTCTGGCGAAGGATTAGAAAATAATATGGGTGCTGCTCCTGCCGCTCCTGCTCCCGCCCCTGCATTGACAGCTTCTTCTAAGAAAATGAAGAAGGTTGCTCAATCTCCAATGGGTGGTGGAATGGGACAAGCTCCCGGCGCATCCGGTGCTGGTGCCGCTGGTGCCCCAGTTCCTCCCGGTGCGCCAACAACTGATCCCGTAGAGGCATTGACAACTGGCGATGCTGGTGATGCTGGCGCAGACGATACCGCCGAAGTCGGAGACATGGATGAAATCCCTTCTACTTCCGAAAAACAAATGCCTTGGTCCATCTGCCCCGAATGCGGATCTTCCGATGTTGACGTAACACAGGAAGAAAACGGTGGAATCACTGGCAACTGCAAAAACGCAGAATGCGGAGCCAAATACGAAGCAATGATCACCAAGAATGTTGAATTCAAAATAGTTAAGCCTAAGAAGGATGAACAAGGTGCTGGTGCTGGCGGTCCTGAACCCGATGCTCCTACAACCCCTGAAGTTCCTGCTATCCCTGTAGCAGCACAAACCTCGCTAAACAAGAAAACCATTATGAGAATGGCATCTAACCACAAGAAACACGGTCACGTTTGTCCCGCTTGCGGAACCAAACATTGCACCGCTTCAACTGAAGAAGGTGGACATACCGAATTCTCTTGCGATAATTGCGGAACAAAAGTAACCAAAGAACTTTTGGTAAATGCCAAAAATCTTGACAAGGGGCTTCTAAGAGTTTCTTGGGATTTGACTCCCGATGTCGGACATTGCAAAGATTGCGCTGACAAAGCCACCAAGTTTGCCGCAGATGTTAAAATTCAACAAATGCTTAAGACTGCTGCAAAAGAAGGCGATAGCTTCCCAACCAATAACTGCAAAGAAAGAATTGCCCGTCAATATGGCGCAATGACTCTTGCAAGCAATGGCCCATGCAAAGGTAAACTTTTAACCGATTGCGTTTGCAGCGAATTGAAGAGAATGGGATTAAGAACCGTTCGTCACATGGAAAGACTTGCATCTGCCTTCGCAGAAAAAGACCCAATGGATCAATGCGTTGAAGAACACTCCAAGAAAGGAGTTGGACTTAAAGAAGCTTCTGCTCTTTGCAGTTGCATCAAAAACAAAGTAATTGCCGAGAAGAGAAAGGAAGATCCTATTCTTGCCGAAGCACTAGATAATACCTACTTGGCTGCTTTCTATGAAGATATCCAGAGCGGCAAAGAAAAGGTTCTTACTGCTAATGACTTGATTGCCTTGAAAAAGGTCGATGATAATAGAGTAAAACAAGAAGCTGCTCTTAAACAAGCAGAAAAGGATAAAGCCTTGGATGCCGACATTGGCGATCCTCTTCCACAAATAACTAAAAAGGAGACTACAGCATCTATGAAAATTAGAAGATCAGATACGCCAGCTTTTAAATTGGCTTCAACCCCAACTCAAATCGAAACTATCGAAATGAACGACAAGGTTCCTCGTAGCCATCAGACCCTTGGAAAAGAAGGACCAGATAATATCGACGTTCCTATGGCCAAGAAAGTAGTTCCTCGCGGAACCGCAACCCTTGGAAAAGAAGGTCCAGATAATATCGATGTACAAATGAAACAAGTCGATGTTCCTCGTAGCGATGCCTTTATGGGTAAAGAAAGAGAAGCACAACAAGGATTGCCTCCTAACAACAACCAGATTAAGGGAACTGTTATTGCGGAATCTGTAGATGTTTTCATTAAAGATGGAAAAATCGAAAAGATTGCCAAGAACCTTAAGGAAGTTGACACCGTTGAAAAGGACGACAAGGTTCCTCGCGGCGATGCAACCATGGGCCAAGAAGGCAAAGATAATATCGATGTAACTCCTGCCAAGTTGGAAGTTCCTCGCGGAAATGCAGCTATGGGCGAAGAAGGCAAAGACAATATCGATGTTCCTATGGCTAAAGCCGATGTTCCTATGGGTGATGCCTATATGGGCGGCGAAAAGGATACCGTTGGTAAACCTGCCAATAACGACGAAATGCTAACAACCGTAAAGGCCAAACGTGATCTACAATTGAATCGCATTGCCGCTGCAAGAGAAAATGAAGCTGTCAAGACTGCTTCGTGGCTTGCCGCAAATGGAAGAATTGCTTCCGACAAAGCCGCATTTGATAACGTTGTCAAAGCATTGTCTGCATTCGAAATTGGACAAATCCCCGCAGTAGCCGAACAAATGTTCCCCGCTAAGGCAACCAAGACCGCATCTGTAGTTTCTGAAACTAAAGAAGCATCTGCTCAAGGATTCGCAATTCCTACTATCGTTCAAGCCTCTAAGACCTCAACTGGCGATGACTTTGTGCAACAGTTAATGAAGCACATGGCGCTTACCAAGAGACTCCCAGTAGAAGACTAATTCTTTAAGAATAAGTTAAAAGTTATAACTATAAGGAAAAGCATGAAGATAACATTAAACAAAAGTCAATGGGAGCAAATAGGTAAAACTGCTGGATGGACTAAAACGGCACAAGCACCCGCGCAAATTCAACCGCCCAAGCCTAATCAAAATGGCATGAATAAAATTCAAGAATATGTAAACAAAATCAGGAGTGGAGAAGACAAAAATACCGTTCTCCAAGGATTACCTGCCGGATGGGTTGAAAAAGTTAACGCAGGACTTAATACCCCTAATCCTGCCCCGAACACCGAACAACAAAATACAAGCACTGTGCCGACACAGTTATTATCTCCAAGTGGATCGCCAATAAAACTTTATTTTACTACGGCGCAGGGCTCTCAATACATTATGGCAGAAAGTGGGGAAACAAGAAGAATTAAATCTTCTCATGCCAATACAGGAGGGGAAGATGCTGGGCTACATGCATGGAACCAAAAGGCTTTTTTTACATCTAAAGAATACGAATACCTTGGGAACTCTCCGCAGTTTTTTATTGGAAACGGGTATAAAAACTATACGATGTCTTTGAAGGGAGATACGGTAACTTTTTTCGTTGTCGATCCAAAGAACAATCAATGGAGACAAGGCACATTTGGAGATGCATACCCAAAATCTGTCAAAGGCGATCCAAGCAAAGCCAATATACCTTTATCTTTTCCTATTGTTACTACACCAAAAACTGGGTTTTTTATACTTGAGTTTAGAATGAAGGGCAACATGATTTCTAATTATCATTTTGGTAGTCCAGTGGCCGACGTAAAAGACATAAAAAGCGTTTCGCCCGATGTCCTGAAAGGTTTTTTTTAAATAAAAAAGTACTATAAATATACTATAAGGAAAAGCATGAAGATAACATTAAACAAAAGTCAATGGGAAACCATTGGCAAAACTGCGGGATGGATGGACGATAATCATGACCAAATTGGCTATGATGACGATTATACTCCACAACCGACAACAGATAGATATACATTCTCAGATAATCACGTTGACGGGTCTGTTTTTGGCAATCCAAGCGTGTATTATTCGGTTCAGTTAGTCCAAACACAAAGAGCTAAAGATGATTCAGATTTTTCTCCGACTGGACATGGACCGTTGATTGTAGAAGACGGCCCAAGAGAAACAGTTTCTCTTGTTATAGCCGAGTTTGTAGAAGAAAACGGAGAAGATAAAGTTTTAAGAACTTCGGAACAAATACAAGAACAATCACCAGACTTATACAATCAAATACTAGATTACGCAGAAGAAAGAGCAATGCGCGATGGAGAATAATGGAGCAAAAATGAAAATATTAAAAATATCTAAAGTTTTAAAATCTGCTTCGCTTGGCATTACCCCCGGACATGGCATGGGATTGACAGACCGCGATCCGCCACTTCTCGACGGCGATTTTGACAAAGTGGAAGCGCACAAGAATGAACAACTTGCTATAAACAGAGCAAATTTTAACAAGCATAAAGAGACATGTCCCGTTTGCAGTAAATATGACATAAATAACGAGTTGTGCGGTAAGGGGAACGATTTGATTAATGGCAAAGCATTTGGGGTAAAAGCCAAGCGCGTAGTTCAGATAAAATTTGCGAAAAATAAGAAAGATGTAGATAAAGCAAAGGAAAACAAGAAACAGAAAAAGAATAAGAAATAACACAAGGTTTTACAGACAACAAACTAAAGGAGACACATGAAAATTAAATTAAGCAAGAGTCAGTGGCAAGAAATCGGCAAAACAGCAGGTTGGATTAAGCCCATCGTTGTTGCCAAGAAAAAAGTCGAAGAAGAATTTGACACCGAAGAAAACAACAAGCGTAAAAAAGACATGAAGCTGAAAAACATCAGAGACGAAAAGAAAGGCAAAGAAAAGAATAAATAATGAAAATTCGTTTGTCTAAGTCTAAATGGCAACAGGTGGGCAAGAAGGCTGGATGGCTTAAACTTGCCCATCATGAAACGCAGTATCCAAAACACATACTGGACATGTCTGTAATGGCATTATTAGATAAACTGGAAGCTTCTAACAAGCCCTCCGACATTTCATTATATCATAATATAGAAAACTATTTAGACATCATTAGCAAGGAAGACCATGAAGATAACATTAAGTAAAAGCCAATGGGCAAATATCGGCAAAGTTGCTGGTTGGATGGATGAAGACAATCTTGAATCCGATTCGGCAGAAAGATCTTTAGTTGCTAACGAGGAGACGTTGGCCGAAGAAGAAGCTCCTTCTCTCAAAACCAGAATGATGGACTTTTTAAGACAATCTTATGGTACAGAAGAAGGCTTTGAACATGATGCAGAAGCTGCTATTTATTGGTTCGCTAATGATTGGCATTCTGGACAAACTTCTGAGCTATATAGCATTTTGTCTACATCACCATTTAGACCCGGACCCATTTCTACACTGGAAAGCGAAGGAGAGTTGGTAAAAATGATGTATGAAGACCTAGAAGCTAAATTCTCTAGAGAAACTTAATTGGAATAACATGAAAATAAACTTAAATAAATCTCAATGGGAAAAGATAGGCAGGACTGCCGGATGGATGAAAAAATCGCAATTTGATGAAGTCCAACAAGCGTTCAATGAGATTTATGATCTTTATCAAGACGAACAGTCTTTTAGCACTCATGAACGGGATATTCCAGACATAGAAGAAGCAACTCCTGAAGATTTAGATGCTGGATTTGGAAAAGGAATGTCCGGGTCAGATTACCAATCTTCATTACAAAAGCCATGGGTCCAAATGGATGCACAAGGTGTCTATTTTAATGGCAATTATGAGCCTTCTTCTGTTCTTGCCGGGGATACCCGCAGAGTATGGATTACGGGAGCTTTGAACCCACAAGATGCAGCAAGATTAAAAACAATGTTAAATGAAAGATTGCCAAATTTGCAAGTGTATCTATAAACTAAAAAGATTTTTGAAGATTCTTGAAGGAATTTTCAAGGAAAAAAAGAATAACCCTAATACCTAATAATGTTTTAACCACAACGATGTAACACACGCCAAACTTAGACGAACAACACAAGCCGAATAAAAACAAATACAATGATTAAAATTTAAGAAATCAAGAAGTACCAAATCACTACATGTTAGTAAAAGAGATTAAACCAAGTAAGTAATAAAAAGAAAATAAAAGGAGATTATAATTATGGCATTAATACCATTGTATATAGTTGTAGCTGCCGAGAGAACTGTTGCTGCTGGTGAAACCATTAAACAAGGACAGATTGTTTCATTGAATTCTTCTGGAGAAGTAGTTCTCCAAGGTTCAGCCAATCCCGTTCCTTATGGAATCGCAGCCGACACTAAATCGACAAGCGCATCCGCTATGCCCGGAATTTCTTCCGGCTGGCAGAACAGAGCGTCGGATTATTTCGACGAAACCAAAGCATCTGGAAAAATGACCGTTTACCATTCCGGTGGTGAATTTGCAACCGACATGTTTGCTACCAACGTAGCTTCTGCCGCTGTCATGGCCCCCCTGTA
>JACCDG011494835.1_pt1 | contig 10820 bp, 7 predicted proteins | sample 7442471 | NCBI WGS metagenome assembly JACCDG01 (sample SAMN15323444, study PRJNA562643) | freshwater metagenome | isolation source: river surface water | place: USA:Blue River Watershed | collected 2017-08-17 | reverse complement strand
GACTTAAATGTCGCGTATTTTGTTAAAAAATACGCTTTTTACTTTTCTGCAAGAAACAATAACTCTGAAAATGCCTTATTTAAAGACACACAACCCACAAATGCCAATCGCTATGGCATCGGTCACATCATTGCGCATAGTCGCGGCATACTGCTGCAATTGAGGAAACATGCGCGTGAGCATGAACGCCACCTGTTCCTTTTCGGCCCCACCCGTGCCAACAATTGCTTGCTTAACTTCGCGCGGTGCAAATTCAGCAATTTCAAGCTTGTACTGTGCTGCAAGCAGATACAAAATACCTCGCAGGTATCCAAGCTTTAAAAATGTTTGTGGATTTTTTCCCAAGAATGAGGTCTCAAGAGAAATATGAGAAACACCCTTGGTTTCGATAATTTCTTTAAAGAAATTAAAGAATTCATGAGTACGAATGGAAAGATGATCCTTGGATGACATTTTAAGATAGCCACAGTCAGCCAAATACGCCCTGCTTCCCTCCCGCGCAACTAACGAATAGCCAGTCACAGAAAAGCCAGGGTCAACACCCAAAACCATAATTTTTTTTACGGCTGCATTCACGATTAATGATGCGCTCCATCATGCTCAGGTAAATCCTCAAATTTGGTGAGCTCACCAACAAAACGCACCTTCACGGTTCCCGTAGGCCCGTTACGTTGTTTGCCAATGATCAGCTCAGTCAAATCAGGATGTTCGGTGTCTCGATTGTACACCACGTCACGGTAAATAAAGAAGATAACGTCACCATCTTGTTCAATAGCTCCAGATTCACGCAGATCAGAAAGCAACGGCCGTTTATCCACACGGGTTTCCAAAGAACGAGAAAGCTGAGAAGCTGCCAGAACTGCAATATCTAATTCTTTCGCCAAAGCCTTAAGCGCACGTGAAATTACCGAGATTTCTTGAGTTCTGTTTTCATACTTACCACCATCTCCAGAAATAAGCTGTAGGTAGTCGATCACAAGCATTTCAATGTTATATTTTGCCTTGAGCCGACGAGCTTTTGCGCGCAATTCCATGATAGAAATTGACGCAGTGTCATCAATGAAAATTTTTGCTTCAGCAAGACGCGCTGCCGTGTTGGTTAAATCCATCCACTCGTCTGACGTAATGGTTGCATTTCTAATGTAATGATGGGGAATACGCGATTCTGACGACAACATACGGAGCACCAGCTGCTCCGATGACATCTCAAGAGAAAAAACTCCAATCGCAGCGCCTGCATGGCACGCATTAAGCGCAATATTCAACATGAGAGCTGTTTTACCCATCGAAGGACGTGCCGCAAGAATAATCAAATCACCCTTCTGCATCCCAGATGTCATTTTATCAAATGCATTAAAACCGGTGGTTATCCCGGTGATGCCATCGCGACGCGAACTGAGCTGAGCAAGACGCTTAAACGTACCTTTAAGAACATCTGCAATCGGAACAAACGCTTTTTGAGAAAGGTTATTTGAGATTTGAAAAATCTTTTTTTCAGCGCCATCTAAAAGACCTGCCAAATCTTGACCAGTGCTCTCGTAACACGAACTGATAATTTCAGTTGAAGATGTAATCAGGTGACGCAAAAGAGACTTGTCTTTGACAATTTTGGCGTGCTGCGCAGCCATTCCAATCGCAGGGAGGTCTTCCTGTAATTCGACCAACCCAACTACCCCACCCACTTCTTCAAGTTCATTCCGTGTAGCAAGCAAATCTTGGAGCGTAACCAAATCAATCTTCTGACCAGAGCGAGAAAGATCTACGATCCCCTGATACACCAGTTTGTGCGCAGGAACATAAAAATCATTTGGGGTAAGTGAATCCGAGACAAGACCAAGATTCTCTTCATTAAGTAGAATAGCAGACAGGACCGCCCGCTCCGCTTCAATGCTTGCGGGGAGGCCTTTGAATTGAGGCGCTCCCCCAGCAGATTTTAAGCGAGGCTGAACAGTTTTTTGTTTATTAAACGACATTGCCAGATGTACCCGTTCTCAGCTGCCAACAATTAAACAGATTCAGCAACAACTTTAAGCGTAAATTCTGGAACAAGTTTTGCATTCAATTTAATGCCAACAGCGTGTTCACCAACGCTTTTAATTGTTTTTACAAAAACAATTTGTTTGCGGTTTGCAACAACATCTTTTGCCTTAAGCAAATCTACAATTTCATCTGCACTCACTGAACCATACAGTTTTCCATCATCATGCACGCGTTTTTTGAGCGAAACATGAAGCTGTTTAATGCGTTCTGCAAGCATGCCAAGCTTTGAATTAATAACTTCTTTAGCTACTACAGCCTTTTGAATTTTGTTTTTATAAAATTCTTCCTGGGCCTTTTCAACCTTGACAGCAAGCTTGTGAGGAAACAAATAGTTAGCAGCATAACCGTCACTTACATTAACGAGGGTGCCGGCCATTCCAACATTTTCGATATCTTTGAGCAAATAAACACGCATGAGACTTCCCTTTTTTCTATACATAACACATCGGACCGATGCCCTTTGATGCTACCAGAAAACAGCCCCTCCGGAAAGGGGCAAAGGTTTCAATATCAAGAAAAAGCACTTGAAAATGCGTTAAACATTTTGCCCAAGCCCCGCCCTATCGAATTTCCTGCTTTAGTTCCTGCGCGCTCACCAATATTATTAAAGGCCTTGATAACACCCTGATAATCGCCCGCACTCTTCTTGATAACACCTAAAGCAGCCGCATATTCAAACCCATTTGGATCAAGTACTCGGATACCCACCGGCACAGAAATGGAAAAGTCAGATTCTATTTGCATAATGCTTCCGCCAGCCGATGTCACCCAAAGACCATACATTTTTGAAGCATTATAACTACCTGGAACCACTAACGACATATCGTCTTTTGATGCCGACAAGTATGAGCTCGCAACAGATAGAACCCCAAAATACGCTTTCCCTTTTGCAGGAATAAGCTCAATTAAGGCAGAATAACCCTGCGAAAACCATGAATTTGGCTGCATACGATTAGCCAAGGTTATCAATGCAGGGTCGTTTTGAAGTTCCGCAACAGAGATAAAACGGTTAACAAGCGTATTATTGCTTGTTGTCGCCGATGATCCAAACTGGCGGACACGGTGACTCAATGGACCATCTTCAGCCTTAAAGAACAATGGCGAACAACTCAGCAGCAAAGTCGGCGTTAATGACGCAATTTTGGTTGCAGCAGTAGAAGACGTATAAGGCTCTTGAGAACCAACAACATACGCATTCGCTAAAGGCGCAGTATGCGGATTGACTAAGAAAGAACCATTAGTACCAAGACACACCAAACTCATATCTTCTTGAAGATAGGTGTCTACCGCCCCTTGCGCATACGTGTAAGTTTTATCTTTATTCAAAGATGCTTGAACTCCATAACTCAGGAATTCAACTGGCTGGCCATTAACCGGCGCAACATCAGGCTTTGGTTTTAATCCATAGTATACCCCATTAACAAGTGCATAATACGGACACAACGTTACCTGAGGAGCAAAAAAGACTTCAGAAAAAACATCGTGATTTGCATGCTCAACATAAAGCTGCACGGCTTCTTGCTTCGAACTCGTTGTTTGCTGTGGATACGTTTGTAAAATTGCAGATAGCGGAACCTGTTTTTTCACCAAAGTAGCAGATGTGACGCCGATTTCAGTTTTCTTAAAGAAATTAAGAACCACATTCTGAACAGGCTTTCCGACATTTGGATCTGCTGGAATTGTCACCCCATACGCATCTAACACGGCAGGATTTTCCACCCCAGCTGGAACAGCATACAAAAGCCCCCCATTCGAAGTAAGCATCTCAGCAGGACAATTCAAGTTTTCATTGCTTACGTAGACATCATTAAATGTCGTTACTTTAGACTGCTCAACAGTGGTCAGGCGTAAGACATTTTCTCCCGTCAAAGACAAAATATTCGTATCAACATCAAGCAATGGCTTTAATTGCGGAACATCACTCGTCAGACTTAAGAAAACATCGCCATAAACTTTACTTGTTACACCTGCATTATCTGCATCAAAACCCACAAGGTAGCGATGGACATAAGGCGTTTTTCCATCAACCGCAAACGCTGGGCACATAATCTCTGAAGCTTGAGCTCCGGTTATCGCCCTCTTTTTACCATCTTTTGTAAATCCAAGGCCACTTACATCAACCCAAACATTTTGGTCTTCGTTGAAAACCATACCAAGGTACATCGAAATGGTAAGGGGTGTTGTATTCACTAAAATTTCTGCTCCGCTGCTATCAACACAAGAGACCGTCTGCGGATAATAATAGGTTGCAAAGTAGACAGGCGTTTTTGAGCTATCTGTTGATGCATAAAAACCAAGCTTTTTGAAGCTCTTAATCCCCTGTAAACCCACATCAATGGGTGTTCCAAGAGCCTTCAAGTCTAATGTAACAGCCCCAGAAACGGCACCTGGATGTGTTGGGTTTTTTAACTCAAGGTATGGTGTTGATGGAACATAAACCTTCACGGTTTTCCCAGATGTAGATTTTGGAAAGCTCTGCCCCTGCGTCATAAGATATGGATTAGTAGTACTTAAAGAAACCGTTGTTATGTTGCCCGAACCCCTTCTGGTGGTACTTTTCAAATCTGCCGCTAAACCTGGAGTCTGATGGTACATCGTTGAACTAATAACGCCCAACGTGTTAATCGAAAACCCGTTACTATCAACAAACAAAATTTGCTGATTATCTGCGCCAAATGAACCCTGCACTGCATTTCCAGCAGCTGCCGCAAACGCTTTGATATCACTTGGACTTACAGGAACATACGCATACGAAAGATCTCCTGCAAGGTTAGCATATGCAACCCGATAAAACCGGACACAGCTTTTTGTTGGCGCAGGAGCTGTTCCTCCCGTCGGTGTTGGAACTTGAGCATCAAGGGTTCCAAAAACCTCTGGGTATGGGCATGGGTTCTGCCTGATATAGGCACTTATCCGTGGATCATCCAAATACAGGTTCATAGATGCTATAGTTCCAGGTACTCCAGAAGATGGCGTAAATGCAGAAACATCGTCCGTAAGATCAGGCAACGTAGCAGATGGGCAATTGGCTATGCGCGCAAAAGAATCCACACTAAAAGTGGTATTACCTAAAAAGAGTATTGGTGTATTGTCTACCCCAAGCCCTAACGCCTGATTTAATACACGATTGTCACCATCTGCAACAGGAACAAGTGTAGCCCCAAAAGACTGTCCATTAAGCTGCATCCAATTCAATCTATAAAACGACACGTACACATCTGCAACACCATTTTGCGTAGATTTTAAAACCCCAAAAACTTTTTGATATGGGCACGGTGTTGCAGCAAGCGCCATCACCACCCGAGGATCAGCAAGATACCATGAAACCCCTACAATATTACCAACAGCTGTAGCTCCATCTGGCATCACGGTCACGTCATCTGCCGCAAGCGCAACACCTGCCGGAGACGGAGTTGCTCCAACAGAAGCTAACACATCAACAGAAAATCCAGCGGTGCTACGTAAAAAAACAGGCTGAGCCCCAGCTGGCAATTTTGCAGTGTAAGTCGATCCTAATGCATTTTTTAAGGACGCTGAATTATCTGATGTAACTGGCACGTAGGCGTATGAGGCTGTTGTCCCAGTCAAATACGGAACCCTGTAACAAGGAATAAATCTTGTTACGGTGGATGTACCTTCGCGTGATGTCACAATCCCATAAACCGTTTGATATGGACACGGTTGTTTTGCAAGCTGCGCTGTAACGGTAGGAATTTGAGCAATCGCTGCGAGGCGAGCATTTATTGCACTCTGAAGGCTTGTTACATCTTGTTGCAACACGCTTTGTGCAGCACTTGCACCCAAATCTTGGCCAAGTTTAGCCAAGCCAGTTGCAACCGCTGCATCTGCCGACAATAAGGAATTTGTATAGATTTGCGACGATAGCAAACCAAAATCCGACATCAACGATGCCTGCGTTGTTTGAGGATTTGCAATATCTGCAACTAAAGACGTCAACGTATCCGAAATCGACGCAGAGCAAATCGGCATAAAAACAGCCATAAGCCCCAGCAAAAACGCAACTCGAAACCTACCCTGCATCATAAATCTTACCCCTCTTTTTTTATCGAATGCCCCATCCTACATCAGCCAAATTTCACAATTAAATACTTTCCATGAAATACAAATCTTCAAGACTTTGTCCTCAAAAGATCGGAATAATTGCGCCATACCCCCCGCATTTTATATGATCAAATGCGGGGAAACCTTGGGGGAGGGATCGGACACATGGTACGTAAAAAAAACATTTTATTTCAGACGCTTACATTAGCATTTGCCTTTGCCTGCCATCAAAATCAATTTTCTGCCGGCGCCCTTGACGATTTCTCGTCATTTTTTGAAGAGCTCATGAATGCTGATTCTGACAATGCGTTCACCGACCTTTTTAATGAAGAAGAAGCGCTGAAATCAAAAACAAAGACTTCTGACAAAAAAACAAAGCCCGGCAACACCATGCCAACCCCAGCACAACAAGCAGAGCTTTCAAAGTTTATTACCCAGCTCATGCACTCCCTTGATGGGCTTATCAAGACCACACACCCACACCATCCTTCGTGGGGCGGTGCTGTTTATGAGCAAATTAAACAGCACCGCCATTTCCTCACGAACGTTGAATCACTTCTCTTGCACCTACAAGCCATACAGCAACACCTGCCCGCAAAAGAAATGACCACATTTCTTGCTGTTCTCAAAAAACATACCCAAGGAATATTGGACATTGTAAAAGCATTAAGTTCTCTTCCAGCACCAAAAAAGGCCAGCCTAGACGATGAAAATGCTTTTTTGCTGGGAAAAATAAAAAGCCTTGCAGGCCTCTCAACCAAACAAGAACAAAAGCGCCGCATTAATGGGTTTGTTGGCATTGCCAAAAAGGCAGAAGCCCTCAGCTCGGAACTTCAGAAGCTGTTTGCAGATCCAGAGCTCAAAAAAATATTCCCAGAACCCAAAAAAGCCGCTCCCTACAAACCAAGTTATTCATCTTCTCGTTCGTACTACGCACCTCCGCCATCTCGCTCAAAATCTTCTTCTCGCTCACGCGACGACGATTACAGCTCAGGAAGATCACCTTATTCATCAAGCTACTATGATGATGATTATTACGATTACGACTCATCACCTTACCGACCTGCAAGCTCGGCAGATAGCCTTGCAAAGCCACATAGTGGAACCGAAAGATCCTCAGAATCACCAGCAAAAGCTCCCGTGTTTACACCTCCTAAAGAAAACACAAAAGCAGACCGCCCTTCCTACAAAAAACTTGGTGACGCTGTTGAAGACCTACGGGAAAACGAATTGGTTTCAACGCTTCAGCAAACGCTTGCAGACGGATCCCTACTCAGCAATCCTTCATATTTTTCGACCATGGCGCGCACATTTGCTTCACTCTTTGAAAGCCAAAAAGATGGTGGTTTTACAGCCCTTGCAACCCAACTCAAATACCTGGAAAAAGAGTCAGAAGAAACCCTGCAGTTTCTTGCCAAAATTCAACAGCAGGTACATCAAGCGCCAGGGACCATTCCTCAGACAGCTACCTCTTCTGATACACCTGAAGAACATCCTTCACCAGAAAACACCAAGGAAGCTCGGGCAAGCGCCATGAAGGCCCAGGGGAACTACCAAGAAATAAAACAAGGCATAGCCTCTGCCGTGTTACGGCTCATGTACACCCCAACAGAACACCGCGTGCGAGAAAAAAGGAGCGCGACGAGCGGCCGAACACGCATCGCCTGGATGCTTCCAGAGCGCGACGAAACGGCAGACGAAACTCCCAGAAAACACATTGGCTTTGATATTTCCTCTAACCGTATCGATCAAGAAGACGTCCTCTGTCGCCACGGCCGACAAACGTTCGCCAAATTTTTAGACATGCTCTCTAAAAAATGCGGAATGGCAACCTACATAAAAACCCAAGAATCTGCACTACGAAAAGAAATTAACCAATTTGAAGAACAACGGAAAAAGAAAATTGATTTATTCACCGGAACACTGGTGCACACGGCACTTTCTGCCGAGCACATCAAAACCATTCAGCACGCCGTTGACGAGCTGGCAACCCTTGGATACGAACTTCAATACCAAAAACCAACGATTGCGACCTATGATCTACAGCTCTACCGTCTCTCTGAGCATAAAAACCATGCAAAAACACGAGCCATTCTAACCGAACAACAAGAACAAAACCTTGAAGCAGGGCTTGGCACAACACGCTACCACGTTGTAAACAGCCTTACAGGGCTTAGCCAAGCGCTAGAAAAAGCATCTGCCACAGATCCAGACCTGTCACCAGAAGCCCTCAGCAAACTCTCAGAAGCAGTCAAACTCGCAGAGCACGCCTGGTGCGGGTACATCACAGAAAAGCTCACAGCAAGCTCAAAACTGAGAGTACCTGACGTGGAACCTGCACCTACTGCCCAAGCGCCCGATCTGCCAGCAGATGCTGCCACAGAAGAAACAGCTGGCGAAGAAGAAGCAGAAGATCCAGTCCCCGTGCGCGCACCAACCATTCCTGCAAATACCAAGCGCGTGTTCCAAGGAATCTCTGACGACCAGCTCAAAGACCTGCTGGGGACAATTGTGCACAAGAAAATAAAGGGCTCATAAAACCATCACTTTTCTTGGATTTTTAAACAAACACCTTGTAATTTTTAAATCGATTTACAATTTACAAGGTGTTTGCGATCCTGCCCATTCATGCACATCACCCTGCAAGACCTTGGCCTGTAACACCTCACGGTCATTCAACCCGGGCTCTGCGCAGTTCCCGCTTACCGAAAAAATCTCCCTTGCGGGCTTGAAGCCTTTGTGGCACAAGAAACTATTTTTTAACAATCAACGCATAACAAGATTCCACGGAACAGCCAAGACATCGTGGTCAACCCAATAACAATCACTTCCAGCGTACACGATAACGCCGATCATGAGCTTTTGAGGGCCAGATCGATAGGTTTCATAAAATGCCTTGATACCACGAGCATCATTTTTGGTAAGCGCACTTTTCATCTTTACTTCAATCGGGTACAGCGCATTTCCCTGCTCAAGAACAAGATCAACCTCTGCCCCACTCCCCGTGCGCCAATGATACACCCCAACAGAAAACGGCAACGTAGCCAACAGCACAGAAAGCGTATTAAAAACATAAGTTTCGAACAAAAAACCAGCCATGGGATGCCCAAGAAGCTGAAGGGGTGATCCAATACGCAAAAGCTGACACGCAAAGCCCGTGTCAACAACGTACCCTTTTGTTTTTCTTGTAACACGCTTGATAACATTCCCCACAAACGGAGGAATATCGTGCCACAAATACGTGGCCCGAACAATATCCAGCCACCGGCGCGCCGTTTGGCCATGCACCTCTATTTCCCGTCCAAGTTCAGAATAATTAATTTCCTTAGCTGACAAAGCTGCAAGCAAACAAACAAAATGTTCAAACGTCACAAGCTGTCCGATATCAGCTGAAGTACGAACATCGCGATCGATATACGTTTTTAAATACCCTAAAAAATACTCAGAAAACCATTGTTCTTCTTCATCTGCCACCCCAGGGTACCCACCACGCCACACCCGTTCAATTAAAGAGCGACTCTTCAGAACCCCACCTTGCAGAGCAAAAACCGCTTGGGGATCGGTAAGGTACGCGGAGAGCCAATGTTTTTGCTCTGCGCGCATGTCCAGGGCTTGATCGATTTCATACGCTGTCATGGGGGCCATTTCAATGACCACCGCTCGCCCTGCCATGCTTTCTGCCACAGAACGAAGAACACTCAAATTCTGTGATCCAGCCAAAAAATACTGCCCTTTGGCATCCGATTGATCAACTTTAATTTTGATGTACGCAAGAAGCTCTGGGGCAAATTGAATCTCATCAAGGATGAGTGGCGCCGGGAATTGGCTTAAAAACAACCCCGGATCTCGCCGCGCACCATGAACATCTTCCAGTGGATTAAAAGTAATCATCGGGTAATTGGGAAACAAATTCTTGAGCAATGTACTTTTCCCAACCTGCCGAGCTCCAACCAAAACAACCACCTTACTCTTTGTAGCCGCATACAAAACCCGCTGCTCAACTAAACGACGTTTATAGGTATTCATGTGACCAAACCAAAACTACCTCACAATCTGTGCATAGCATACACCAAATGCAGGGGAGTTTTCAAATGCTCGATTCAGAGGGATGTTTAAAAGGTAAATTTGCCTGCATTTCAAAAAACCGACGATTTTTTTCACAAAATGTGAGGGAAATTCGACCATCCCTGCAAGACCTTGGGCTAGAACACCTCACGGTCATTCACCCAGGGTCTTCCCAATTCCCACTCACAGAAAAAATTACCGCCTGCGGGCTTGAAGCTTTTGTGGAACAAGAAACTATTTTTTAACCAATCTCACAAAAACTACACGCAGGACAATAAAAAAACCCCCAGGAAATTTCCTGGGGGTTTTAAGTTTTCTGACTTGTTAAGAAAAACCTAACGAGTCAAAGAAGCTCAGAATTAAGCAGCAACAGCAGCTTCTACGTCTGCATCAGCTTCTTCTACGTCTTCAGCAGCATCTTGCGCCATTGTTGCAAGAACTGAGTTAACAGCAGATGTTACGATGAGTGCTTCTGTAACAAGTGATGAAAGAGCTTGGAGCTTTTGTTTGGTTGTACGAGCATCATACTTGGCTTTTTCACGAGCTTCTGCAAGTGCTTTAGCATGCTTTTCAGCCTTGGTTACTTTAGGTTTAGGTTTGTATTCAGCTTTTTCAGCAGCTTCTTTTCTTGCAGCTCTTTGTGCAGCAACTGT
>JACCDG011470548.1_pt1 | contig 10820 bp, 8 predicted proteins | sample 7442471 | NCBI WGS metagenome assembly JACCDG01 (sample SAMN15323444, study PRJNA562643) | freshwater metagenome | isolation source: river surface water | place: USA:Blue River Watershed | collected 2017-08-17 | reverse complement strand
GCTGGCCAGAGGCCAATTACGCGTTCCTCTTTCCAAACGGCGAGCCGAATACCCTTGGCCAGACATACAAAGTCCAGGATTGCCGAGGCTTCCTTGTCATCCCAGATCTTCTCCCACGCAAAGGCATCTTTCGCGGCCACTCGTGCCCCTACAGCCGCCCGCGGTAGAAAGAAGGCCTCCAACTTCGTCTTGACCCATCCCCGTGATCTACCGGATTCCTCCTTGTACAGTTCACTAATGCGCGCCTCTAGCCGTCGCGCCTCTTCACATTCCAGCGACTGTTGGGTATTCCGGTTTGCAATAGAATACATGGCATCCTGGGCCTCAATACCAATACAAATGGGATCCACAAAACGCGCCTTGCGCACAGAAGGTTCAGAGGGCGTAGGAGGAGGTGTTGGGATTCTGGTCTCTTGTAACAGCGCCTGCTGCGGCACCTCAGCCGCAACCTCTGCACGCACCATCATGCGTGTAGGAGGTGGCAGTGCTTCCTCGGAAGCCTCGGAACGCACAGGTGAAGGAGCACGGGCCTTCGGAACCGTAGCAACCACAGCAGCGGTTGCAGCAGTTGCCGTGGCAGCACTCACTTGTCGCACAGGAATCCGAGTAGGTTCAATACGAATTGTAGGAAGCTTGAAACTATCCACAATTGGTTGAGGATGAATACGGTATTTCGCAACAGCTACGGCAGCATTAGAATTTTGCGCTAGCATAGTCTTAATTGCCTGAAAGGAAACCATTTTAGTGTGTTCTGGTTACTGTGGGGTTTAGGCACTTGGTTCCACGTTTTGCACTAATAGAGTGCTCAGGAAGCAATCACGATCCTGCAAATTTTGCCGATTCTGTTGAGTAAACACCAGGAACCGCTCCAAATCATCAAAGACTTCCTGACTTAATGCCGTTAAATTCAAAAAAATCCCATTATGATTCTCGGAATATACTACTTCGTGCTTCTGCAGAAGCCGGACAATCTCAATATACTCGGACTTTGTAAGACCCTTTAAACTGTCCAAAAAAGTTTTGCGGCGTTCATATTCGGCCGCGGTCAGTTTGGGAAGTTCGGGTGTCGCACTCATTCTGTTTAGCCGATTTTCTTTAAAAGGTCCAAATTATGCGCGTTCGGCATGTTCTGCCAGACGACCAACCGCCATAATGAATGCATCATTTGTCTGAAAGCGACTACGATCCAGTTTCACTTCCACTACATCACCCTCCTTAATAGCATCAAATGCCTCGCTGCCAATGTGGAGATCACGGGCCAGGAGAATGCGAATTGCGTCTTCAAAGACGGCATAGGCACCCATGCGATTGACTTTGATTACATTGGCCTTGAGTGTCATACCGGCAATGGGATGTAGGACATCGCAGGAAATTTTGCAATCGTAGAGAAGATTCCCAGTGAAACGACCATTTTCGGCGGCACCCATACTACGGCCCAGAAGTTTCAGAGAACCGGGCTTTACAAAGCCGTTCGCATTGCATTTTCCCTCATGCATCTCGCGAAGCTTTGTTTCCAACATGGATTGAATGGATTCCTGGCTGGTGATAATGTTCATTTCTGCAGGAGTTAGGGAAATACGGGCATCCATATACATTGTCTGAAATACAGCGGCGGACATTGTGGATAACTCTATGATGGTTGTGGGTTTCCCTACAGTTTGCATTCCTCAATTTTGGGGGAACCAACGGTTCCCCAGGGGAACCAAATGGTTCCCCTTTCACCCCTCCTTGGATGGGGTCCCCCTTTGCCCTGCGGGCAAGGGGGACCTTATTCATGGAGAGAGGCAAGGCAAGCCTTCGCCTCCCAAATTCCCGCACGGGGATTCTCTAGAAATATTATTTGAGGGAGCCAATGATTCCAATGATAATACATTTCATGATATATCATTGAATTACATTTTATGTAAATGAATTGCTAGAAAATCCCCGTGAATATATATAGGTTTTCTCTATATTCCAAGCCAAGCTCCCAAGCTCCCAACATTCGCCTCAATCCTCTCTTCACTTCAAGAACTTTTATGGGGCGGATGTTGGAAATTATGGTGTTACCTCAGTATCCCCAAGCTCCCAACATTCGCCTCAATCCTCTCTTCATTTCAAGGACTTTCTTGGGCGGATGTTGGAAATTATGGTGTGCCTCAAAGAGCCCTAGCTGAATCCACCATAGACAGGAACCACCGTTTTCCGCCTATGCGTTCCTCATCCATCCAGCGCAACAAAAACTCCATGTACGGGCAGATTTGTTTCTGGGTCAGATCCCATACATGCAGGAGTGTGCCCGTTTTCGCCCGCTTCTTAATTTCGTCCACGGAAGGCTGGGTTTCCACGGCATCGTCTAGCAACATTTCCAGAATAGGATGTCCCTCATCCACGGACTCCCGCAGAATGCGTTGGAGTGCCACTACGCGTTCCCGTGGCAAATTGAGGTTGCTCGTGTTGAAACACTGGGCCCCCTTCCAACTTCCATCCGCCTTATTAATCGTTTTGAAGAGCGCCGTCTGATCCTTGGCGTCCAACAGTAAAAATCCGAAAATCGCACCCGTGTCCTTGTCCTTATCCGGAGCCGCACCTGTCAGTTGTTTTACATCCCCCAATAAGTTGGAAGGACATATGCTCGGTTCAGTGGCTCCCTCAAAGAAACAATAGGTTAGGATTTTTTGTTTGGCCTTCGGCACTGTATTCATGGCCAGGTATCCCGAAAAATCACCACGGAAGTACTCGGCGGGTCGGAATGCTGCAGCGAGTTCCTTGGGTTCCCCCGTCATGGCAAGGGAGCGCAGGACCGCCTCGCGCTGTTCCAGGGTCCATTCATGATCCATCCACCATTTCTGGGCAACCTGTTGGATTTTTGGTAGCCTCTGGAAGCGATGATACACCAGGCGCCAACCCTCGTAAAAAGGACCACTTGGTACACCCGCAGGAGGCTGCAAAGAAATTCCCAGCGCAGTAGGGAAAATCTTCTCGCGTAAATGGGTCTCCCATTCTTTGAGGGATTGAGAGGCCTGTGCGAATAAATCCGTGGTAGCCTTGACCGTTTTCTCCTCTTCCACAGGTGCGTCGGCAATCACAGGCTTCTCCGTTTCCAACATAGCTCCACGCGGTAGCTCCATAAATCGCGGAAGCCTGCCAAAGGCACGGCCAAATCGCATAGCCATAGGAATGCCGAAATCCGTTACACCCAGGGGCTGGAATACAAGGTAACCGTGTTGGAAATGCAGGGTTCCCCGCACACCGTCCTCGCGCTCCACAACAAATCGCGGATTGTCCAACAGGGTACGAATTCCCAGGGTTGCCACATCCCATGGAATATCCGCGTAAATTTGGCGAAGTTGGGGCAAGGAAAGTGCCACCTCATCCCGAAAGCGGGCACGGAGAATCGCCTCCTTTTGTTGGAATCGCCGGCGTGCATCTTCCACACGAAAGGTGCCAGCATCTGGCGCAGCTGCTGCATCCTCTTTCGCGGCACATGCATATTCACAGGATTCCTGGAAATCGCAAATACTCGTATACGGCCGATCATGGGGATCATAGCGGGTAATTACACGACCCCGCGCATCCTGCACACGCCGTTTAGGAAGCCCCCGCAACAGAATGGCCCCCTGATTCATCAGACAATCCCAGGCCGCGATTTTAATCACACGCTGCACCTGGCCAATGGGAATGGCTTTTCTTGCCGCTAACCGGTATGCATAGAGATCCGCGGTTTCGTATTCCGGAATGGAGACGGCATGTAGGTAAATCAGACAGTTCCGCTCTTCTTTGGGTAGGGCGCTGTGACTACAGTAACGCACGGCGCGTCCAATTACCTGCTCAATGCGGTTCAAGTGATACCAGCCATCCATTATGTGATTTTCACGGATGCATTTGAGATCCAGACCTTCCGAGGTAATCTGGGATCCGAGAATGGCCTTGACTTTGCCGCCCCGTGTTTCAAAATCGTTTGTGAGTGTGTTGGCGTAGCGGAGGAGGCCCTTGAAATCGGGTGTAAGTCCTTCATTGCCTGTGAGGAGAATGTAATTCGCGGGGGAGAAGGCGTGGCCGGCGTGGGCCTCTCCTTCTCGTGCGGAACAGAACGCGCATGCACGGGGTACGGGCGGCACATCGCGGAGCAGGGGTGCCGCCGACCCATCCGCAAGGACGCGGGTCCATCCCGCGCGTTCAAGGGCCGCCGCCAAGGGCAACGCCCCCGCATTCACGAATCGCGAGAATACGAAACACATGCCCCGCGCCTCCCGCAAACTCTCCGCAATCGCCGCCAATTTGGGCGCATGTTTCGCCAAATTCGCGGGGCCAAATACATCGTCCACTGTCGGCACCCATTCATCCTCTGTAACCTCTTCATTTGCCCATTTGAATAGCCGAAGCCGACCTGCCGTGGATTCGTGCCAAAATACCTCCCATCCCCGTGATCCAAAGGATCCATCAGGATAAGTGATATTCGCCGCCTGTGTTACCTGATTCAATAAAAAGTCCGAGACCTCCTCGGCATCTCCCTCCGCCAACACCCTATTCCCTACATCTTCTCCCCGTGCCTGTGTAAGAAGCTTGTGAATTACGCGGCCTACTGGTGTCTTTTTGATATCTGGGCGGTGCACAACAAGGGGCAACATACTCAGGATTTTTTTGACTTGGGGAGACCAGGTAACCTCATCCTCACGGCGCGAAATGGATTTCGTGGGATAGCCGTCAAATAGATGGGCACCTGCTGCCTCAGGTGGAGTTAAACGCAGAGGAAACGAAGCGGGATTTTCACCGCGCATGTAGGAAATGTAGCGAGAACAGACACGACGCAGGGGTTCTTTCGCGGCCTCTAGCAGTGATCCATCACTTCCGAAAAACTCCCGCGGTTTCAGCATCTTGCCTTCGTCTTTTGTATCATTGAGCACAAGCAAGTTCAGGAGAAATAGGATTTCAGGGGCCGTATTGTACATGGGTGTGGCAGTCATGAGAACGAGCCGTAATCCCTCACAGATTCGCAGAATCCGGCGGAGAACTGGGGTGAGTTTCTTACCTTCTGCGGCATCTGCGGCGGCCCCTGCAACGGGGGATTCATCATTCTGTGCCGCTGGAAGTGTGGCTGCGCCAGCACCAGCACCAGCACCAGCACCAGCACCAGCACCCGCTATATCCCGCAAATTGTGGGCCTCGTCAATAATAATCAGATGGTCCGAAAACAACTTATATAAAAGAACCCGTTCTCGTTCTTGGCGTGTGGCATCATCCAGGGTTTTCGGAATCTCTGCCAGTTTTTTGAGCACCCAATTGGCGAACTGTAGGTAGCCCATAATCTGATAGCGTTTGCGCACGAGTTGTTCGGCATCCTTTTCAATGACGGCGCGATCCGTCTCATTTCCATTACCCGCTAGACGAATGTAGGTCATTCCGGTACATTGATTGCTCTCCCATCGTTCCCCGCGGAGTTGCGCATCTCTTACAGGCAACGGGGAAATGCGTTCAGGGTCAAAGATTGTGCGACGGAAACCCGAGGCAATGGCCTGGGGACACAGGATAATTACACGATTTGTAGGCAGAATTTCCAGGAACATCTCGGCAATAGTTATGGCGGAGCAGGTTTTTCCCACACCCACACCATGATCCAACAAAAGACCACGATAGGGCGTAAGTGGATGTAGGAAGCGCGCGACGAGCCGTTGTACTGCGGTAGTGTCAAAGGCAGATGCTTGCGCTGTGCATATGTCTTCCGCAACAGGACCGGAACGGAGTTCCGAGAACTCTGTTTTACTGTAGAGTCGTGTCGTAAAATCCGGGTCCATACTGTCGGGATATAGGCCAGCCCTTGTCTCACGATCCTGCATCCACGCAGATGGATAGAGATCACGGGATTTCAGGGCTTCCAACATAGCGTCACGCGTCGCTAGATCATTCAAGTCGGCATGGGCAGCCCATGTGCGTAATAATTCGGCCTCCGTCATGGCTTCAAAAGCCTTGACGGCAGCGGGTTCCGGTGGCGCGGATGCCACTACATGTATAGCTGTGTCTCCCATGATGAGTCCTCTGTTAGTGGCTTGAAATTCTGGCGTGTATACGCCCCAATACAGCGCGTTTTTCGGGATTCGTTTCCCGTATTTTGAGATACGCTTCCTCAAAGGGAAACCATCCTATATCCCCCACTTCTCGGGTCTGTACACGATTACTGAGATTCACGGCGGCATCCGTATCACAATCGGCGATATAATAGACATGGCGGTAATTGATATTGTTGGTGCCTCGGTATTCCTCCTTTTCGGGGGGCAGGGTTGTACGGATGCGGAGATCTTTTGTGGGGATGCCGGTTTCCTCGCCGAATTCACGAATTGCACAGGCAAGTTCGGTCTCATGCGGAGATCTACGGCCCTTTGGAAATCCCCATTCGGGCTCGGTCCAATTTGTAGTCACCTCCGAAATATAGCGACTTAGCACTTTGCCGGCAATATCTCCCGTGGCACGAAAGGATTCAAAAATCCGCTTGGCCGATTCGTACTCTAGACGGAATTGTCGTGTATTCTGTGAGTTCCATAGACTTGTCCAAAGCTCATCAAAGGGTGTGCTAATGAGACGATTAAGTTCTTCGCGTGTCATGGATTCCAAGAGTGTCTTGATATATCCGGATTGTGACATGGTATATTTGCCCCGTAAGAAATCAACATATCCGAGAGAATCCCGTCGCCGAATCAGAAGATATTGGGGTTCGGGTGAAAATCGGATTGCAGCAATCCCATAAGAAGTTGTGGGCTCTTTACAGTCGCGGAATGTATGTCCCGCCTTTTTGCAGTTTACGCACTCCATGAGGGAACCTACAAGGGAACCTACGGTTCCCCTTTAACCCCTCCCTTAGATAGATCCATAAACCTTGCCTGCGGCAAGGTTATGGATCTGTTTATGAAGGACTTTAATGGATTCGTTGATCCTTAGACATGTCCGTGAATAACCACAAGCGTTCCAGGCGTCGCCTCCGAAATCTCACGACCTTATATGAAGATGGCCGCCGAGCAATTTAATATCGCGATGCCACCCGATGTATGGGGTCCGATTTTCTGGGATGCCATGCACATTGTATCGCTCGCTTATCCTGTCCAACCTACCGAGGCAGATAAAGCCGGTGCCAAGGCTTTCTTTGAAAGTCTGACCTCCGTCATTCCCTGCCCCATTTGCCGTGAACACTATGCCGCTAAGATCAAGGAATCCCCCATTGCCCTGGAAAGCAAAGGCGAACTCATTTACTGGGTATGGGATATCCATAACCAAGTCAATGTAATGCTGAATAAACCCACCGTGACGATTGAACAATTTCTGGAACGCATGAAGACTCTTGGATCACGCTCTGCCTCTTCTGTCTCATCCTCTCCCGTCGCCATTGGTGCCGCAGCGATTGTTGGGATTGCGGTAGGTGTGGGCGCACTTTGGGCCTACCAAAAGTATGCTAAAGGGGACTAGGGACTAATTTCCTGATTCCATTCCTGTAAGGCCCGTATTTCATCATCGGGTCTGTAGGACATCCAGGAAAACAGACGGGCAAGAATAGGTTGATTAATAAAATACGGAATCAACGGCAACAGAGCATAATACTGGGGTTTCTTGCCCTGCCACCACCACCTATATCCCAACATATATACAACGACGATTGGGAAGAAAATAAACCCATAGAATGCATATAATAACCGATAGGGCCAGGATCTATAGAGATTTGCATTTGTGGCCAAATGGGCTCCATAAATTCCACCTGCTACCATGGCAAATCCGAATAAGATTGTGGAAATAATACCGACTACTTTTCCGGCAAAACGGCCGGCTCTGAATTCTTTGCGTGCTGCGAGTTCCTCGGCCTTCTTGGCATCCTCGGCTTTCTTGGTCTCCGCATCCAGTTTTCGCTTAGCCTCTGCTGCGGCCTTTTGATCCTTGGCTCGTTTGGCGGCATCTTCGGCCTCCTGGGCTGCCTTTATACTTGCAGTATACTCCTCGGCCTCCGGATCATATGTTAATTGATGCAGCTGGTAATTAATCTTATCTTTAAGATTACTTAGCAGACTCATAGCACAAACCCTACAGGGGAATACGGAATCTTATGGGTGTTGGTTGCCGTGGTTTGAAGTCTAGAATGTATCATAACGATTCTCACGGGGTGAGCTGAACGGATTGTAATAGAGTCCATGTTCCCCCGTAACTCCAAGGGGTAGCGCGGAGGCTTCGGTATATTCACAATCTTCACGGGAAGGGAACCGATTTTCGGCGGCCGGACAATAGGATGTTTTGACACATAGACGACCGAGAGTATTTTCCCCCACAAAACACCAACTTTCGGGCTTATAATCTTGGGGTTGTGTTGCTATATGTTGGGTTTCTGGTGTTGGCGCTGGCGCTGACGCTGCTGAAAACGGCGTAAATGCAAAGGTGTGTAGAATCCAGCCCGTAAAGAAAAGGATGCCAATAAATACCAACCACTCCAACATATCTCTATCCAGAATGGCCTAAATCGGAATCCAAGCACCCGAATAGAGATGTCGGGAGGACTTATTGCTTTGGTGAGTTTTGGTAATGAAAATACCATAGTCAATGGGAATCCGCAAATGACCTATTTTTATAAGGCATTTATGCGACATACCCATTTTTCCACGGAACCGATTCAAATACCCTTGGATGGTCCTCAACAATTACAATTGGATGCCCCCATTCTTGTGAAAGCTACTATTCCCCGTAATGGCGATTTATTGAGTGATCTAGTCTTGCGACTAGATGTACCGGAAATATACAGTAAAGCGTACATTCAAAATGATCCCAGCGGCAATCCACAACTTGTGCGGGAACCTCAGGAATTCAAATGGGTTCGGCAACTCGGTGTGCGCATCATTGATCGCATTACTTTTTTAATTGGAGGCACGAAGGTCCAGGAATTTACGGGGGATTGGATTGCTGCGAGGGCCGCCCTGGATATGGACCAAACAGAATACCAGAAATGGCGAATTATGGTGGGCGATGTGCCGGAGCTCTTTGATCCTGCGAATGGAATCTATGCGGATCCTTCGGGCGGATATCCGAATGTAGTGGCATGGACCTCGGCACCTGGGGCACAAACCAATGCCCCCAGTATCCCTGCACGCCGCCTCCGCGTGCCTCTGGGTCTCTGGTTTTCCGATTACATTGAGAATGCTCTGCCCCTCGTAGCCCTCCAAAGCCATTTCGCAGAAATCCAGATCCAACTGCGACCTATACGCGATCTTTACACAATACGGGATCCCAGTGGTGTCTATACACGCTACGGATTCAAACTGGGTCCTTATCTACCTAATGATCAATATACAGGCATTTGGAATCAATCGCTATATGGACCACTGCCAAATACACTCAAGAATTATTATGAATCCTATACGGATCCATCAGGTGCACCTCGGTATTTTTATACTGATATTTCAGGCGCTATCCCACAATCTGATGGATGGCCCATGAATATGACATTGGAGGGCACTTATGTATTTTTAACGGACGCGGAACGAAAGGTATTCGCTACACGACCCCTGTCCTATATGGTGCGCCAAGTACAGCCCTTTACATTCCCAGGTGTTGTGGGTAAGGCGCGATATGATGTCTATTCACATAATATGACACGAAGGGCTGTATGGTTTGCTCGCCGTTCAGACGCTCTTCAGTATCGTAATGATACGCTCAACTTAACCAATTGGATATACACGAGCCAGCGGCCCTATGTTGCACCCCTTGCAGGTTATCCGGCAATTGCAGGTGTGGGCCGGTCAGGTCTGCAACTTGCAGGACTTCAACGGCGTATTTTGCGAAATGCGACATTCATTGCAAATGGCACGAATCTGTTTGATCCAGAGGATCCTGCGTATTTTACGGAGTATGTGCCATACAAGAATTTACGGGGTGATACAATGGCCGCGGAAAATTATGGATTATCATCGCGATTTGAACTGTGGCCCTTGCATGTATATTCGTTTGCCATTCATGGCTCGGATCCTCAACAACCGAGTGGGACATTGAATGTAAGTCGCATTGATAATTTCCAGTTTGAGGTGGATGTGGAGCCGATCCCTGTGGGAGCTCTGTACACTTACACAATTCATCTGTTTATGGAAACTGTGAACTTTTTGGAGATTGCAAGTGGTATGGGTGGTATGCGGTTTGCCTTGTGAGGGCGCTTCGCAGCCCTCTCTGACCCCTCCTTGGGACTGTGCCCTTTGCCCTACGGGCAAGGGCGCATTTTCAGGGATAGGCAAGGCAAGCCTTCGTCTCTCTCACATCACGCGCGGGAATTCTCTAGAAATACTATTTCAATACAAATCTATTCCAGGGGAACCAAATGGTTCCCCTCGGCAGCGTAGCTGCCGAGGGGTCAGGCTCCAAATTGGCTACGCCAATTTGGAGCTTTCCCCCTTCCCCCTCCTTGGGACTGTGCCCTTTGTCCTACGGGCAAGGGCACATTTTCAGGGATAGCCAATGCAAGCCTTCGCCTCTCTCACATCACGCGCGGGAATTCTCTAGAAATACTATTTCAATACAAATATGTTCCAATGATATTCCATTTCATGAGATATCATTATATTACATTTTATGCAAATGAGATAACTAGAGAATCCCCGCGAAACATCTGGGGAATACCAAGGCCACACCAGAACTTCCAACATCCTCCTCGGCCCCTTAGAATTTAGGAGAGGATTTAGGGCGGATGTTGGGAGCATGGGAGAATAGAGGCCACACCAGAACTTCCAACATCCTCCTTGGCTCCTTTAGAATTTAGGAGAGGATTTAGGGCGGATGTTGGGAGCATGAGAGAATAGAGGCTACACCAGAACTTCCAACATCCTCCT
>JACCDG010622398.1_pt1 | contig 10821 bp, 14 predicted proteins | sample 7442471 | NCBI WGS metagenome assembly JACCDG01 (sample SAMN15323444, study PRJNA562643) | freshwater metagenome | isolation source: river surface water | place: USA:Blue River Watershed | collected 2017-08-17 | reverse complement strand
TGTCGCCCTTGTCGCCGGTGTCGCCCTTGTCGCCTTTTTCACCCTGCGGTCCAACTGTAACAATTTCAACAATGTCAGGCGGTAACGCATGTTCCGCAACAACCGTATCAACCACGAGTAACCTCCTTTGAAACAGACACCATTCCTTGGAGTAGCCGAGTCACAAAGCCATTGCTGGCAATCAACTCAAGGTCATACACTCCGCGCGACCATGTCATTTCTGCAGTGTCTTCCGCGCTAAAAATTAAAGTCACCTTGCCATCTATCGGGGCAATCACAATTTTTTCGTTTGCCGTGCTTAACTCAAACAAAACGATGCCATTGGATGGACTTTTTCGGATCTGCATGCGTGCGGCAAACCCTGTCAGATTCCGTGGAACACCAGAATCATCTTTCCAAACGAGTGGCTTAATCAGGGTTGCACCCTGCTCTATTTCAAAGTCATGCGTTGCGGCGGTCATGCGCCAAGAATCCCACCGGTTGGACCGGAGTCAAGGTGCCATCAAAATTGATTTTTGAAATCAGCACAATGACAATCGCAACGTACACGATCAACGCGCCAAGCAGCAGCACATCAAACACATACGCCTGGTACGCGCCAGAAACCTTCTCGCCCAAAAAAACAACCGCCAAGAACGGCGTGAGCGACAAGATCATGCGAACAGATTTCGGCGTTTTTTTGCTTGTGCAGAAAGCCAAAACACCGCACAGCGCGCACAGCACAATGAGCATAGCGCCATGGATGATTTGAAGTGCGTCATGACTCATGATGCAGACCCTCCATTTTTGCCCCGTATTTTGTCAATCAGCGACATCACAGAAGCCACGTTTTCCTTGGGCTCCACCGCCAAAAAAGACACAATGGCGCAGAGCAGCGCGGGCGGCATACTCTCGAATGCACTCACCGTGAAAAACGATGAAAAAATCCCCGCAAAGACCGCGACCAGTGCGCGCGCCATCAGCTCTTTGCCGTGCAAATGGCTGGCAATGCAGCCGCCCGATGCGCCGATTAACGCGCCCGAGACGACTAGCACCACGAGCGCCACTTCTTTTCCCAAATAGCTATCCACAGCGGCGGCTACCGCTGTTGAGCCGATGACGGCTGCCGCCGTTGACGCTGATGGTTCTGCCACAATTTTTCCTTTTATGAAGCTTGATCTTCAGCCGCTTGTGCAGCTTTCATGGCTTTGTCCAGCTTGCCGCCAACGCGCTCCACTTTGTCGGACACGGCTTGCGCAATGGCCGATTCACTGAGTCCCGCCGTGCTCACAGCGTTGACAATCGCCTCGACCACTTTCTTACCGTCCCCCTCGTCAATGATGGCCCCCTGCACTGCATCGGCCACAGCAGTGCGCTCGGCGGCGGTGAGCGCCATCGCATCGCCAGTGGCGGCTGGAGATGCTGGCAAGTTGTCTGTCTTGGCTTTGACCGCATTGAGTGTGGCCTGTGTAGCCAGTGCGGATACATCCGTGTTTACCAAAGTGTCTGTCTTAGCCTTGACCTCGCTAGCCAGCGTTTTGATCTCGCCAATGCTGGCGTTGTCAGGAGCCGCCGGTAAATCGGATTTTTTGACAAGAACAGTGCTGCCTTCAATCTCAGAAAGAGAGGGAAGTCCGTCAATCGCCGTTTTCGCATCAGCGATACCTGCGTTATCGGGGGCTACGTAATCGCCTGCTTGCAGGGGATTCCCCAACGCCGTGACGCTTGTTTGGCTTGCGCGTGTGCCAACCGTGGCTTCTTTTGCGAGCACTGTACTGCCTTCTATTTGCGCGAGTGTGGGCTTTGAAGCTAGTGCCTCTTGCGTGGCAAGACCGGACACGTTGGGGCCATCCTGCACCGTAGTGCGGATCAAGATGTTGACTTCTTGGCCCGACGGCACAGCCGCAATCTGTTCGTTCAATGTGAGAACGCCGGGAGCACCAGGCATGGGCAGCTTGGTGTGACTGACGATGCTGCGCTGAATCGGTGTGCCCGAGCCGTCGTTGATGACGATGTAGTGCCCATCGAAATAACCGGCTTCAAAAGCTGCATCGATAGGCAGTGTCGTAGCACCTGCATCCACCGCAGCGCTCAGTGTGTAGCTGTGAGCGACTTCGATGTTGTGCAGTCTTGCAAGCTGCGCCGCTTGCGTGGCAGTCAAACCGCCGCCCCCGGTTCCACCACCCCCAGCCGGAGCATTCTCAAGCGCGATGGCTGTGAACTTGGCATTGTTTCCGGTGCCCGTTGTCATGCTGTCCAGGTCTGTCAGCACTTGCTTCTGCGCCGTGGTCAGAATGGCGTCGCTTACCTTCGCGTCTATGCGCCCAAGCTCGGCAGCCAGATTAGTGCGAACTGCAATGGCGTTTTCAGTCGCGGTAGGCACAGCGACAGACAGTGACACGTTTGTTGTCACGGATGTCACTTGCCCAGCCGTCGTGCCGTGAAAGCGATCTCGCGCGTCTGTGCCGTCTGTGTACTTCACTTCGAAGTTCAGATGTGCGCCAGCTGTGCTGTTTGAGGACAAATACACATGCGTGGGGTTTCCGTTAGGAATGACAAACCCGTTTCGCAGTGTGTTTGTCTGTATCTGGTTTTCCCAAAGCTCCACCAGGCCAGGTGTGTGCAAGATTTGCTGAAAGCGCACGAACGCATTTGTGAAATCGATGACAAGCGCCGTGCTACCTGTATTTGTGACTTCGATTCTTTGATTTGCGCCGTTGTATGCGATCGCACTCATCAGTGCGGCATCGGTCGTTTTGCTGAAAATCGGCGAGCCGCCGAGGTCGGTCTCTGCAACCAAAGATGCGTTGAGCGACAAGCCAAAAACGCCGGTATTGATCGACTGCGTTTGCCACACATATCCAGGCACACGGATGCGCACCTCATAGTCAGCACCGGCCTCCGCAGCAATTGAAACGCTGGATTCCGTCGTGCTTGTGCGCGTCCACGATGTAGCACCAACTTTGCGAGTCATCACACTCGCAGGGAATGCCGTGGCATTCAGCGTGAAGCCGTTGGGGTTAAGTTGCATTACCAGAATCTGCACGCCAGCGCTGTCGGCAGTCAGCAGTCCGCTGAATGCACCCGATCCTGTCTTGCTGATCGTGCCTGTGGCTTTAATGCCCCGCGTGACGTTGCCGCCGCTTGACACCGTGGCGCTTGTTGTCAGGGAGCCGGTGATGTTGAGCACGCCATCGGCGATGGTGATGAGGCCCACAGACACTGGTGTGGCCCCTGCCATTTGAGCCGATTGGCTCGTCCAGTGCTTCCAGGCGTTGTAAATCTGTTGAGCTGTTAGCGCAGATGTGACTGTCACAGCCACAACGATATTCGACACAGAGAAGTTCACCCCGGAGATGGCAGCAGCCTCAGCGATTGTCCCTGTAAATTGCGCGTCAGCAAACACGACACGACTCAGATTCAGCGGGCCATTGCTAGCCGTAACTGGAGATTCAAGCTGTGTCAAATCCGCACGCCGCGCTCTAAATGTCACAGCACTGTCATCCGTAACCGTTGCTTGATTATTTGTTGACCAAGAAACGGTTCCCGAGAACACTTTTTTGTACGTGACAATTCTTGCGCTGTAGTCACCGTTTGCATCAGTCGTGCCAGCGTTATCGTAATTCGCAGTTCGGGCATTGATACTGATGCCACTTAAATCGGAGACACCCGACAAAGACAGCTTTGTATTTGTTCTACGCCAGATCGTTCCCGCTGAATCAAACGATCTGACCAACGTCATATCGACATAGGGGTCATCTAAAAAGACGACATTGTTTGCAAGCAGCGACAAAACAAAATACTGATTTGCTTGCAAGCTCGGCGCTATGCCGGTGAGCACCAAGTTATTGAGCCCGCTTGAACCGTTGATACGCAAATGCGTCTCAACGTTTGTGTTTGAGGGTGTTTTTTGGTTCACCCACCCCGCGATACGCGGGATATTTGATGCACCGCTGTTGTTCAAACTGATGTGTGCACCTTCGACATAAATGTAGCTGTCGGCAGTGGCTGCAAGATCAAATATGAGCCATGGGTACGTCACATCCGATTGAATAATAAATCTTGTTCCAAGCAGTCTGTTTTCGGCGTTTGTTGAAAGAAAGTACAGATATGTTGCAGTCCCACTGCCGACTTTTCCGAACTCCAAAGTGGTGCCGTTAAGCAACAGCTTTGACGTGTTTGTCAAGATGGACGCAGCACCCCAAGTGTCGCCCGTTTGCTCAAAGACAATGCGAGAGCCGTAATACGGCTTTCCGTTAAAAACTTTACCGTCCATCCAAATTCCACTGGAACCCAGTGTTACTTTTTTCCCTGATGCAAAAAAGTAGTTTGCGCCGGTCGTATCCAGTGCCCCGTTAATGTAAAGCGACTGTGCGAGCACTCTTGCAGTTTCACTCGGCGATGTAGTGTAAGTGCCCGTATTTGACGCAAGAGTGTCCGGTGCTGCCTCCGTTGCGCCAGATGCTTCGATCCGAGTAGTTGACGTGTTGTGTGTGATCGTCATTTTTCAATCCTTCAAATCTGTTTTGCGCCCATGCTCAAGGCGATGCAAAGCAGCCCCTGCGGGCTATAGCGCCATGGCTCCCACAGCCCCATGGCTGCGCCACAAAATTCAGAGCAAAAATCTTTGGTGAGGTGCTCGCGCAATAGCCAAGGCAGCGCAAAGCGGCCCGTTCCCCAGTAGTCGTAGCCTGCGCCCTTGCGCCGGTGGTAGTGCTCACGCACTTGCTGCTCACTGACACCCGGCAAGTGCAGCACGTCCCACTTCGCGCGGCTCAATTGCATGCGCTTCATGCGCACACCGCCGTCCACTCCGCTTGCTGAAAAACATTCAGCTTCGCCCTCAAAGGGGTTGCCGATGCAGATTTCAGAGTGCGAGTAGGCGGCACGATCAAGCACACGAATGGCGACATTGACAAGCCCCGCAAGCCCCCTGTGCGTGTCTTTGTAGCTGGCGAGATAGACTGACATATCAGGCCCCCGCATCGGCGGCTGTGCCGTAAGTCAATGTGGTGCGATTTGCCCACGCCGTCGCAAGCGTGATGCCCGCGTTGTTTGTAGCACTCGCATAAGTGAACTCGCTTGCCGTGTCGGTGTATGTCTTGCGGATCATCAGCCAGTCAGCTCCGCTGGACTTGAGGATGTACTTGGTGCCCGTGCCCAGGTCTTCGGATTGGACGAGCTTGTAGGAATCAGTGCTGGCACTGGAGCCGATTGGCGATCCGTCAGGATTGACGGCAACAACCACTTTTGCAAAAGTCCCGTCCCCGAGATCCTTGAACTTTTGAAACACACTGCTTGTTACTTTTGAAATATCTGGCATGGTTTGCCCCATCAATAAAACTGTGATTCGCGGTGCAACTTCGCAGCCAAGCGGCCACGGCCGACTTTCAGGGCGATGGTCTTGATGCGGTTGCGAAAAATGGCCTCATGGACAGCCGAATCCCCCATGTTGGAGAAAGGCTGTCCAGGCAGGCGCTGAATGGATGCGATGGTGCCCTCTGCGATGTCTTGCAGGTGGTCAATCAGTGCATCGTCGAATGTGGTGGCTGTCTTGGTGGGCGTGAGCGTTGCACGGATGCGAACGGGAAGGCCCGCCAGCTGGAGCGGGTACACATGGAGGATCTTTCCATCGTCTGTGTAGCAAAAGCGGTCGCTGGTGTCGGAGAAAGCCAAGGAAATGCCGTAATCGGGATCAACCAGACCCCACTCGATGCCGTCAACGGTGACGGTCTTGATCTTGTTGGCCAGTCGGTTGGCGCTTGGGTCGATTTCGATTTCGCTGGTGATGCCGTCAGTTGTGAGGTCATCCAGCCATTCCACCCAGCACTGCGTGCGGCGGCACCACTCGATGGTGGCCAGCCGGGCGTGCTGAATCATCACCGGCTCAGGGCAGCCGGTGACATAGGGCATGACGAAAGGGCCAAAATCAGACCATTGCATCGTCGGATGCCCTGCGGTAATCGATGTACTTGAGCTGGGTGCGGATCTTGTCGTCCGACATCGTGGCCAGTTCAGACTTGGCCATGCCCTTGCGGTGGGCCAGATCACGCAAAGCCTGCCCAGAAATCTTGTCTGGGTGTTCGCGGTGATGCGCAGGCACGTACTCAGCCGAGACTGAGGCCGTTTTTTGTTTGGTGGGTTGAGCGGCCACCGGAGAGGCCGAAGCCTCACCAGTGGACACAACCTTGCGCGGACGCCCGGCCATCAGAAGCCTTGCGGAACGACGAGCAGAGTGGCGCGGATGACCTTGCCAACGGTAGGCGCAGCCAAGAGCTTGACGCCCCAGCCTTGCTCAGAGGCAGAAGGTGCCACGGCGTTGGTGTTCTTGGCCAGTCGAACGATGCCAGCGGAGGCCGTAGCCAATGCAGCGCCGAATTCTTGGCCGCATGTGCGGGCGTTGTCTTTCTTGGCATAGTCGCCAGAAAGCAAGCCAGCATCCACGGTGCCGCCGATGCCATCGTGATGGATGATCACGTCGATGACAGTCGAGTTTGCGGGAACGCCACCCAACTCGATGATGTCGCCGGATGCGTCACCAGTCTTGATGGTGTAGTCGCCAGTGACCGAGAAGGTTTCATTGGCGGCGCGCAAGCTGGGCACGGGTGCGCCAGCTGCGACTTGTTTGGACTGTTTCAGAGGCATTTTGGTTCTCCAGAAAAATGATGTAAATCAGACTTGGAGGGGCCGAAGCCCCACCAAAATGGATCAGACAGCCGGTGTGTAGGCGTGGTCCACGGAAATCATTCCGTAGTCCAGACCGTCAAACTGGTTCTTGTCAGCGCCCATGATCATTTCGAAGAACAGGATGTGATCGTGTTTGCGGTCGTCCATGTCTTCGTCCAGACTCACGGTCATGCCATCGGCCATGCCTTTGGTGCCGTGGGCGATGGAGACAGCGTTGGCACCCATGAACAGGCTGCGGGTGGCCAACACGTTGGAGCCAGAGCCGTAGTCGTTGAAGTACACGCCGAATTCCATCTCGTCGATCAGCACGCCGTTGAACATGCCAGCGCCGCCCTTGAACAGTTCGGCATCCTTGCCCACGGCTTGGGTCAGGGCCTTTTGAGCCTCAAACCAGCCTTGAGCGCCAACGTCATCGCGGATGTCCTGAATGGCTTCGGGGCATGCGGCCAGCAAGAAACACTCTTTGCCGCCCACTTGCACCTTGGTCATCTTCACGGGCTTGCCTTTGCCGCCCAACATGCGAACGGCCTTGGTGCGCAGCTTGTTCACTGTGGCCAGGGTCAGCTTGTCGGTGGCGGCCAGGGTCGCTTTGGTCTTGGTGCCATCGGTGCCCACAAACAGGTGGCCAGCGTCAGGGGCGCGCAGCGCGTTGGGATAACCGGCATAGTCGGCTTCCAGCGTGTGCAGTTCTTCACCGACACCACGGGCACCGGCAGCGGCTGCCATGATGGTGTGCTCGTACAAGTCTTTGATGTACTCGGTCAGCTTCTCGCGGCCTTGCTTGCGCAGGTTGAAACCGACACGCGACTGCTCGATGCGGGCACCCACGTTCACACCATGGCGGTGTTCGTTGATTCGCATGGAGTGTGCAGCGTGCTGCAGCTTGAATTCGTTGCCAGCCAGCTTGCCTCCTTCGCGGATCGCTTTGCCCTGCAACTTGGCCACCAGCGCTGTGGTGACTTCATCGCCCGCACCCTTTTCGAGTTCGGTCTTCTTGATCACGGCAGAGCGGGAACCTTCTTCACCGATCATGCGTGCGAAATACTGCTTTTGTGCAGCGTCATTGGCTACCGATGCGGCCCAGGCTTTGCGCTTGTTCGGGTCCGACGGTAAGATCGTGGTACGTGACATAGTTTTCTCCTAGATAGTCACTGACACACTCCTGCGTGCCGTCAAAACCCCCAGCGAAGCCAGGGCCTACAGGTGGTTCATGGTGTTTGCTTCTCCAGCTTGCCGACCTTGATAGATTGGCTTGCCTGAATCCGCAAACGGGCCTTGCGCCCATCCTTGGATTCAAGTATTAGCACAACTTTTTCGGAGTCAAGGCCGTTGACGCCGCGCAGGGAAATGGTTTCCCCCACGCGCATTTCAAGAACCAAACCTGTGCGGGCTTTTGTCATGTGCTGGGCCTGATCAGTCGTCCAACAATGCAGCTTTTTGCTGGGGCGTGAGCTTGTTGTATGCCGCCTCGTACTCTTGGCCAGACAAGCGCGAAAGGGCTTCGGTGATATTGCCGCCCGTGTTGGCTGTGGCTGCTGGCGGGATGTTTCGCAGCGTCACCGGTGGCTTGCCACCGGGCATGCGAGCTGCGGCCTCGGCTGCCAGTTCTTCGGCGGTCTTGGCGGCTGGCTTGTCCGCGATGCCGCGCAGTTTCAGCACCACCTTGTGCGCCTCGTTGGTCAGTTCGGTGAACGACTTGCCAGCCATGTCCGGGTCGGCGGTCAAAATGGACAATGCCATGTCAAATTGACGCTGGGCCTTGGCATCGGTGGCATAGGGCACCTCGTCCTTTGCTCGGCTGATCAAAGCCTGAATCACGGCAGCCTGGGACTGTGCAGCGCTTTGGGTGTTCACCTCTTGCAGCGTTTCGGCGCGGATGCGCTGGGCGCTCAGGTCTTCCAAGCTGTCCATCACCCGAACCTCGATGGCGGCGTATTCGCTGGCGTCGATTTCACCATTCATCAATTTGGCCATGGCTTCAGACTTTTCGGCCAACAAGGTGGCGCGGGCTGTCTTGTAGTCGGCCGGCGCGTTGACGTTGAAGTTCAGCGGGTCAGCCACTCCGGGTAGTGCTGGAGTGTCGTCACCGTTGGCAATGGCTTCCAGTGCTGCGGCGTCAGGGTCGCCCGCATCAGGGTTATCGCCAGCTGGATCGCCTTCATTCGTCTTGGCGGCCTCGGCTGCTGCTTCGGCTGCCGTTCTTTCGGCAACTGCATCGGTTGCGGCGTCTGCTGCAGCCTGGTCGTTGTCGGTCGTCGTGGTGGTGGTGGTGGTTTCAAAGCCTTCGTTGTCACCGAACGGGTCTTCACCGGCCTCGATGGCCTTATTTGTCTGGTCAATGATGGCTTTTTCTGCTGCTGTGATGGTCATGGTTTTCGCTCCTGCGAGTGGTTGAGGTTGGGGTTACTTGGGCTGGCCACCGGCTGCGATGGTCTTGAGGTTGGCCATTTCGGCCAGCTTCTCTTTGGCGGCGCGGCGCACGTTGGCCATGCGCTTCTTGTCCTTCTCGATTTCCTTGGCGCGGGTGATCGTGCGCAGGTCGTCTTCGGCTTTCCACTTGTCGTAGCTGTCGGATTTGGCTGATGCAACTTCGTTCATGGGGTTCTCCTTGGGTGGTTTTGGATTGGGTTACTGGCAGGCTTCGCAAGTGCCTTCGCCGGACAGGTCGCAGGCTTTGCCAAGTGGGAAATCGTTGCTCTGTTCGTGCAGGCGCTGCTGAAGCAAATAGCCTTCCAGCTCCCACACTTGGCAGCACGGTAAAAGTCTCGCCAACGATTGCGGCATCGATGCAGGCGTGATGCGCGGGGCAGTCAGGCCCTTGGCTTGGATTTGTTGCTCGATGGCTTGGTCGTTCATGGTCATGCTCCTGGTTGGTTAAGTGATGGGTCCACGCCATCGGGCGCGGCTGTTTGAATGCCGGTCATGGCACCGTCAGCCTGCTGGAGTTCAGGCATGGGTTCTGCGGGCACCATTTGCGGCTGCATCTGGTCCTGCATTGGCTGCGCAGGCATGGCGGCTGGGTTGATGACTCCAGCACCGCCCATGTCTTTGAAGCCAGCGGAGCGCAGCAACTCGTCGGCCACCGGGGTGATTTGCGGGGCCAGTGCCAGCACTTGGGCACCTTGGGCGGCCATGTAGAGGGATTCCAGGCGCTTGGCCATGGCTTCGGCGTCGAGCTTTTCACCGCGCTTTTCGGCCTCTTTGATGTCGGCGCGCAGCTGGGCCATTTGGGCGTCGAATTGGGCTTGCTGCATTTCCTTTTGCTGCTGGATCTGGGCCTGCTGCTCGGGCGTCATCTTCCCGGACTCGTCGGTCTGGCCGTTCACTGCCCGGATGCGCTTCAAGATCGCCTCTTTCTTGGGCAGGTTCGGGTGCATCTCGAAAATCACGTCCAACAAGTTGATGACCACTTGCGGCGCAGCGCTGGCCAGCTGGGACATGACCAGCATCAGGTTTTCAAAGGCAGATTCGGCGTAAGACTGCTTCCATGCCTGCTCACCCACCACAAACTTGGCCTTGCGCTTGGTGATGTCGTTTAGGTATGTGCCGTCTGGCTGCTGCTCGTTGACTCGGGAGTATTCAAACTTGCTCGGGTCGGTCGATGTGATCACCGTCATTGGGGCAGTGATGAATTGTTCGGCCAGTGACAGCACAATCTCGCCCTCGATTTGACGGGCAAATAGGATGTTGTCGAACAACTCCATGGTCAGCAAGCTGCCTTGGTCCTGCTTGGCCAGCACGGCCTTGCCGGAAATGCTGTTGGTGTCCAGGCCACGGTTCTCGCCGGTCACGCCTGACATTTGGCGGATGGCCATGATGTCTTGCTGGGCCAGTTCAAGGTGGAATTTCGCCTTGGCCTGGTCGGTGCGCTCCTGCACCTTTTGACCGGACAGAGCGCCATTGGCAAACACTGCGATGCCGTTGGGGTCGTCCAGTTCGGTTCGCACTTCCTCAAGATCCATGACTTCATCGTCAATGGCATCTTTTTCGACTTTGAGCTGGTTGCTGTTGGCTTCGTACAGACTGCGGCTTTTGCGCTGGTTCAGGCCGTCTTGCGGCCCCATCAGTTGCTTGATCGGACCATACGGCAGTCCGGTACGCTTGTCGCGGTAGGCCCAAACCGGGATGAATGGGAAAAGGTCGTGCTTGAACGGG
>JACCDG011447785.1_pt1 | contig 10824 bp, 13 predicted proteins | sample 7442471 | NCBI WGS metagenome assembly JACCDG01 (sample SAMN15323444, study PRJNA562643) | freshwater metagenome | isolation source: river surface water | place: USA:Blue River Watershed | collected 2017-08-17 | reverse complement strand
TGAATTTTTCAGCACTCATTCCGTCAAGCTTGGCGATGGTTTCTAATTTAAGAGCAAAATCTTCAGCAAAAGCCCAAGAATCTTGGGTTTTAAATAAAACTTTGATGAAATTGTAATATTTGTCGGCATCAGCGTTTTTGTCTTTCACTTGGCAAAGAGCTAACATTCCTGCGGTCAGAGCCGGTTGGTTTAAAGGGAAATCGCGATAAACAAATTTAACTTTGCCAGTGGCGATGAATTCTTCGTTTAGCTTAGGGAAAGCATCGCTGTAAAAAGCGGCGCAATGTGGGCAAGAAAGAGAAGCATATTCGATGATTGTCAAAGGTGCATTTTTGTCGCCATGAACAATATCGTTGGCACCAATTTCTAGAAGAGCTTTTGCTTCGCCTTCAATAGTTTTGGCGTCATTTTCTGTGACTTTTTCTTTCGATTGTTCTGCAGTTGTGCTGGCAGTTTTTTTGCTGTCTTTGCCAAATAAATTTTGTGCGGCGAAGATAATTAAAGCGATGATTGCAATAATTGCTAGAATTGTTAAGGAGATTTTTTTAGTATTGCGGTTCATAAAATTTTGGTTTGAAGTGTTTTTTAGAAAAGAGCGTCAAACCATACTCCATCGAAGATTAAATTCAACATTTTTAACAATGCAAAAACTCCCGATTTCGGTTTTTATTATTACCAAAAATGAGGCAGATCGAATTGCTGCTGTCATCAATGCTGTTTCTGAAATTGCTGATGAAATTTTGGTGATTGATTCGGGAAGTTCTGATCAGACCGTTGAGGTTTCTGAGAGTTGTGGTGCGAAAACTTTTTATAATTCTTGGGTTGGCTATGGTCAGCAAAAAGTTTTTGGCGAAAGTTTGTGTAAGAATAAATGGATTTTAAATATTGATGCTGATGAAGAAGTTATGCCAGAGTTGGCTCTAGAACTCAGAAGATTATTTGAGCAAAACCGTCAAGATCAATTTATTGGTTATAAAATCAAAATCGTTAATAAATTTTTTGGCGAAAAACGCCCGAAAAAATTGGCTTATTATTATAACCAGTTGCGGCTTTATAATAAGGATTTATGCGGGTTTAAAGATAGTTCAGTTCACGATTCTGTAATTGTTAAAAATGGTGATGATGGAAAAATTGGCCAATTAAAAAACATCATTGCTCATCAATCATTTCGTTCAATTGAACATTGGTTGGACAAAATTAATTCTTACTCGACAATGCAGGCTGAAGATGCGTTTCGCAAGGGAAAAAATGTTTCGACTTTGAAGATTTTATTAACGCCAAGTTTGGCTTTTTTGAAAGGATATTTCATTCGCCGCTATTTTATTTATGGCTTTAACGGCTTGATTTACAGCTATATTTTCTCTTTTGGTCGATTGATGAAATTGGTAAAGATTCGTCAAAGATTTTCTAATCAATAATTATTCCATCAAAGCAATTTTGCGCTAGAAGCTCAAGCAGAGATTGTTTTATGTTCATAAATCAAAGTGTGGTAAAAAAATGCGATTAGATGATTGAAAATTTTTGGCAACCTTAAATAAAAATGGATTGCATGCAATTGAGAGAATGGCTCCAGCTAAAATTAGATCACAAAGATGTGATGAGAAAATGCCCATTTTTAAAGCTAATCCAGAAAGTATAAAAGAGAATTCGCCAATTTGGCCCAAGCTGACGGCGATGATTAAAGAATCGGAAATTGAGTGGCGGAACAAGCGAGTTATAACATAAGCAGCGAAAGGCTTGGCGATAACGATGATGGCGAAAGTTGCTAAAACCATTAGCGGCTCGCGGGTTATAACTGAAGGATCAAATAACATTCCTACTGAAATAAAAAATAATACTGCGAAAGTGTCGCGCAATGGTAATGATTGTTTAGCGGCCTTGCGACCAATGTCGCTCTCGTTCAAAACTAATCCTGCCAAAAACGCCCCAAGTGCAAATGAAGCGCCGAATAAAGTATAGGCAATAAAAGCAAAACCCATTGCAATTGACAAAGTGCCAAGTGACATCAGCTCGATCGATTTAGTTTTGGCAATATAAACTAAAAGATTAGGCAAAACTTTTCTGGCGGCAAAAACCATAACAATGGCAAATGCTGTAATTTTGAGGAGGACAAAGAAAATTTGGTGTAAAATTTCATTCATTTGTAAATCGGCCTGATGATTGGCGGCGTCTGCAACCATTGGCAGTAAAACGATTGCTAATACCATAACAATATCTTCAACAATCAACCAGCCAACAGCAATTTTGCCGACATTGCTGCTGATCATATGATAATGTTCGAGAGAGCGAATCAGAACAACGGTACTGGCAACGGAAATTGCTAAACCAAAAATTATTCCTTCTAATAAACTATGGCCCATTAATATCGTTGAAACTATGCCGATTATAGTAGTGAAAGCGATTTGTAACAAGGCGCCTGGTGTGGCGATTTTATTGACTTCGACCAAATCTTTTAGTGAAAAATGCAGACCAACACCAAACATCAATAAGATGATGCCAATTTCTGCCAGTTGCTTGGCTAATTCAATATTAGCAACAAACCCTGGAGTGTGCGGGCCAATTAACATACCAGCGATTAAGTAACCTAAAATTGCTGGCAATTTCAAACGATTAGCAATTAGCCCAAGTAAAAAAGCGGCAACGACGCTGGCAACGATGGTTGTGATTAGTGGGTAGCTATCGATCATTTGACTGGTTGGTTTGGGAATGTTATGGAAAGTCAATACACCTTGGAAACGCGCCTCCAGCCTTTCTTGTTAAAAGGGAAATACGAGCGTTCGGTGCCATCTCCCCTTCAATAAGAGGGGCTGGGGTGTGGTTATATTTATTTTCTTAGTCTTTTAAACCCAGCCTCTAAATCTGCTTTTAAATCTTCAATATCTTCTAAACCAACACTGATTCTTAGGCAGGTTTTGTTACCATAATTCCATTTAGTTGCGCTGCGCACAGAGCTGGCGTCGAAAGGTAGAATCAATGATTCATAACCGCCCCAAGAATAGCCCATGGCGTAATAATGGAGCTTGTCAACCATTCGCGCCAAAGATTCGTTGGAATATTTTTTATCCAAAACAATGGAGAATAAGCCCGCTGCACCTGTAAAATCGCGTTTCCAGATTGCGTGACCTTCGTTTGATGGAAGAGCTGGATATAAAACTCTTTCCACTTCTGGTCTTTGTTCAAGCCAGCTGGCAAGTTCTAATGCGCCTTTGAAACAGTGATCCATTCTGATTTTGGAAGTTCTAAAACCTCTTTGTGCCATATAGCAAGAAAATGGCGCGGCGGTTGAAGCCATATAGCGGAAGGCTTCATACATTACACGGAAATGTTTTTCACCGATAGTGATTGCGCCCATCATCACATCAGAATGGCCGTTAATATATTTGGTGATGGCCATCACTGAAACATCAACGCCATGATCAAGCGGTTTATAATAAATGCCGCTGGCCCAAGAATTATCAAGAATAGTGGTCACACCCATTTTTTTGGCAACTTTGCAAATTGCTGGCACATCTTGCATTTCAAAGCTCAAGCTGCCTGGGCTTTCCATAAAAATTACTTTGGTATTTTTCTTAATTAATTTTTTAATATCTTCGCCAATTGCTGGATCATAATAAGTGGTTTCAACGCCAAGTTTTTTCAAGAATTTATCAGCAAAACCGCGGGTTGGGGAATAGGTGTTATCAACCAAAAGCATATGATCGCCTTGTTTTAAAAAGGCAACCAAAGCAGTGTTGATGGCCGCTGCACCTGAAGAGGTGACGAAAGTGTTGTAACCATTTTCTAATTCAGCGATGGCTTTTTCTAAAGCGAAATTGCTTTGCGTGCCATATCTGCCATATTTTAATTCATATGGTTCTACCAAATCATTATTGGAATAGCCGCGTTCGGCATACATCAAATCTTTCAGCGTTGGAAAGACGATTGTTGAAGTTTGATAGATTGGTGGATTAACCATCCAGCCTTGTTCTTTAGGGTTTCTGCCAGCGTGAACAATTTTAGTTGCTTCTCTAATTCCTTTTTCCATTGTGAATTACCTAATTAAGTTATCAGTAGCCAAAAGCCCACCAAGCCTTTTGCCACCTAAAATATGAATATGAAAATGCGCCACAGTTTGCGATGCGTCCGAGCCATTGTTAGTTATCAAACGATAGCCAGTCTCATCTAAACCAAGCGAGCTGGCAATTTCACCTACTTTCTTAAAAAAATCAACAACTTCCTCAGGATTTGCGTGAGCCGTGAAATCAGCAAAACAAACATATTCACCTTTAGGAATAATTAAAATATGCATTGGTGCCGCTTTAGAAATATCGTGGAAAGCCAGTATTTTAGAATCTTCATAAACTTTCTGTGCTGGAATTTCTCCACGGATTATTTTAGCGAAGATGTTGTTGGGGTCGTATTTCTTGGTCATATTTGATTATTTTTTAATTAAGTCAAATTCAATTTCTTTTTCCAACCAACTAGACAAATCTTTATCAATCCAACTAACAAATTCAATTAGTTGATAATAATATTTCTCTAAAGGAAATTGAACAATTGGTTCGCAATGAGAAATGCGGTTTCTTAGATTGCGGAATTTTTCTAATCTTTCTCTGATAAATGATCTATTTGGTTCTTTTTTACTATCTTCAAAAATTTTGTAAAGTGATTGTCGCCAGAGAGTTGTGTCATAATCGCTGTTAAAAAGATTAACCCAGAATCCAAAGGTTAAATTAGAGGTAATATTGCAGCTATTAATTATTTTTGAGTTTTTCAATAAATTCAAAATAACATCATCAATCATTTTTCTTTGAGTTAAAACTAGAGCCTGTCTTCAAAATTGTGCTAGTTAATACCAATATCAAAAGTTAGTTGTTCATTAATGGCGTTTCTTAATATGACCTCAAATTGAATGAGTGCGGAATAAAATTTTTCGCTGAATTTGGTATTTAAACGATAAATCTCTAATAGTTTTTCTAGATCACTACTTTGAGAAATCTCGGCGTATTTTCTGAGTCTAGATTTTGAGAGATATTTTTCCAACAAGATTTGCTTGTCTTGGGTTTGTTTAGTGGTCATAATAATGGTTTGTTTTGTGGTTAAAACTTAAACTTAGAGCTGAAATAAATTGTTGATAAATAAAAAAAAATATTAAAAATGACAAATGTATGCCCAACGAAATCCTCTGATTTGTGAAAACAAATTATGACCGTTGGGTTTCTTTTTGTCTGCTCCTCTGCTTTGCTCTTCTATTTTTTCACGCTATTTCCAACTCTTACTTTCAACATTTTATCTGGATTGCTGACCATTCCATTTGCGCCGCCGCCTTTTTTGATTTTGTCGACAACTTCCATTCCTTCAATAACTCTGCCGAACACAGTATATTGGCCATCTAGGAATCTGGAATCTTTTAGCACGATGAAGAATTGGCTGTTAGCGCTATTTGGGCTGGAAGCGCGGGCCATTGAAACTGCGCCTCTGATGTGTGGTTCGTCGGAAAATTCTGCTCGCAAATCAGGAAGATCGCTGCCACCAGTGCCAGTACCAGTTGGATCGCCAGTTTGAGCCATAAATCCGTCAATAACGCGGTGGAAAGGAACATTATCGTAGAAGCCACGACTAGCTAGAGTTTTGATTCTTTCAACATGTTTTGGCGCAATTTGTGGTAATAATTCAATGAGAACTTTGCCATATTTGGTTTCAATAGTGAGAAGATTGGCTGGGTCATAATTTTGAGTGGCGGCTTGCCCAATGGATGGATTTAGAGTAGTCATAAATAAAAAAGTTAGGATTGATAAAAAAGTAAAAGTTAAAAGTTTTTTCATAAAATAAAAAAATTAAAAAGTTAATAAATGCTGATATTCTTTGATGGCAAAACGATCAGTCATTCCAGCGATGTAATCGGAAACATTGATGGCCTGTTCCCTTTTATCAGTGCTGGAAATTTGGTGATGTTCTGGCAAGCAAGTTGGATTTTGAATAAAAAAGTCAAATAAAGAACCGACAATTCTATGGGCTGAAGCGGTCATTCGATTGACTTTGTGATGGCGATACATATTTTCCTTCAAAAACTTTTTTAAGCTTTGATGAGCGATTTCCATTGGTTCAGAGAATTGCACTAAAAATTGTTGGCAATTTCTGACATCTTCGCATGTGTCAATTTGAAATTTTTTGATGTTGTTTTTGGTGGTCGAAATTACATCCAAAACCATATCATTGACGATTTTTCTTTTGGCTTCTGAAACTAGTAATTCTCTCCTTGCTTTTGGTGCTTTTGCTAAAACTTCACGAAATTTTGCACCAACAAAAGGCAAATCCAAAAGTTCTTCAATACTGAATAATTCAGCTCTGAGGCCATCTTCAATATCGTGATTATTATAAGCTATATCATCAGAAATGCCTGAGATTTGTGCTTCAATTGAAGGTTGGCGGCTTAAATCTAAATCATGCCAAGAAGATAAATTTTGGTTATATTCTTGAATATAGTGATGAGCTTTAGAAATATCTTTAATTGGGCCGTTATGTTTAACCACGCCTTCCAGCATTTCCCAAGAAAGGTTGAGGCCGTCAAAATCTAAATATAAATGTTCTAATTTAGTGATTAATTTTAGGGCGTGAGCATTGTGGGAAAAATTGCCGAAATCTTTCATTTTTTCATTGAGCGCATCTTCGCCAGCATGGCCAAAAGGTGTGTGGCCAAGATCGTGGGCCAGTGAAACAACTTCGGCTAAATCTTTATTGCAACCAAGACCTGATGCAATCCAACGAGCAATTTGTGCAACTTCTAGCGAATGGGTGAGGCGAGTGCGATAATGGTCGCCTTCGTGATTAACGAAGACTTGAGTTTTATATTGTAAGCGGCGAAAGGCAGTAGAGTTGATAATGCGGTCACGGTCACGGCCATAGATGGAGCGGAACTGGCAATCTTCTTCAGTGTGAAAACGACCTTTGGAATTTTCTGGGTTAGAAGCAAAATTAGGGAACATAATTATTGGCTAAGTTCGATGCGGTTGATTACTGCAACGCAGTTACTATCGAGTTTGATAATTTCTTGTTTTTTGGTTTTGGAATTCGCTTTGGTGAGAATAATTATATTGCTGCCTTGCAACTCCATTTTATCAACTTCGCCTGTAACTTGGAGTTGTAAAAATTTTTGGCAATTATTGGTTTGTGCGGTAGATTTTTTTTGTTTGATGATGATAAAAGCTAGAAGCATAACCACAAAAACAATGCCCATGCCAATAACAGATGCTTTGAGGAAAATTAATGATTTGTTGATGCTTTTGATTTCTTTGGTCATTGTGAATTTTTTGAATTGGCCGCCAAAGATAAATTTGTCGAGTTAAAAATCAAAGACTAATTTGATTTTGGTTGCGTAATTACACCTTAAATATGCAGCTCACCCGTCATCAAAACAGGGAGACATCCGCCTTTGGCGGAGGGCTGGCTAAGTTTGACTTATACATCAGTACCGTCATCCCGACGAAAGTCGGGATTCATGTGATGTTGAAGCATGGTAATGGATCCCGACTTGCGTCGGGATGACGGATAATTTGATGACGGATAGTGTGATGACGGATAGTGTGATGACGGATAGTGTGATGACGGATAGTGTGATGACGGATAGTGTGATAACGGATAATGTGATGATGGGTGAGTTGTGAATTGAGAGGTAATAACTACATGATCTCAACAAAAAATCTTGCCAAACAATCTTTTTGTTATTAAATATAACCCGCATTTCCTTTGGGAAGTGCTATGGTGATAAACCTAGTGTATAATAGATGTTTTGGACTCGGGGGCGGTACCCGACATCTCCACCAAAAATCTTCATAAATTGGTTTCTGCCGCAGAATCGCGGCGTTTTTTTGTTTTTTGGCTCGGTCATTTACGGCGTAGTAAACTCCCTCGCCAAAAAACAAAAGAAACTTGCGCTTCTTTGCACAAACCAATTTATGAAGATTTTTGTTCTTTTATTTGGGGATGACATAGCTTCGACAATCATAATAAAAATGCTGGCTTTACTCGGTTGAGAAACTGCCGGTTGTGGTTCGCAAGAATTGCAACATTCGTGCAAAAACAATAAATGCAAACGACAATTTTGCTAATGATAACCAATACTTTGCTCCAGTAGCTATCGCTGCTTAGCATAACTTTGTTTATCGGGGTTTGGGGGCTACCTGGCAACAGAAAGCCCCCGCTTTTATTTAGTCGTAAGTCATAAGTCGTAAGTCGTCAGTCGATGCGGGCTTGTTTTGACTTACGACTTACGACTTATAACTCACGACTAATATATGCAAGATCACATTGGTTACGATACAATCATTGAAGCCGCGATGCGGGATGTTATTTTTAAGGTGTTGAAGAAAGTCGAAAAAGAAGGTTTGAAAGGTGAACATCATTTTGTGATTACATTTTCAACTAAGCATTTCGGGGTGGTTTTGTCTGATGCGTTGAAGAAAAGATTTCCACTAGAAATGACTATCATTATGCAACATCAATTTCAGGCTTTTGAGGTTTTAGAGAATTGTTTTAAGGTGTCTTTGAGTTTCTCTGGTGTGTTGGAAAAATTAACAATTCCTTATAAAGCGATCAGCTCTTTTGCTGATCCTTCAGTTAATTTTGGTTTGAAGTTTAATAATCTTGAAGCCGAAGATGAGAATGAAATTGAAGAAGAAAATGTAGAAGTGATCGCAGAGGCCGATCTTGGTGAAAAAGTAGTTTCTTTAGCGGATTTTAGAAAGAATCGCGATAAAAAAAATTAATATAATCAACAATGATATATCTATTCCAGCTACTGTTTTTGGTGCTTACTTATTTCATTGCCGCCATTCCTTTCGGTTTGGTTTTGGCAAAAATTTTTGGTAAACAAGATATTAGGCAGGCTGGTTCTGGAAATATTGGTGCAACCAATGTCACCAGAGTTTTGGGTAAAAGGTTTGGTTTGGCAACTTTAATTTTAGATGGCATTAAAGGCGCGATAATGGTGGTTTTGGCTCGTTATCTTTTTGCTGATGCTAAGTTTCTAAATATATTTTTATCTTTGGTTGGTGTTGTTGCGGTTTTGGCACATATTTTCCCAATTTACTTACAATTTAAAGGTGGTAAAGGTGTTGCCACTGCTTTGGCGGTTTTATTGGTGGTTAATCCAGCGATTGGTTTTGTTGGCTGTTTGGCTTGGGTTATTGTTTTTGCCTTTACCAAGACATCGGCAATCGCTTCTTTATCGGCTATGTTGATTGCGGTTTGTTTTACTCTTTATTCTAATGCTCCAATGGAAGAGATTTTATTATCTGTGATATTGGCAGCATTAATTTTTACTCGTCATAAAGAAAATATTAATCGTATTTTAAAAGGCGAAGAACCTAAATTTCAAAAAAAATAATGAACTTAGAATATTTTGGTGAAAACCCTGACAAATTAATTGTCGCGCTTGATTTTCCTGATATGGAATCTGCGCAAGAAATGGTTGAAACTCTTGGTGATACAGTCAGTTTTTATAAAATTGGCTTAGAGCTTTTGATGAGTGGTGACTATTTTCGAATGGTTGAATGGTTGGCAAAAAAAGACAAAAAAGTTTTTGCTGATTTGAAACTATACGACATTTCTACAACTGTTGCTAAAGCGGTGAGAAATTTATCTTATTATGAGAATATTCACTTTGTCACCATTCATTCTGCTAGTGAAGATATTATGCGCAAAGCCGCAGAAAATAAGGGTAAATTGAATATTTTGGCAGTAACAGTTTTAACAAGCCTTGATCAAAGAGATTTGCAAGATATTGGTTTTGATCCAAAAATTTCGATGGAAAATTTGGTGTTGAAAAAGGCTAAATTGGCACAAAAATGTGGCATTGACGGCGTGATTGCATCGGGAATGGAAGCAAGAATTATTCGTGAAAATTGTGGTCAAAATTTCATCATTGCTACTCCGGGAATTAGATTGGAAAATATCCTTGATGACGACCAAAAAAGAACAGTTGATGTTAAAACTGCTTTCCTAAATGGCACCAACTATGTCATTGTTGGCCGCCCAATCACTTCTTCGGCATATCCTTTGTTAGTTGCAAAAGAATTTCACAAAAATATTGATCATTTTGCAGTTTAATTTGAGTTTAATTTTGTGGGGGCAAATTAGATTTGTCTCCACGAAACATTAAATACAATAAACTTGCTGCGGCGATAATCATTACAAAGCCATGATTGCCAAAATGCTGCATTGCAATTCCCGTTAATAAGTTTCCGAAAAATCCTCCAAATAAACCTGCTGCCTGAAATGATGAGTTGATGGCGATCAATTGGCTTTTGCGTCGGTTTAGATTAGCTCCGTACCAACAGGAGATTGACACTAGAGATGTTAGCCAACCTAAAATTAAATAAATCAAACCAGCGTAGTAGTAATTATGAATGGCAAAAGGCAAGATTATAACGATGACAAAAAATGCTATAAACCCCAGTAAAATAAGCCTTTGGTAAGATTTGTGGTTGACTATAAAACCAATTAAAAAATCCAGCATTCCGACTGCTGAAAAGATGCTGATTAACAGCCCAGAATTCTCTGCCGAAATGCCGTTTTTAATGCCGTAAATTACGGTAAAAAATATGATCGTGCCACATTGCAAATCAGTCAAAAATCTCGCCAAAATAATTTTTGGATTGCGTTTAATAAAAACAATTAACCTGAGTTTTTGATGAGGAATTGATTTTGGTTCAGCCTTTCTAATCGGCAATAAAACCAAGCAACTGAGAAAAGTGCAAAGCGAAGAAATAACAAAAGCCTGATAATTTCCTGCGCCAATAAATTTGATTATGATTGGCCCAATGGTGAAGCCAGCGCAAAGCACAG
>JACCDG011370046.1_pt1 | contig 10827 bp, 20 predicted proteins | sample 7442471 | NCBI WGS metagenome assembly JACCDG01 (sample SAMN15323444, study PRJNA562643) | freshwater metagenome | isolation source: river surface water | place: USA:Blue River Watershed | collected 2017-08-17 | reverse complement strand
GCAGGATTCCAGGCATTGACACCGCCGAGCGCATCGCCCGCGCGCTGGGAGTCAGCCCCTGCTATCTGGCCTACGGTGTCGAAGGTGCTGCGCTGGCGCCAGCGGAAGAGGCTCTGCGCTCGCAGGGCTGCGGGGGGCGGATCCAGCGCCTACGTGATGCGCGGAACCTGACCCGTACCGATCTGGGCCGGGCCGCTGGAGTCAGCGCTACGGCCATCCTGAACCTGGAAGCGGGCCGCAACCTGCCCTCTGTGGCCACAGCGGAAGCCCTTGGCGCCGCTCTGGGTTGTTCACCTTGCTGGCTCGCCTATGCCGAGGGACCATCGCCTCTCGACGATCCTGCTGGCGCCGCTGTCGAGCTTGAGGCCGTGCGCTTCCGTCCGCCCCGCTCGCCGCGCAAGGCGTGAGTTTGACTAGCCATCACGGTTAGTCAATTCACGCCAGCGTTGCAGCGGCAGCACGCAATCCACGTTGAATGCTTGACCGTTGCTGCGCTGCCGCGTTAGCCTCGCAGCCACGAACAACTAACCCGCAACCCCGAAATAGACCGACAGCGCGCCCGGCTCCGACGCCAATCCAAACCGGGCGCGCTGCTGCGTGGGTCCAGAAATGAGTCTGGACCCAGATGTATACCCTTGTCAAGAATCACCGGAATAGACGATGGAATATAGGCCGAGGCGAAGACTCCTGGACTCTCCTTCTGCTGCGTTGCGCAGGGTTCCACTTTCGCACATTGAACCGTTGCCGCTCCGCACACTGGGAGGCGACATACGTAAATTCATGAGCGAAATATCACAGCAACTCAAGAAAGCGTTCGTGGGGAGTTTGGGCCTAGTGGCCATAGGCGTTTTTTGCGGCGCGACGAAGTTGGCCGCCCCTGCATGGATTTTTGTTGTAATGTCGGTGGCTCTGTTTATTTCTGCGTGCTTCAATGCGTGGCGTGGCGAGCATGCCAAATGTCTGGAATTAGAGGTTGAGAATCGGGCACTGCGTGAACCGCCAACCATGATTGAGATGCGTGGCGCGAGGCTGGAATTCCTTTTTGGAGACCTAATTCCAGAAACCGACGATCAGGAAATTAGGTGGGTTATGGCGCTACATTTATTCGCCACGGTGGCGAAGAATAAGCCGATCAGTTTACCATTACACAAATGTGATTTGGAAATAAGGTCAGATCTTAGAAGCGAAAATCAAACGCGCGAGGCATTCACTTTGATGATGGGTCTTAGCGATCCAAGGAATGACTCCGACGCTATAACGATATCCGATACAGGCAATTTTGTGATAATGGGCCTGGTTAAAACTTTCAAGAACTCAATCGGCACGCCGCCTCAGTTTCTGACGGCAACCCTGACCATTCGGGACTCAGCGGGTGGATGGTTTCAAGATCTTACAATAGCGTTCGAGCGCGCCGAGCAAGACGGGCATGTGTTTTGGCATGCATGGCCAGACTTGCCCCATGAGCCAGTATATAAAGAAGATGATTACGCTTAGCCGATCTGGCGCTTTGCGGGTAAGCCCGACCCCTACCCAGGCCCACATGTGCTATCAAAGTGATAGCAGCCCTATATGCACGGGAAGTATAACGTCCCGGATCGGTTGATCGGTTCTTCGGCATCCTTGCGTGGCGGCGTGACCCGTAGGCGGCTCCTTGCACTGGCCCTCGCCCTCGTCCCGGCCAGCGTGCTCGGCTCGGAGGGGCAGGCTGGGTGCCCCAAGACCTCGGACGGCAACCACGTCTGGGGTCCGTGGACCGACTGGAAGTCCTCCTACTTCAAGGAGGATGGCAAATGTGTGAAATACGAGATGCGCGCCCGCACCTGCCGCAAGTGTTTCACGTCGGAGACCGGCGAAAAGGACAGCTACGTCAGCATGAGCAACTGCGAGGAAAAGGAGAAAAAGAAGGACCCCGACACTGAGCAGTGCTCCTGATTCGCTGACTAGCCATGTGGGGAAGTGGGGATCCAGAGCGCCGACTCCGGCACGCCCAGGGCGGCGGCGATCTTCGCACGGGTCTCTGGGCTTGGCACCATGCCGCGGCCTACGAGGGCGCAGTGGTCCGCAGTGAGGCCGATCGCCGTGGCGAGTTGGGCGATGGAACGGTAGCCAGCCTTGAGCCGTGCTGCCTGGAAGGCTGTCCGATCGAACGCCAGCCCGCGATTGTCGGCGAGGTAGCGTTCGTGATAGACGTGCTTTTTCGAGCAGCCGACCTTGGCCACGATGGCGTCCGACAGCTCTCCGGTGGCAAGTGCCTGCCGGATGCGAGACGAGACCGATGGGGGCCGCTCAGGACGGGGCAGGTGGAGGCCGGCGCTCCGCAGCCATATCTTGACCGAAACCTCGCGCAGGACCAGGCTCGCCGCTATGCTCCCGACGCTTTCCCCGGCGCGGAACCTGTCGCAGGCCGCAGCTCGGACCCGGGCAAGGTCGGCCTTCCGTGCCTGCAGCGCCGTGTGAGCTTCCGCAGCACCCGCCCCAACGCTTGCCGCATGGAGCCGCAGGGCTTCTTCGCGCGTCTCAGGACCGGCCCGGAGCGCGTCGAGAAGTCTCTCCAGCATCTCCCGAGACGGGCGCGACGATCCGAGTTCGCAGGCACTGACCACGCCAGGGGCAGTCCCTGCGCGCTGCGCCACCTTGGCTGCTATCCACTCCGCCCGTCCCTCTTCCAGGCCACGCTGCACGCGGAGGCCCCGCAGAATTCGAGCGAGGGACAGAAGGGCTGGGTCTGACTTGTGGCGTGGCATGTGGGCGATACTACGAACCTTGCGGGTGGTGGGCAAGCGATCTGCGACGGGCGGCGCGCATCAATTACCGTCATTTGACGTTTTTAGTTGCGCGGCGTGCCGGGCCGGATCTAGGCTCTGCGTTGCAGGAGAATACCGATGCTTGACATCTTCCTCGGCAATCCGCCGTCTGACACTTTCCCCGAGGAGCCACGCATCAGCGGGCGCCGCGTCGGGGATCTGGTCTACTGGAGTGGCGCCGCTGGCGCTGGCTTCCTCATGCGGGAGCAGGCGGGGGCGCTGCTCGGAGGCTTCATCACGCCCGCCAACGAGGAGCCGCAGCGCCTGGTGGTTACGCGGCTGCGGCCAGTCCCCGACGACGTGATTCAGTACCTGGACCGCTACTGGCAGACCCGCGGGATCTGCACTTCGGAGGGCTGAGCGATGAAGCGATCGGAGGTGTTCGTAGACACCGAATCCGTCGAGCTGGGAACGGCCCGGCAACGGGCCAGCCGCCTTGGCTTCCGGTACCACGCGCTTGTTCCTCCGGCATGCTCGGATGGGTGCGAGCACGCCATGCATGGCCATGTCTACGAGGGCATTCGAGCGACGGCGTTCTTGCTGTCGGACACCATCGATGATCCGCCCGCCGAGACGGGCGAAGTGAGGGAGCGAAACCATGGGTAGTTTTTCCGCAACGTGCGCCGTGTCCGGGCTCGCCATCCCAGGCGGTACGCGCATCCGAGTTGTGCTACTGACAGAGAACCCCTACGGCGAGGGGTGGGACCTGCGCGCCCCGCCCATTCGGGCGCGGTACAACGACTACGGCAACATCGAGGACCTGCGCGAAGAGGACGCCGCAATCGCCCGCCTGTGGCTCCAGGCGCTGGACGTTGACTTGGTTGAGCGCGGAGTGGGCGACAACCAGAGCCACGACGTTGCCACGCGGCGCGGCATGAGCTTCGAGGCGCTGTGCGAGGCCCTGCAGGAGGGGCGGGTTCTCGTGCGGCAGGACGCGAAGGACTTCTGGCATCCGTGGCATCCGCCGACGGGAGACGACGGCCCGACTCTCACGGAACTCGCCTCGCGCAAAGAGTCGTGGCGCCCTACCATGGCGAACGTGGAGACCATCCTGGGCACGGACCATGCGATGCGGTTGAATATCGATCAGCCGATCGGCAACGTGGTGCGCGTCAGGCAGGCAGGCTTCGGGACGGACACCATCGCCCTGAGGCTGGCGCAGACGAAGCTCTCCAACTCCTTTGCCGTCGCCATGACGGCGGGCAGCGGTAACTACGGTTTCGACGCGGAGCTGCTGGTCTTCGCGGCGCCGGGTCAGGATCGCAGCTTCGCGGGTCCGGCGTGGGAGAACAAGACCGACGATCGTCACTTGGCTGTGCGCTGGGCCTTTGTTCGCGAGGACGTATGGGACGGCTTCCTTGCCGAGGCCAACCCGAGCTGGATGGGCGACGGGACCATTGCGGAGAAGATCGCGCAGGTCTTCGAGGCGTGGTGCAAGCTGGAAGAGGAGATTCTGTGTCTCCAGAAGCGCGGGCAGGCGATCCACTTCGCGAGCCTGTCCAGCCTCACGCGCGAGGCGGTGCCATCCGTTCCTGGCACTCTCAACCTGGACGTGCATTTGGCGATGCTCGCGCTCTCCGACTTCTCGCCGGACGACAAGCTTCACGGCGTGGGCATGCTCGCCGAGCTGCTGCACGTCAATGGCCTCCTTCGCGACGCGCGCCAGAAGTGGCGCCCGTTCGATGCGCTGGCCGGTTCGCAGTACCCGGAGTGGAAGGACCAGCTCCGCTACCTGGATGTCGTGACGGCCATCGCCCAGAAGGAGCTGAGCGCCGAGGGCGACCGCGACCGCGACTAGCCAGGCGATCTGCGACGGGCCGCGCGTAACCAATTACGTCATTTGACGTTTTTAGTTGCGCCCTGCGCGGAGCTGATCTAGCCTGATTTCAGAAGTCGCCGCAAATGCTGCGCTTCAGGGCTCTCGTCACAACCCAAGGGGCGAACCATGTCCACGACCACCTCCCACATTCCCGACCCGGACCAGACTCGCGAGCAGGCCCGCGCGCTGCGCCGCAAGGCGCTGCAGGAGAAGTTCGAGCGCTTGGCGGATTGCCGCACCAGCCGCGACCCGGCGACGATCGGTGCCTTCCACGACAAGCTCGCGGATAGCGGGCTGCGTGACTGCGGCGCTTGCGGTGTGGCGTTCGCCGATGCTGCGCCTACCCCCGGTCGCCCGTTCGTCGCCGCTGAGCTGCCTGCCGTGGTGCAGTACGTCGCCAGCACCAATGCTGGTGCCGCTGCGGTGCGCCTGCAGTCCCTGCGGGGCTTCCTGCACCCGCGCCTGATCTTCAGCCTGGGCACCGCCCTCATGGGCGTCGTGATCTTCGCGGCGGGCTTCCCGGTCTATGCCCTGGCCTACTTCGGGCTGTCCCTGGCTGGCCTCGCGGTGGTCGCCCTCCTGAAGTGGGCGGGGCTGTGACCCGGCGCCATGCCCGCCGCTGGGCCAAGCAGTACCGCTACTGCAGGCGCAAGTACGGGCAGATCTGGTCCTGCCCCGGCGACGTGCCGCAGGCCGGTTGGATCCGCCGCCACGGCCACCCCGAAGGCTAGCTGCTCGCGACTTCCCGCTAGCGCATAAAGACCCTCCCCCTCCGCAGGGGGCACTCTTATGTGGTATGTCCCCGCGCGCGTGCGCGCTAACCCCACGAACGAACGGTGAAACGATGATCCTGAACAAGACGACCAATTCGCGCGACCGCTATCGGGTTCTCCCGGGAAGCGCGGGGAACTACGGCGATCCGCAGAACAGCCCCACCCACAAGTTCATGGTGGTGGAGGGGGTCGATCGGGGGAATGGGTACCAGGGCTATTCCTCGGTCGCCTACGTCCTCCTCGACTCGCGGGCGAGCCACTTCCCCGCCGAGGCGCGGCGGAACCTGATCCAGTTCCTGGCCAGCAAGGGCTACGGCGACTGGCTGGCGGAGAACGGCATCGCGGTGCCAGCCATCGCGAAGCGAAGACGCTGATGGTCTTCGATGTCCGCGACGCTGACGTTCTGGTGACTGCCATCCACGATGGCGTGGATGCGCCCTTCGTGAAGGCGTACAAGTCCACCCTCGGTGGTGAGCATCGCGTCTCCGTCCTGGTGAGCATCAGCCTGGACCCGCGCGCCGAGTGGAAGAATGGGATCTACGAGAACTCGCGCTACCTCAAGCTGCACATCCTGAACAGCGGCGAGATCGAGCTGATTTCCACCTACGGCCTTGCGAAGAAGTTCCGCAAGACGCGGTTCAAGGACATCGGCGAGGTGGTGCCCAAGATCAACAAGTACCTGGGCGACGTGAAGTAGCTCAGAAGGAACAGGGAGAACCTATGGCCGACTACAACGGATGGAAGAATCGGGCGACGTGGAACGTCAGCCTGTGGGTCAATAACGACGAGAACCTCTACAACTCCGCCGCCGCCTACGTGCGTAAGCGCAAGGCCGCGGGCAAGAAGCCAAGCTGGAGTGGCTTCGTGCAGTACGCTGGCCTCGTGGGCGAGCGGACGCCCGACAAGTTCAGCTACACCGGGGTGAACCTGGACCGCAAGGCCCTGTCCGAGATGCTCGCCGAGATCGACTAGGCACGCAGGCAAGTCGAGGAGCCCCAGCATGGCAACCAAGACCGGGAACCTCCAGCGCGCAGAGCGCAAGGTCCAGCACCAGGACGGGCGAGAGTGGGGCGGCTACCTGACGCCATCGGAGGCCCTCGCTCTCGTCGAGGACGGGGCCAGGCTCACCCACGACCACAAGGCCAAGCTGCAGTCTCTGCGGATCGAGGTGGACCAGGGCGACTCGGCGCCAGCGTGGATCTATTTCTACGCGAGCCACGCCCAGCAGAAGCGCTGGGGCAGTGGCAGTGGACGCCCGGCGAGGAGGCGCTAGCCCATGGCCAAGTCCCTGCGCCCACCCGTCCCGAGCTTCACCAGCGCCAAGCGCCGCCGGTTCACCGTTGGCCGCGGGGAGCACACGGCAGAGCGCTTCCCCGGCGACACCCTCTGGAATGACACCTGGCCGATCCTCCTCGGCGGCAAGCAGGTGGGGAGCCTCTCCCGCAACCTGAACTACGGCACCGGAGCCACCGGGGAGCCGCGCTGGCAGGGCTCGCTGAGCGCCCTTCGCTGGGCGAGCGCGATGGACGCCCCGGTGGGCATTGGTTACGACGTGGCGGCCTTCGATACGGCCAAGGAGTGCCTGGCGGCGTGGGGGCGCAGCGCGGACGAACTCCTTGACTGGGCCAAGAGCGAGGGGAAGACCGTCCCCAAGGGAGGCCCTGCCCCGCGCCGTGGCTCCGTTCGCCGGACAGCCCGCCGCCCTGCGGAGAAGGCGGAGCGCAAGGCGCCGCCCGTGCCAGCGGAGCCGGGCTACACCATCGGCGATGCCCGCTACGCGAAGGGGCAGAAGCTGGTCAAGACCGTGCCATCTGGAACGGGCCTCAAGAGCCGCGCCGAGCGCCTCATCGGTGATGGCCTCAAGGGTCGCTACACCAACCGAGAGCGCGGCTACGTGGTGTCTCCGGCGAAGGCGGCTCGCTTTGAGGAAATGTACACCCAGGGCTGGGATGCGAGTCCCATCCTCAGGGAACTCATCCCGCCCGACGGGCATGCTGCCGACGTGGCGCCAGCCAGGGCCCCGCGCCCGCGCCGCGCCCGCGTCGAGAAGGCCAGCCCGGCCCCAGCCCCGGCCCCGCGCCGCCGCTCCCGCATCCCCGCCGCTGCCATCGAGAAGGCCCGCGAGGAGAGCCCGGGGAAGTACCCGCTCCCCCTCGCCGAGCAGAAGCTGGCCGGGCTCTATGACTACGTGAAGAGGGAGGGCGGGAAGCTCCCGCCGTGCGGCAAGTGATGACCTCGCGCAGCTTCAATCAGCTCGCCGAGACCGCCTGGCGCAGCAGCAACGTCGGAGACATCGACGCCATGGCAGAGGCGGTCGCGCAGCTTGCGCCTGGGACGCGCATCGGCGCCGTGGTGTCGGTCGGCGGCAAGGAGTCGCTCGCCGAGGGCACCTTCCTCCGCATGGAGCTGCCCGACTGGGCGCAAAAGCACTGGGGCCATGAGCGGGCGGTGCTGCAGGAGCTGCGCGGGACGCGGACGATCGACATGCCCGTTGCCGCCCTGCGCACCGTGGCGGCGACCCGCTTCCGCGGGGCCAAGCGAAGGAGCCGCCCGTGACCTTCAGTGCCAGCGCGAGCGAGCGCGGAATGGTGGCGGCGTGAACTTCATCGCCGACATCGGATCCAACCGGCGCCTCATGCTTGCCCTTGCAAGCGCTGGCGCTGCAGGAGCTGCCCTGCTGCTCCTGCGCAAACCGAGGGTGAACATGGCCGAAGTGACTGCTGCATCGGGCGGACCCCTGGAGGGTGAGCTTGCCCTGACCGTGGGCAAGACGGATGTCTACCTGGACCGTGCCCGGCGGATCCTGTACTGGACGAGCGGCATGGCCATCGATGCCGACGGTAGTCCGAACGCCTACGGGCCGAACAACTCCGGCCTCGACTACACCGCCAACGCGGGCCACGACGGCAACTGGTGGGGGCTCGCGACCGATGGAAACAAGAACCCCATCGTGCAGGGGCCAGGCGACCCGTCGCCGGGCAAGTACGTCTCGACGACGGCCTACGCGAACCCCGCCTACCCGAGCGGCAACCCTCGTCGGTACGTGGACAGCGAGCGGGTGCCCTACGTCGCCGTGCCGCGTGCCCTCATGCAGTCCCTTGGGGTCAAGCTCGGCGACTTCGCCCAGGTGCTCTACGGGGGCCGGTCCTGCTGGGCCATCGTGGCGGACGTCGGGCCTGCCGGGAAGATCGGCGAGGGCTCCATGGCCCTGGCGCGAGCGCTCGGCATCGACGAGAACCCCAAGCGGGGCGGGACGGGGAGCGGGGTGACGTGGATGGTCTACCTTGGGACGTCGGTCCCCGGTGGTGCCGCCCTGTCTGCACAGGAGATCGCCTCGCAGGGGGCGAGCCTGCTCCTGCAGAGCCCATGGGGCGGTGTGCGGGTGGGCGGGGACCTGGACATGCTCGACGCGGAGGAGTGGTAACATGCTCAACCTTTGCACCAAGCGCCTTGGCTGCGCAGCGGTGGACGTGGATGCCGAGGAGCGCCGCCTTGCTTGGCTCTCGCCTGCCCGCATGCAGTTCGAGACGGCGGCGGGCTGGGTAGCCAAGGCTGCAGCATTCGCCCGGCTCGCTGCACGGCACGAGAAGGCTGGACGCACCACCAAGGCAGCAGAGGCCGCAGCCCAGCGCGACGATGCCCTGCATGAGGCGCTGGAGCATGCAGCGCTCGCAGACTCAACAGGGAGAGCAGTGTCGCAAGTGCGGCCTGCCTTCCGAGCGGCACTGCGCCGCAAGACACGATAGCAAAGAGGAGAACGTCAATGGCAAAGAAGCGAGCGAACCTGACGCGAGACACCCTGCCCGTGCTGGTCCGCTACGAGGGCAAGGGCAGCCCGAGCAAGGCCGGTTGGGATGTCGCCGACCTGATCGCGATCTTCCCGACGGTGCCGGGCACCAACGACCCGGGCACGATGCAGTGCTACAGCGTGGTCGGCGAGCACTCCTCCTGCCAGGCGGGCTACGCCGGGAGTCGCACCAAGCCAGCGACGGCGGAGCAGGTCGCGGCCATGCTGAAGTACCTCAAGCGCCTCAAGGGCTACGAGGACGAGAAGCTGCGGGCGGTCTCGCGCGTCTCGGCGCACCACCGGGCCGAGCGGGTGCGGCAGCTCAAGCGGTAATCTCAGGACCACGGGCGACGAGCCCAGAAAGATACGACCATGGCAAGCCGACTCCAATGCACGCAGAACACCAAGACCGTCGAGCGCAAGATCCGAGGCGCCTTCCGCTCGCAGTACCACGCGCGGACCTTCGAGACCTTCTTTGAGCACGGGCAGTGGTGGGTCCGCCGCCCGCGTCGGGACGAGGACGAGATGTACAGCGTCCACGACGCCGCGGGCTACGGGGCCGCGAACGGCTTCGGTTTTGAGCGGGTCTGACCATGGCAACCCGTCGCGGCACAGGCACAAGGAGCGGCTCTCCCTTCGCAACGGTTCTCGCGCAGGCTTCCCGCCTGGAAGCGATGAACGGGATGGAGCCGTGGGTCATCGTGATGCAGCACAGCCCCCGGCGCTGGAGCTACGGGGTCCGGTTCTACCCCATCGGTCGCAAGTGGACCGTCGAGCACTTCACCGGGAACGGGATCCGCTCGGACGTGCGCGAGAAGGGCGGCTACGACGTCTATCCGGTCTGCCGCCCTGGCGACAAGACTGCGGCCCGGCGGCGCCGGTAGCGGACTCCTCGTGAACTTCTACCACCAGACGCGCGCCCAGTTTGAGGGCGACATCCTGACAGAGGAGCTTCGCGCCGCCAACTACTGGCCGACGTGGTACACGCTGACCTCATCTCTGGCCGGAGCCAAGCGGTACGGAAGCGCCGGGGATGTTGTCGTCGAGATCAAGCTCAGCGGAGCGCAGGTGCGCGAGTACCTGTGGCCCCGCCCAGGGGTGAGCGAAAAGTACGGGCGCCAGTGGGCCTTGCGCAAACCCATCCCAGCGGACTGCATTGTTCGTGTTCACCGCATTGAGGCGAAGTCGTGACTACGGGCGTAGTGAAGTCAGCACAGGAGCCATTGCCATGAGCCCAGACGACTACGGTCGCACCGTCGAGCACCGCGGCGAGACGACCATCACCACGACGGTCAAGCCGCTCTACCAGATGGCCATCTGCGCGGTCTGCAAGCGGCGCCACCACCATGAGGCCGTCCAGCGGGTCACGCGGACCACCTCGACGCGCTTCGGAGCTCGCCCCTCGCAGACGGAGGCGTTCTGGAACCTCGCCGCCGACAGGAAGTGCGAGTGCGGGCGCCCGATCCGCTGGCGGGCCATCGCAGGGCGAAAGAACAGCACTCCCTGCTCGGCGAAGTGTACCGGCTCCAAGGGTTTTGTTTGCGACTGCTCTTGTGGTGGCGCGAACCATGGCCGGGGTAGTAGGTTGTAGCCATGAGCAAGCGCATCCTCCTCGCTGGCCCGGTTTTGCTGGGCTTCTCGGCT
>JACCDG011878612.1_pt1 | contig 10828 bp, 6 predicted proteins | sample 7442471 | NCBI WGS metagenome assembly JACCDG01 (sample SAMN15323444, study PRJNA562643) | freshwater metagenome | isolation source: river surface water | place: USA:Blue River Watershed | collected 2017-08-17 | reverse complement strand
TATTGAGATCCAGTAACTCGGCATTGACACTGGCAACCAGAATCCGCGAAGCCTGAAGCCGACGTTCGTGCAAATCCAAGGCATCTTCTCTCAGTGCTTCACTGAGCTGGGCAGATTCCTGTTGATTTACAGCCACTCTCTCATCGAAAGATTGGAGATTGTGTATTTCAAGTTCGATAGTCTTGAGACTCTCAAGAATGGTTTCCACTCCAGCGCCGTGTTTTTTCTCTAACCGACGCAAACGAAACAGCCGCTCTTCCAGATCCAAAAGGCTCTCACTCTCACCTTCGACACTGCGAGCATAGGTGCGAATCCCAAATACCAAATCTTCAAGCGTGGTTTTAGCTTGCCCCAATGTAGCTAAGTAACCCTCCAAGGCGGAGTCAATTTGGCAAAGCTCTGAGCCTGAGGCGTTGAGGGAATGAAGACGCGCCAATACAGAGTCATCGTTGGCGTACAATACGGCTTCAGCCGCCATGCAAAAGTCGCGCAACCGGGAAGAGTTCTTCAGGCGTAAAATCTTAGCCTCTAAATCGAGCTCTTCCCCTGGTTGCAGTTTGAGATTGAAAATCTCATCGCGTTGGTAAGTCAAAAAATCCAAACGCTGATCACGCTCCTTCGACTGATTTTCCAAATCTTGCAACTCAACTTTGAGGGCGTTCAAGCGGGTAACCCGTTCTTCGATCGAGGAACGCAGGGGTGTGGCCCCACAGTACTGATCCAACAAATCCAAATGATACGCCTTAGATTGGAGATGTCGATTGTCATGTTGGCCAGTCATTTCAATCAACGGCGCTTGCGGTCCCGTCACCGCTATCAACGGCGACACGATCTCCTTAAGCGAACTGAGCGCCGAAATGGAGCCATTCAAATAGACCTTGGACTTTCCTTGAGACGAGATCAGCCGACGGACTATCAGCTGATCTTCGTCACACTCAATACCCAACTCGGAGAGAGCTTGATGGATATCCGCTCTTCGCGACAAATCAAATCGTCCTTCGACAATGGCACGGTCTGCCCCACTGCGGACTGTATCGGCTAAGGCCTTTTCTCCCATCAACAAAGCTAGACTCTTGAGGAGCACTGATTTTCCCGCGCCGGTTTCTCCAGATAAAATATTGAGGCCTTTTTTAAACTCAACATGAAGGCGATCAATGATTGCAAAGTTCGAGACTTTCAATTCCAAAAGCATCTAGATGCGCTCCCCGAATTTGAGCTTCTCGCGCAACAACTCAAAATAATCAAATTTCTTGGGAAGCACGGCCCAATGGGGAGTTTTAGACGGCGTGACTTCGATCATATCTTTTGAAGTGACCTCCACCACACTCCGCCCATCGACTGTCAAATGAGCTTTTATCTTTGAGCCATTGATAAGAATCCGCAGCGGACTTGTGCGCGGAATGACCAAGGGACGCGAGTACAGTGAATGTGGACAAATGGGCGTAAGCACCACGCTCTCGGATTCTGGATATACAATCGGACCACCTGAAGCCAAATTGTACGCCGTTGAACCGGTAGACGTGGAGATGATCATCCCATCAGCTTTGAGATTGGCTGTGAATTGTCCAGCAATCCAGAAAGAAAGATTGATCAAATTGGGGTTTGAGCCTCGCTCAATAACCACATCATTCAGCGATTCAATTTGGACTTTCACTTTCCCCTTGCGAATCACTCGGGCCATCATTTGCTGACGCGGGCAGAGCATCATTTTGCCATCAAACAACTCTTCCAGAGCCGGCACCAAGGATTCAGCGCGTGTGACCGTCAAAAACCCCAGAGAACCCATATTGACACCAATGACAGGTACAGAGCGCTTCTCGAGCAGTCCCAAGGAGCCCAAATACGTACCATCACCTCCAATGGCGATAACCAAATCAATAGTCTGATTGCGACTGGGAAGCAGTTTAGTCTGTGTGATTCGGCGAGCCCCTGGCGAGTAGACCGTATAGCCATGGGCCTTCAGCCAGTCTCTGGTCTCTTCTGCCTTGCGCAGAGCCTTGTCAGTGTGAGGTCGGTAGACGATCAAAACATTGCGAATCGCTTTATACCATTGCTTTGAGCGCTTAAATTTCATTGGTTTAGTTCCTGAGATTTTGCCAACGTTCGCTGCAAGAGACCATCGCGTCGCAACAAAGCCTCAGGGTCTGGCTCGCGACCACGGAACGCCTTAAATAACTCCATGGGATGAAAGCTACCGCCCTTTGATAAAATGGAATCTTTGAATTTTGTAGCGACTACTTTATTGAAAACGCCTTGCTCCTTGAACATCTCAAATGCGTCAGCATCCAAGACTTCTGCCCATTTATAACTGTAATATCCAGCTGAGTAGCCGCCGCCAAAAATATGGGCGAAAGTGGGTGACATCAATGTGCCATCCACGTGCGCGAACGAACGCAATTCTTCAGTGACTGCCAATTCGAAAGTCTCCACATCGTCAATCTGCGAGGCGGGAGTGCAGTGCCATTTCATATCTAAAACTGCTAAACTGACCTGCCGCAAACAAGCGTAGCCGGCCTGGTACTGAGCCGCCGCCTTGAGTTTCTCAACAAAATTCTGCGGAATGACTTCTGCCGTTTTAAAGTGCTTAGCGAAAATACCAAGAGATTCTGTTTCTAGCGCCCAATTCTCCATGATCTGAGAGGGGAGCTCCACAAAGTCCCAATAAACGTTCGTCCCTGAAAGAGAGCGATAATGACACCGCGACAGCAATGAGTGCAGGGCATGCCCGAATTCATGAAACAGCGTACTCACTTCATCAAAAGTTAGTAAAGAAGGTTTAGTGGCAGTGGGCGGCGTAAAGTTGCAAACGATACTTACGTGGGGTCGAACAAGTTCTCCTTCAAGAATTCCCTGTTCTCGGTAGTTAGTCATCCATGCACCCGCCCGCTTAGATTCCCGGGGAAAAAAATCTGTGTACAATAAGCCCGCAACCTCGCACCGCTCGGTGTCCCAAACTTCAAAGACCTTGACCTCGGAATGATACGCCGTGGGCTTTGTCGTGGCGCGAAATTCCAAGTTATACAGTCGCCGCGCATGTTCAAAAACCCCAGCCAATACTTGCTCCAAAGGAAAATAGCACTTGAGATCTTCCTCTTTCAAACTAAACAGTTTCTCTTTTTGCCGTTCCGAATAAAACGAAAAATCCCACGGCATCAATTGGCCTTCGAGCGGACATGGTGAGTAGTTGGTTGCAAATTTCTGCAAATCCGCGATTTCGTCTAAGGCTGCTGGTTTGGAGGCCCTTACCAATTTATCCAAAAAACTAAAAACCTTCTCAGGAGTCTCCGCCATACGCTTTTCTAAAACAAAATGTGCATGCGATTCAAAACCAAGTAGCTGCGCTCGCTCAAACTTCAATCGAATCATCTTCAAGATCAGATCCTGATTACTAAATTCACCATGAAGCGCGCGGCTATTGTAAGCGCGCCAAAGGCGTTCCCGAAGTGCTCTACGAGTCGAGTATTTCAAAAACGCGACGTAGGAAGGGGGCTGAAGGGTGACGAGCCATTCAGAACTGCGATCTTTTTCTGTCGCAGTCGCCTTACACATTTCCACAAAATCATCTGGCAATCCGTCGAGATCGGCAGGATCAGCGAGCCAGAGTTCAAATTGGTTGGTGGCCTTGAGAAGATTTTGCGAAAAGGTAGGTGCCAACTGCGAGAGTTCGCGATCAATCTCCTTCAATCTCGCTTTTTGGGGCCCTTGCAACAAAGCCCCATTGCGCTCAAACTCAGAATGGGTGTTTGCCAAAAGCTGCATCTGCTCTGGGCTGAGTTGCATTTCCGTTTTTTTGGCATGCACCGCACGCACCCGAGCAAATACCGCTTCATCTAAAATTAGTTCACTAGCAAAAGCCGAAATCTGCGGCCCAATTTTCTGCGCTAAATCTTGGAGTAAATCTGTGGAATCCGTACCCAACAGGTTATAGAAAACTGTGGAGATAAAATCGACTCTGTCTGTGAGAGAATCCAAAGTCTCAATGGTATTGGCAAAAGTAGGGGGCTCGGTAAGATTTCGAAGGCTCGTCAGGCGCTCCCGAGCTTGGTCAAGAGCTCCTGCAAGCGCTGGCATAAAATGCTCAGGCTTAAGTTGTTCAAAAGCAAAAAACTCACCTTGACGAAATTTCATCGCCATCAAGGGATTTGATTTTTCTAAACTCTCGGTCGCCATTGGTTGCATAAATAGCACCCCTCTCTCACCTACTTGCAGGCCGTTGAAAAAAACCAACCTGCGTCGTTCTCGGTCACAATTTCTCACTCCAGTGTAGAGAAACTACGCCCGCGTTCGAATTGAGACCTGCGGCCTCGCTGCTTGGCCCTTTTTCAACAGTCTGCTAGTGGGAAAAATGGCGTTTGCGTGTCAAAACCATTCGTACACCCAATCTCTTAGCAGTAGCAAAAACCTCTTCATCGCGAAGCGATCCCCCTGGCTGAATAATCCACTCGATCCCTCCTCGCGCCGCCAGCTCCACAGAATCTGGGAAAGGAAAAAACGCATCGCTGGCCAAAACTGGTTTGAAAACCTGTGGGTGATATCTTCGCCAACGCTCAAGCGCTTGCTCAACAGCGTCCACTCGATTCACTTGACCCATACCAAGGCCAACACTCTGGCCGTCCTTCACCAAAGCAATGGAATTGCTCTTGAGATGAGCGGCAACTTTCCAAGCCATCCACAGATCATCCAGTGTTTCTTTGCTGGGCATGCCATCTGGAAACACCCAGTCCTGGGCAGTGATATCGACACGATCTTGCGTTTGCACCAACAGCCCCCCAAGCAGGCTCTTGATCGCAACTGCAGACTCCTTGTGCACCAAAGAAGGCCACTCAAGCACCCTTAAATTTTTTCTATTTGCCAAGGCGCCAATCATCGCGGGGGAAACTTCTGTTGCAATAAGACATTCTAAAAAAATCTCTGAAAAGCGCTCTAGGGCTTTTTTAGTCAGAGGTCTATTGAGAGCCACCACGCCACCAAAGATAGACACTGGGTCTGCTTGGCAGGCGCGCGCTACGGCCTCATCGATATCGCGACCCAGGCCAATTCCACAAGGATTGTTGTGCTTCACCGCCACACAACAGGGTTCAGAGAACTCCTGCACCGTTCGAATGGCAGCATCTAAATCCAATAAATTATTGTGTGATAGCTCTTTTCCCTGAAGAATTTTGGCGTTATGCAAACCCTGCTGCGCCCCAAGTCGACGAAACCAAACCGATTTTTGCTGGGGATTTTCACCATAGCGCAGCTCTTTTTGAAACTTAGCGCCAACACTAAAATCAGCATCCATCATAGAAGCTCCCAGAAACTCTGCGACCAGAGCATCATAGGCTGAAGTGTGGGCAAACACTTTGGCGGCCAGTTGTTTTCGAGCCGTCACGTCCAGAGGGCTCTCTAAGAGGATTGCATAATCTTGGGGATTTACTACCACAGTGCACGCACTGAAATTCTTAGCAGCGGCTCTCAGCATCGACGGGCCACCCACATCAATCAACTCCACCTGTTGGTCTGGAGTTTCACTAGAGAAAATTCCATTCTCAAACGGATAAAGGTTTGCAATCACCAAATCAAACAACTCTAAATTTTGCGCCTTGAGAAGAGCTTGATCTTCCGGGTTATCGGCGCGAGCGAGGAGCGCCATATGCACTCGGGGATGAAGAGTCTTAACTCGACCATCCATCACCTCAGGGAAATTGGTTTGCTCGGAAACATCAATCACATGCAACCCCAGCTCGCGGAGGTGGCGGGCGCTGCCTCCCGTGGAGACCACCCTTGTGCCCCAAGCTTTCAGGTGCGGTACCAAAATCTCTAAGTTTGACTTGTCTGAGACGCTGATCAGCGCGTTCTTATAACCAGAGTGATCGGTTGAACCACCTGGCCCACGACTTAACGCTGTGGTAGCGGCGACATTGGACGCTCTATTTTTGCTAAATTTCGTCATTGCGTGAGCCTACACCTAATTTTAGAAAGCCGTACACTGACGGAAGCTGCGTCATTTGAATCCAATTGCTTCCCCGAGCGATTGCATCGGCGAAACTGGTACTGTATGAGTCCACATCTATGAATAAATTTTCAAAATTTGACGACCTGGCTCTGGCCGCCCCCCTGCAAAAGGCAGTTGTGGATTCAGGGTACACTGAGCCCACCCCCATTCAACGAATGGCGATACCTGAGTTAATCAAAGGCCACGACCTCCTGGGCTGCGCGCAAACTGGGACGGGCAAAACCGCCGCGTTTGCGCTGCCGATCCTTCACCGCCTGGCCAACACTCCCAAACGAGTGGCAGCCAACCACACTCGAGTCTTGGTGTTGTCGCCGACACGGGAGCTGGCTATTCAAATATTTGACAGCTTTCGCACCTATGGCAAGCACCTACGTATAAATTTCGCCGTGGTTTATGGTGGTGTTGGGCAAAGACCCCAGGAACACGCCCTCGCGAGGGGAGTGGATGTGGTAGTGGCCACCCCCGGGCGCCTGTTGGATCTGATCGGGCAAAAGCACTTGGTGTTATCGGGTGTTGAAACCTTTGTGTTGGATGAGGCTGACCGCATGTTGGACATGGGTTTTATTCACGACATTCACAAGATCATCCGGTTGCTCCCAAAGAAGCGCCAAAATGTTTTCTTTTCAGCAACCATGCCCCCAGAAATTGAAACCCTTGCAAACGAAATCTTGCATAGTCCCAAGCGTGTGCAGGTCGACCCCGCCTCTTCCACCGCCGAGCTTATTGAACAATCGGTGATGTTCGTGGAGTCCAAAGAGAAGATGCACCTCCTTAAACACCTTCTTAAGGACAAAGCTTTAAAGCGTGTCATCGTTTTTGCAGCGATGAAACATGTGGCCAATCGCATTTCTGAGGCACTTGTAAAATCGCAAATCTCATCAGAGGCCATCCATGGGAACAAATCCCAATCAGCACGGCAGCGAGCCTTAGAGAATTTTCGCTCTGGTAGGACACGAGTGTTGGTGGCGACAGACCTGGCGGCGCGGGGAATCGATGTCGACAACATCAGTCACGTGATCAACTACGAACTGCCCAACATTGCTGAAAGTTACGTGCATCGAATTGGGCGAACGGCCCGAGCCGGTGCACAGGGACTGGCGATAGCCCTTTGCAATGCAGAAGAGCGCTCTTACCTACGAGATATTGAAAAGCTTATTGGTGAATCGATCCCAGTGGATCGCAATCAGCCTTACCACAGCGACGCTGTCGAGAACGCCCGTGTGCTGTCCAGTGGTAAGGCCAAAGCTTTGATTGAAGGCCGGAGGCGCAATGGCGGGCGTGGCACGCGCAGCAGTGGGGGCCGCAGTGACCACCGCGGACAGTCACGTGGCGGGCCGGGGAGAAATGCCAACACAAGACGCGGTGGCAATGATGGTCCAAGAGGCCGTGGAGCCTAAACCCAGTTTTTTCTCCCCCCGAGACTCTTGTTAACCAAAAATCATGAATGACCAACCGCAAAAGTTAAGATGGCTGGTATTTGATCGCCGGGTACCTTTCACACGATCTTAATGTGAAACCCGACGAAGATCGAGAGCGTATAGGACCTCACTAAGACTACTTGGCTCTAGAGTAAACCTTACCTATTATTGGTAATACATTTGTGAGGTTGCCAATTGTCTGCATTCAAAAACACCGTAGTTGAGAAAATAAATTTAATTCGCTTACCTGAAGTGATCGACAAAGATTCTGTGAAAATCTTCGAAGCGAGTGTCCCCGTTTGGACTGATTTGCCAGTCGAGATTCATGTTTTTGACTTCAGTAACGTCGTCAAACTCAATCAGGCGATTTATGCACCCTTTGTCAAATTCAAGAAAGAATCTAACGTCAACCAAATAAAAGTTATTTCCGTGAATCTGCGCCCAGAGATCAGCCAGCAGGTGATATCACATGGAGTTAACAACGCGATTGGCCAAGTCAAAGACATTAAGTCACTTTTTGCCAAGAAGCAAAATGACACCAAGTCCGATGTGATGGCCTCGCTAATTCGTTACTTTGTGAACACCGCCAAGGAGTCCCTGACGGCCATGTTCAATATGAGTGTCAACTGCAATGAATCCTATAAGGAGGCTGCGACTGATTTCAGTGCAGACCGCTTTTTTCGATCCTCGCGCATCGACGTCAATTGTAAAACCATAACGGCCCGATTGAATCTCTACATTGAAAAGCCCTGCTTAGAAGGACTCGTTTTTGAAGCTTTTAAAGAACCTGTTACTGAGAGCAACTCTGATTTGATGGACTCAGTGGCTGGAGAACTTTTAAATATTATTTATGGGTCATCAAAATCCAAGCTCAACAATGACCGCGGGTATGATCTGCCCCCGGCCATACCTCGAATGGTGCCAATTAACCAAGCGCTGACGGATCGCAAAGATCCCCCCAAAGAGCGGTTTTTGATTCAATTCTCTGCCCCGGTGGGCCAGTTTATCCTTGAAATAAATGTGACTAAATAGAGCCTGGCGCGGAACAAGGAATAAAGTTTCTAGGTTTTCACGTACGTGATGCTTGGGCCAAATCAAGGCAAGCGGCCAACGCGTTGGCTAGTGGCGCCATTCCAAGGACAATCGCAAAAAATTTTTGCCACAAAAGACTTAGCGAAAATCGGAATATTATTCTTTTAATGACCCTTAGCGAGGGCGATCGGCAAAGTTAACACAAAAGTCGTTCCCGAATTGGGCTCGCTCTCGACCCGCACAGTCCCGCCACAACTGTGCACTGCCTCTTTGACTGAATTGAGCCCAATGCCCATTCCTGAAATCAAATTCACTTCGCGAGAAGATGTGGAAACGCCCATCTCAAAAATAGAATTGATCAACAGATTGCGATCCGTGCTTTGAGCCAAGGTCGATCGCCCCTGTTCATGAAGCACTCTGCGCAAGGCCTCAACATTGATTCCTGCACCATCGTCGGCAATGCGCATCTCAAATTCAGACCGCGCTGAATTCTCCAGCCGCTTGATTGCCACGCGAACTCTACCAGCTTCAGGCTTTCCTAAACCAAGACGAGTTTGTGGACTCTCTATTCCATGATCAACGATATTGCGAAAAACATTATTGAGGGAGGTCCACACCGGCCCGAGTGTTTCACGGCGAACTGAAAGGGCATCACCGCCGACCTCTATTGGCGCCACCAATTTGTTCAATTTGGCGGCTGTTTGTCTCAATATCTCGTTGTACGAGGCTAGAATATCTTCAATGGGAGTTGCCAATATCCTGGCTTCAAAAGCTGCGAGCAGAGCCGCTGAGGACGCGGTTCCAGCCTGTAAAAGATCGCGAAACTCTTGCAGGCGGCTGACCTCGACCTCCCGCTTTTGGCCACCCACGCCCCCCAACAGATCCTGCAACTGATTGACTAGATTATCGAACTCCAGTTCAATTTCACTCACCGTGCGCTTTAAGATCGCGTATTTGCCCTGGGGTTCGTGAATTTCAAGAACCTGTTTTTCCGCCGCATGAATCGCCTTTTGCATCTTGAGTGCAAATATCGTCCCAGTAATGCCTTTCAATGTGTGTATGCGATTCTGTAGGCGACTCAAAATATCTTCACTAAAGGCGACAGACTCCTTGATCAATTCTCTTAACTCTAAAATCAACGTTTGCGCCGCCTGCAGGTATCGCTGGAAATTCTCTTTGTCTTTGAGAATAGCAATCACCATGTTTGCAAAGTTCTGATTCTTCTCCGCCAACATCTGGGATTCAATCTCATGGGTGCGATCTGTGGCAATCAAGAGAATCATCTGAATTTTGCCATCATTGTCGCGCACGGGCTTGAACTCCAATTCAACCTCGCGACTCTTGGAATGCTTGAAGCGCTTCGGACCCAAAGCGGCGAGTTCATCAAACTCAATGCGTTCTTCCATAAGCATTGTGTACCAGTCGCGAAAATCCTCCACACCTTCGGCGGCTACACGAAGGACTTCTGCAATGTTGACTCCTGGAGGCTCCACTTCAAGCAAATCAAGGCAAGCCCGAGAATAAACTGGAGAACAGATACCATCACGACCAAACAATAAGAACCCTTGCCCCAAACTATTGACCATCACATCAAACGTTTGATTGAGGCGTAAGAGACTCGTATTTAGCTGGTGGAGCTCGCCACTGCTAACCTCCAAATTTCTCTGAGCCACCTCTAGTAAGCGATCACCTTCTTCGTAAGATCCATCGACGGTAAGACAAAAAGCGGGGAACCCCTCCAGCAAAGACTGAATAGCGAGATTTTCATCGTCTGTGAACGGCGGTCCCTTGCCAGCGAACGCAGAGACCCGATCAATAAACTTCTCATCTTTAAATTGTCGCCGCAGTTGGCGACTCAGTCTTTTGCTTATCATTGCTTTCTATTCAAACAAGTAGGTGATCGTCATCGTCTGATTGTGCAGTTTGCATTCAGAAAAGCCATCTTGAGGACAAATTTCACCATAGGAGTAAAAACCGGTCAGAGGCACGCCAGCAAGCACGTCCCGCACTGCATCCAATTCATTCTCTGTATCAGAGCCCATCACCAGCTTTCGGCCCACACAACTGATCAATATACCTAGGCCTTTACCCATATTGCCTTTGGCTAAATCAAAAGTAGTTTTAGCTGCCCCCTCAGCGCCCATAACCAGGCCATTCTTAGTCGAATGCATCAAGCGCACTCGGCCTCCCAGGGGAATATCTCCAGCCAAAGTCAGACTCTGATCCTTCTCGTTCACACCTAAGATCGTGCGTATGACGCCTGTGGTGTCATCTTTTTCATTGAGCAACGCAAACGGATACAACAAGCCCGAAGCCGGCAAATCCTTGGCTGCATCACCGAGGTACTTTTTGTAGAGGGCCAGCGCCGGCTCACCATCCAATT
>JACCDG010730512.1_pt1 | contig 10828 bp, 12 predicted proteins | sample 7442471 | NCBI WGS metagenome assembly JACCDG01 (sample SAMN15323444, study PRJNA562643) | freshwater metagenome | isolation source: river surface water | place: USA:Blue River Watershed | collected 2017-08-17 | reverse complement strand
TGGGGGGGGTCCGCACAAAACACGCTGCCGCGATCGATCGCGCATCCACCCGACGCACCGCTCCACCACGGAGTCCCGGCGCGCCGAAAGGCGCGCGGGGGCGTCGCCGCCCGGCGCCGGCCGGTCGTGCTTGGGACTCCACCCCCCCCTTGGGTAGGGGGTGGCTATGATTAGTCGCCTGAATGCGGTGACTTATTTATTGATCACCTTAACCTGATTCTAACGCTTTTGCACTATCCTCTAATGACTGGCACACAGTCAATGGAGCATGGCAAATGGCACTCTCTCTCTCGGATTATCGGATCAACGGCGACGCAATCGAGTACATTCCGGCCTCAAATGCTGAGCGCTTGGCGGATTATGTGCACGGCCTGTCAATCGTGTCGGCTGTCCTTGCGGGCGCTCTAGCTCTCTCTCTGACGTGGTATGCAGCGCAGCCGCCAGCTTGCAGTTCGCATTATTCGGACCTCGATAGAAAAAATTTGACAGGCCTGATTAGTTCGCTGATCGACAATGGCCAGCGAATCAAATAGCGTGACCAGTGTGAGGCCCCGCTCACCCAGAGAGAGAGTCGGTAGTTTGAACCTTTTGGGCGAAAGCTCTCTCTCTTGGCGTGGCGTGGCTGGTTAGTGGACTAGCTGAAACGGTCGAAATTGGATTCGCGTAAGAAAGATTCCGGAAAGTAGAAAGACCACGGAGACGAACACAATGAGAGCAATCGATTACGTGAGAGCGGCATGCACCGCTGCCGCAGACCGCATCGCCGATCTAGACGATGGCGTCTCTCTCTGGGGGCGGGATGCATATCTGGCGGAGCGTGCGCGGCTCGTCACCAGGCAAATGAGACTATGGAGTCTATATGGCCGATTAATTGCCGGCGGGAATTAAATTGGAATTGAATTGGGAATTGAATTGATTCTGGAATTGATTTTGGAATTGATTCGGGAATTAGAATTGTAATTGGCAATTCTCTCTCTGTGGAATTGAATTGGGAATTGCTACGGGAATTGTGGGGGTGCTACTGGGCGCATATGTATATGCCGATTTAGAGCGTGATCAGCGGAATTGATGGAATTGTGTACCGGATCGAACAAAAATAATCACGCACCACTCCGAATCCGCTGGAACTTCGTGTCGACTCCGGCTAGTATACTGATCAAATTGAACAATCAACGGAACGGGAACAGGAAAATGACCACGGAAACAATCACACGACACCCTGTATACCGCCCCCAATTTAAGCAATGGGGCATGGCGCGCGCCAAAAACAAAGCTGGCGACGTACTCGATACGGCAATTGCGGCTCTCAAAAGTGGATGTGGCAAATGACAATGCGCTTAGAAACATTCTTTTTTCGCGCGATTTGCGCAGAGCGGCTTGACTACGGTCCAGTATCGAGGCGTGAGGCGGCGCGCTCACTGTGGACCATGCGCGGCACATGGAAAGCCGATCACTTTGCGGCCTACTTAAAGGCGTGTCGCGCAATTATTGCTGAGAAGGCAGACCAATGACAACGACGACAGGACCAAAAAGCGAAGCACAATCAGCCATGCACACAATATTGACAGTGGATCGCAAGCGGCTACTCGACACATTGCGCGCTTGCGCACCAGCCATGTCAGCGGAAGAGACCCGATATTATATGTGTGGAATACGCTGCGAGGTAAATAAGGGTACCATCACGCTCATTGCTACGGACGGGCACCGCCTAGTGTCAGGCGATGTCGCGGCATCAATAGTCACTGGCCCCATGCATCCCGCTACATGGGAGCGCAAATCAATCCTGGCTGGCATTAAGTGGCTGTCAACGACAGCAAAAAACAGTCAGAAAATCGCAATATCACTCGGAAGTAGCGCCACCTTCGAGGGCGAGAACGGCGCGCGGTGCAGCATCAGTCACATCAATGCAGTATATCCAGACTGGCGGCGCGTCGTTCCCGAATGGTCACAATACGACAATATCGCAACGATGGATCGTCTGGCACTATGTAAGGCCCTTAAAAGCGTAATAGCAATGCCGCGCGGCCAGCGATCGCCGGACAGGATTGTGGAGCACAATGGACACGCATTACGCTTGTTGTCGAATGGTCAAGCCACACACCTAGAGCGCAGCATTTCAACCGTGACGCGTCGGACTGAGGACTATCGGTGTACGGTCCAACGCGGTAAGCGGCGCGGCCAGACGGAAATGCGCCGTAAATGGCATGTTGCTGACGAGACTGTAGCGACCAAGACCACGTCAGTCAGCGCAGTGGCAGTCGGAACAGACTTTCTTGTCGGCGTAAATGCCGTCTATTTTTATGATCTAGTGGCGCGTGGTGGCAAGACGGTCCACGTGGCTGTCGGCGATCAAAGTGGCGGGCCAATACGCATCGACTGCGGAGACGACATCACGCGTGTGCTCATGTCGATGCGTATTTAGCGTTAATCCTACGCGGATCTTAGCGTATTGGAGTTGAGCACGAATAATCCTTTCCGGCATCTGTGAATAGGGTATCAACATGCACCACGTCACACAATCATTCGAGTTTCGCGGCTTAGACCAGACAGCACAGGACCATATCCGCGAAGAGATAGAGATCTATGAGCGCGCACTTGCCGCTCGTGATACCATATCGGGCATAATGCAAGAGACCGATGCGGGCGGGATGTTTGAGCGGATTTGCGATGCATCTGACGTAGGCGCTGCCATTGATTACATTTTAGCCGAGCGCGCCCGTAAAAATGAGCGAGTGCCCATAAGCCCCGAATGGGAGGCCATAGGGGAGAGCGAGCCGCGTGCTGAGCCGGATCGCGCCACACTGATGGTCCTATGCGCCGCTCTCCGCACTAAGCAAGCGTGCGTTATGGCGGCCAGCGTCCGGTTGCGCAATGTAATCGCCCGCTACCTGCCAGACTACGTTTAAACCAACAGCACCGCGTAACAATCAGCTACGCAATCGCCTGGCAATGTTGTCAGGCGCAAGCCGAGCTGCGTACAAATGTGCAGGTTAAAAACGGAGATGCTTACGATGCCCCTCAAACCGCACACCACCTTCCAGATGCAACACCCTGGCGAGATCCTGACCGAGTCGATCGAGGCAATGAACGTTTCGAAGACGGATCTGGCCACCCGGCTTGGAGTAACCCGCAAGGCGCTTTACGACGTTCTTGATGGAAAGACTGGCGTCTCGGCCAAGATGGCGTTGGCGCTCGAGCGGGAAGTCGGATCGTCCGCTGAGTTCTGGCTCAGCCTACAGAGCAACTATGATCTTTGGAAAACCGAACGCTAAGCGTGATCAACAAATCGAGAGCAATAGCAAGTTGACACGCACCCCCATCCACAACTGCGACTAGCTTGACCGACCGACTAACCAGAACAGAACAGCCAACAGAACGGAACGAACCCATGTACAAGATCACGGACTACGAAAAAATCGCTACGGTTTACCAATGCCACATGGCCGGCATTAGCAAGGGGCGCCTCGGGGAAGCACGCGCCGCTCACAACACGTTACATCCTGACAGGTCGAGCGTTTGCATCGAAATTTTTAACGGGCCAGCCGTGCTTGTATGCATGAGGGACAATCTCTGGCACGTTACTTTTAAAGACTTTGTTGGCGCATCTCACAACCTAGAAGAAGCCGCGCGATTCGCACTAGAGAGTGGTCGTTTCCGGCGCAATTTATCGCGAGAATTTTTCACATCCACACATGAGTGAACTACCTGTGCAAAAGGCGTTGCTAATTATTTGCTCATTGTGACTCATGGACTAATCACTAGTGATTCCAAGCAAGAGGCGAGAGATGCTTATCCCTATCATCGTGGCCATGGCTGGCCTGATCATTCTCGGAATTTTCAGTTGAGTCTCATGTGTAAAAAAGTTTGCGAACAATAAAAATTCTAGCGCGGGGAAAGAATGAGCACATACCTATTGGAGCTTGATGAAACAGAGCGCAACCGGTTACACAAGAAGCTGAAGCGTTTGCGGCGTCTGGGCGAAGACACGCACGACATTGACCACCTCATAGACGACATAGAATGCCTGCAACCCATTGATGGCCTACTGATCGAGGCAGACGCCGGCGTAGACATAAGCAAGTTGCGCGTGATTACTGCGCTACAACTACCCTTTGACGTCGTCGTCACTCAACAGGACGGCAACACGTACTTACGCGAAACGCTGAACCAGCACAGAGACCCGGACCTTATCGCATCTGTCATTCGAGCAATGCGCGCGGCTGCCGCTTTGGGACCGCTAGCTGAGGCTGTCTTACGACTGCACACAATGCTTAGCGAGGCGTGCGACAGTAGCAACCCGAACGTCGAAATAATTACGGGTGAGCTACATGTATGCCGGGAAGCAATTGAAGCGGCGGAGCGAGAACTGCAACAAATACCGCGGGCGGCTTAAAAAAGCCAATACCCCCGTGAATATCTTCAAGGCGCTGCCACCGAACAGTGACCCAGCGCTTGGCTACATTCACGAGGCAATCCAGTATTACGGCTACGATCCGAAAAACCGCCTTGAACTGCCAGAGAAGGACAGGGCGGCTTTTCGGGATCAGCTCCACAAGCGAATCGCGGACATCGGAACCAAATTGCTACCTGGAATGTCCAAAGGCGGCGTGTGCCGCATGTTCAACATGCCCGCACACACGCTCAACGAGGCGCTGGGACATACAAAAATCTCCAAGAAGTGCGACAGCATGCGGCTGCTGTTGCTCAACCTAATGGTGCATGTTCTGACCGTGCGCGACATGCTCGCGGACGACGAGCGCGAGCTATGGGCACTCTGGCTCCAGACTAACGATCCCAGAGCCCAACCTCTAGCCCTGGAGCCACCCGTTCTGCCGCACGGCAACATCGTCAGCAACCGTGCACGTAAAGCCCTCAAAGATAACGGAATTGAGCCCCCGCCACTCCGCGGTCCCCAACCTGAGGCGTACAAGAGAAAGGCCGCCCGCAAAAAACGCCTGGAAGCCATCATGAAACAGAATCGTCCGCTGCCCCAGGACGCCATGCTGCCGCAGGTGCTCCCGTTCCGTGCGCTCGCTCTACTTGGGGTTGAAGCCTCAAATAAGAACCCCTACGCCGTCAAGAAGTACACGGCCCAAGAGCAGGAGCTGCGCGCCATCGCCTCCGAACTCCTCCGCAAGAGAGAGAGCACCGCCCGCGCCGCGCGCAAGGCTGCCAAGGCGTCGGCGGAGAAGCCGGAGCAGACCTACGATCCCACGGAACCGGACATTCTGACGGCCGGAAAGCGGTCGGGTGTCCAGCCCAAGTGGCTCCGCAAGAAGTCCTGAGAGAGAGAAAGCGCACCACGCAACCCAGGTGGCCAGCCAGAGAAAGACCCAGGCCAACCCCGGCAAGCCACCCATGCAACCTTGTTAACCGTTGCGCGTGCAACTGCCGCAAGGAATGGGGGCTTCGCCCAACGCGGGGTGTGGACTAGCCACTCCTGGCCAGTCTACGCATCACTCCTGCCCCGCCTGCGGGTGCTACAGCCCCGTTTCCAGCCCTCCCGCTACCACCATGGCGGCCACCACCCCGTTTCAGTCCTGGTGGCCTTCTGTGCCCGTCTCCCAGCAACGGCTTGGTGGCTTTCACCACCGGCTTCATCGTCAGCACATGCAACCCGGTCTCTCTCTCGACTGCCGTTCTGGGATCTTTGTGCCTGCCTTCATGCACCCACACCCGGCTTGCGTATTTCCCGCCCCGTTCCGCGAACCCCACCGACCAGCACCGCCACCCAGAGAGAGAGCCTCCCTCAGCCCCGAAATCAGGCTCATCCGTGTTTGTGTTGACATCTACAACACTAATTTCCCTCATGACGCTCTGTAGGACATCTCTCAGGGGCGAAGCCCCATATATATCTCTTATAGGGTGATGAGGGAAATTCGTGATGCTCGATACAACTCGTTCACAGGTTTGCCGGGAGAACCCCGCGAGCAGGCTGCTCGACTGGCACCTCATAATCTCCGGGGTGACACAAATAATCCCTGTTTCCCTAATGATTTCAGCGTTCTCTCTCTCTGCGTCCACCCAGTCCGCGACCTCGTGAATGGGCAGACCCGTGTCAGCCTGCCCGAAAACATGCAATTCGGCTGGATTGTCCTGCGTGCGGTCATACACGCGCAGCCGCAGCACCGCTTGGCGCACTTCCGCGTCCGCCGTCTGCTGCCGCAGGGACTCTGCCCGCGGATCTGGATGAAGCTCCGTATTGACCGCTACGGCGCCGCCGGCCGCCAGAGAGAGAACGCGGCGGCCCTTGAGCCAGCGGGGGGCCCGTTCTATGGCCTCGACCTGTGGATTGTCGTAGTACAGCGCTTCCGTGGCGGTCTCTATTGCCGTGGTAGTGGGTAGCGGCCGGCCAACGATCACCGCGCATGGTGTGTTCTTGTACCTGTCGAGACCGCGCAGATTATTGAAATGCTCCGTGGCCACGTTGCTGGGGAGTCCAAGGGACCGCAGAAGCGTCTCGACCGGCTTCTGGCAGATCACCAGCACATCCGTCTGTGGATCTTTTCCGCGATGGCGGGCCGCCAGGAAATGCACGTAGCGCCGCAGCCGTTGAATGTTGGCGCGGGACGAATCACCCTGCGCCTGCGTGAACATGCCCTTGCCGTAGGCGCGGTCGGGGTACTGCGTCAGGTGATAGTGCCCCGGCTGCACATTGACGTCGAGCACGCGCAGTTCAGCACGCGAATCAGCCAGGCTTGCGCCCCATACGTCCGTGTTGGCCGTGCCGTCGAGCCAGACCCAAGACCGCGCCGTGAACGGCGCCGGTAACTGTGCGCGGATGTGCAGCGTAACCCGGTCGCGGTGCACGAACACGCCGAACACATGCTTGCGCTGGGTCTTGAGCGTGGCGCCAACAGCACGGTAAAGATCGTCGAACCACTGGCTGAGCTTGATCTGTCCCAGCGCCGACGACATGCGCCGCTCGGCCGCCACGGACGGCTTACCTGCGGCGCGGCGCTCGTGGATGGCCTCCAATGCCTGCCGCAGCGCCAGATCATACGTGCGCCGGGCCTGTTTCTCGCTGGCCCGTGCGTCTTCCAGCCGTGTGCGTGACAACTGCCCGCCGTCTTTTGTCCTGACCGTGACGACGCCGGCGAAATGCAGCATGTCCGCCCTTGGAAGTTTGGGCGTGGCCTTGGACAGTGCGTCTAGCACATAAGCGCGGTAGGCGCGCAGATCGTTGGTGCGCGTATTGGACGGTGAGCCGTCATCGTTGCGAATCACCGTGCGCGCCGCTGCACGTTGCAGCGCAGAGAGAGAGCGAGGCCGCTGCGTCTCCTCCAGCATGGTGCCGATAAGCGATTCGTCAACAATGCCGAAACTTGGCATGGCGTCGGACTGCTCGCCTATCCGCTGCATCGACGTGGTGGCGTGCGCGTGCTGTCCGGCCACCAGTCCCGAATCATGGTCCGACTGCTGTACGGGCCAGGCACACGCGTCGCGCAACGGACACCGCCCGCATACGTCCTTGATGGGCGACCGGCCAATCTCTTCCAGGCGTGACGCCAGCTTGTCATACTCGGGGTTTTTGCACAGGTGTTTGCGTCCCTTGTGATGGCGCGCCCGCGACTGCGTGTAGGCGTCCATTGGCATCGTTGCCGCCTTGCGCGCCACCGCTTCAGCCGAGAGCCGTACCGTGGGAGATAAATAACTGATGCGCTCGGTCATCATGTGCGCGATCTGCACGGCATTGAGCGCGGCGTGCGTCTTGCCGACACCGGGAGGCGCGCGCAGCAGCAAGTGGAGCGGGCGCGGCGGTTCGGGCGTGACGAGCTGTTCTTCGCTGAGGTTGATGGCCTGCCGGCCCTCGTTGCGCAGCTTGGCCTCGCGGATGAAGTCCTCCACGGCACGCTGTACGATGGCGCGCGCCGCAGGCACGCTGTGCATGGGAGGAACCGAGGATGCGTCAGCCGGCGCCCACGTGCGCCGTTTGGCAATGGCCGCATCCCAGGATCTGCGCAGCTCCACAGGCGACACGAAGCGCAAACGGCGCTGCAATGTCTCTGCGTCGCTGCCGGGGAGCGCTTCGATCTGTGCTGTAAAGTCCGCCTGCAATTGCGCCAGCACGGCGTCAGCCTTGGACGACGGCGTCTTGAGCGCCTTGGCGTAGACCTTGGACCGGATCGACTTGTAGACGTTGCCAGGCTTGAGGTCGTTGTCACCCGGAGGGATCGTGCGCCGCACTTTGGCGACATGCTGGAGGAACGTTTGCGTGCGCGCCTGTACCAGCGCTTCGCCCGGAACGTCGGTTCTCTCCTGTCCGCGCCGCACGACGCGCACACGGCGCAAAAACGGTCCATGCGCCACCTCGGTGGAGATGCCGCGTCCGTCGCGCCAGATGCGCCGGCGCAATAAAGGAGGTGCAGTGAAAACGAAGTGGTTGGGCGCGTAGATGGACAGATCAGCTATTTCGCCAAAGCCTGCATCTGTGGCGCGCCTGTTGATGTAAGCCGCGACGCTTTTTTGCTGAAGCAGTGTGAGAGGTTCGTCGAGATGCCACTCAAGGTGCGCCTTGAGCGTGTGCCGGTCCAAGAGCCCATGCGATGACGACAGGTGCACGAGCATGTCGGAAATGAGCCAGTCGAGTCCCATGCGGTCGAAGATATCGGAGAGCATGTCGGGCAGTTCGCCGTCCTGCTCGATGACGTCGATCTCTTTGTCGTAGAGGCGCAGATCGAGCTTGTCGCAGTCGATGGTGAGGAAGGCACGCGGGGCGTCTACGAACAGGTTCTCTTTGCGCGGCAGAGAGAGAATCGACTTCCAGCTATTGCGGTTTTCAGCGAGGCTGACTGCTTCCGAGAGATCGCCCATGATGAGCGCGCGGTTCTCGCTTCCCGTGAGGTCGCGCCGGATGGTCTCGCGCCAGGAGAGGGAGTCCTCACCGTCAACACGGTAGTAATCGTACAGCTTGGATAGGCTGACGTCTTCCTCCGGCAGCCCGATGTCCTTCGGCTTGCGCCATGCGCCCGTCGCACATTCGTCGCGCCAAATGCCGTCGGCCGCATCAGCCTGACACCAGTAAAGCGCCTTGCCGATACGTCGTGGTGCCTCTGCAACGGTAACGCGCAAGGCTGGCATGCTGCTGGTGGGTGGCGACATGGAAGAGTAAGCCTAACACGGCCGTGCTCTGTCTATCAACCACAATGATCAGTTGACAGTTCACGAGAGTCGTGGCGTTATTGTTTTCGGGAGAGGTCACAGGTTCAAATCCTGTTGGGTGTAAAGCCTATGGCGCAGTCAGGTGGCGCACTCCAAGCCGGAAACGTTGGTGCAACTCCAACCTGCTGGAGACAGCAGTCGTCTAGCAGCCAAGGACGCCGGCCCTAATTCAACGAGGGAATACGATGAGCGAAATTCTTTGGAACGACATGGATGCGTTGAGATCTGCGCTTAATGCTGATCTGAAAGACAGCGACATTGCGCGCGTACAGGGAAGGGCAAAGGAGATGGCCGAAGAGTTCATCGACGCAGTTGATTATCACCTCAAGTACAATCTTGCGGAAACTCTCGCATACTACGTGAAGGAAATGGCAGGTCGCGCCGTCAATGCACTCCTTGAGGGCAACGAAAGCGAGATAAGGCGCTGGCTTAATTGTGACCCGAGTGGCTACACCGGCCGTAGCGATGGATCTAGCGGACAAGGACATATCGCGGAGCAGCACCCCGTCATTCATGGCAAGATATTCGACGCGGGGTGCATCAAGCTTCGCAGGATGATCGCTGAAGCCCATGCCGACATGATCCAAAACGAGCGCATCAAGGATCTGGAGGATCAGCTTGCGTCACTGTTGGCGCAGCACAATAAGATGGAGTGCGAACGCAACGAGTGGCGCAGCACCGCTCTCAGCTACCGATAAACATTAGCGAATTCTAATATAACAGGAGCGCCAAAGATGGCTGTGTGCAAGATGCGCGAAGGTCGTGGGAGGACATCGACTCCAGAATGACAATGGAAGAACTATTCTCTGAATTCATGAAGGCACATCAGCAAAAGGCTGAAGTCGGCGGTTTAGGTGTGTCGTGCATCGCGCAACTATATCTTGCGCGATTATGATTGTTCTTGCGTGACTAATGGCGTCGTCGCGTGCACGGGGTATTGCAGATTCTGCAATAACTGAATCCGGCAGCGCGCAGCCAGATGCACGATGGCAAGTCGGTTATAAATTGTAACCAACAGAGCGGCCACGCGCACGGGTGGCAACTACCGAGGTGTTCTCGGTGGTTCAAATGGAGCATTGGAATCGAATTCGATAGAAAGAACCCGTGTTTTGGTATCGTGATTAGTGCGTATCCTGAGAATGGTCTCAGAGCGCACGGGTGTTACAGGCGGTGCCACACGAGGGCTGGACTTTCTAGCGGATCACAGAGAGAGCGTTGCGGGGCGCCCCATATCCCGCAGCCAGCAGGCAGGCTACTCACTACCAGATATGACCGGAATCGCGATCCGGCGCTCTCTGTGCATTTATTTGGACTGGGAACATGGCCTGGATAGTTGTTGTCAAGCGCGAAGGAGATCCGCTCAAGAAAGCGCTTATCTTCAGGCGGAAGAGTCTCAATGCCATTGGCTGGCACATCAGGCACATCGCCAAGGTTAGAAAAACAGTGGAATGGACCGATGAGATGGATCAGGAAGTCCGTCGCTGTTACTACAGCCAGCCAGCCTCATCGATTGCCAAGGCGCTAAGTGACAAGACCAAACAGGCGGTCTCCAAGAATTCAGTCATCTCAAGAGCAAAGGCCCTGGGTGTCATGCGGCGGACCACGGCAGCAACAAATACGGAAAGCAAGTCAACGTGATACTCTGATGGCGCACACAACGCTATGG
>JACCDG011463050.1_pt1 | contig 10829 bp, 23 predicted proteins | sample 7442471 | NCBI WGS metagenome assembly JACCDG01 (sample SAMN15323444, study PRJNA562643) | freshwater metagenome | isolation source: river surface water | place: USA:Blue River Watershed | collected 2017-08-17 | reverse complement strand
CGGACGCCGGGGTACGTACCCCGGCGTCCGTTGCAGTTGTTTTTCAGAACACGACGTCGATGGACTGCGTGCGAAACTCCGTGGGACGCATGAACCGGTTGGGCAGAATCTTCGGTGAGACTGCCGCGAGCGGAGGTAAGTCGCGGTGCGATGCCCGCAACAGCCGATCCGGAACGCCTTGGCAGTTGTCGAACCGACAGTTGAGCACCTTGGCCGCGTGCAAAGCGCTGTCTCGAAAGTCGACTGCCGTGAATCGGCAGTCGGTCAGCATGGCGCTGTGCAGGCACGCATCTTTGAAGACCGTATGCGAAAGACTGCAGTTGGTCAAAACCGCACCGGTCAGCCGTGCCGAGTAGAAGAAGGTTCGCGTGAAATCGCAGTCACACCACACGACGTCTTCCAGCCGAGCTTTGTTGAATCGCACGGTGTCGAATCGACACCGATCGAACGCCAAGCCGTTCAGGCGATAGCAGCTCAGACGATTCCCCTCGAACTTGTAGTCCTTGATATGCAGAGCGGGCAGGCCAACCAAAGTCAACCCGGCGTAGTATCGCATCAGCGGATTGGTTGCCAGAAACTCGCCTGGGTTGCTCACGTTGAGAACGGCCACTCCGTTCGGATACCTCCGCAAGAACGTGTTGCGGATGGTCTGCTGCGGGATGATGGAGTACGGAATGGGTGCCAGGTCTTCGATTCGGATCGTAACGAGCATGAACCTCGGTCCTTGAAAATAGTTCAGGTGGACTGTAACGCACGGTTGACGTAGTTGTACAAGTCGCTGATGTCGCGGGCCGAGGGAATCGGGCACGTATGGTTTTCCAGACTCAGCACGCGACTCTTCTCGAAGCTGACCACCGGAGCGTCGTTGCTCCGGTCGAAGGTAGTCTTGGTGGTCTCGGTAGTGAACATGGCGGCCATCTCTTCGTGGCCTACGGCCGCGTAAGCCAAGGCCGCCAACAAGTACACCAGCCGGTTGTCCCGATCCGGGCTGCCAAGGTACAGCCACCCGGCCAAGGTCAATACCTTCACCAACTCGCGGCGTTGGCAGATAACGTCGGCCACGCCTTCGAGCTTTCGCACGATTTCGTCCGGAACGTGTTCGGAGCAGTTGAATGACGGATAAGCGGATTGGTAGTCATCGCCCAACGTAGAGATACGCGGGTGAGCGCTCTTGCAGGCAAACGGCCTCACTTGAGCGCTGACCTGCGCGAAGATCCCTTCCACGTCGGAGCGAGTCAGGTTCGGCGCGGTTGCTCCGGACACGCTGTAGACGACGTAACCCCACACGGAAACGTCTTCACGGGTAATCTTTGGGGCATGCTCGCCGACCCCAAAACAGGCAAACGCGGAACGCACGACAGCGTCGGTGGTTGGGATGTCCCACGCTGCAAACTCAAAGTCGTAACGCCAAGCGTACTTCTTCGGCTGATCTTCTTCTTCGGCCACGACCTACCCTCCGGATTCCTTCTTCAGCATCTGCCGTACCCGTTTGATCTCGGCCGGCGCGTGCGGCCTACCCATCGCATTGATCTGCAGGTACCACTCCAGAACCAGAGCTTTGGTACCGAGGTAGTTGATGTTGACTTCGACTCCGGTGTAACCGCGCTCGAAGTCCGTGTACTCTCTACGGTACGAGCCGAATGCCTTGATCTTGTTGTTGACAAACGCCTGGATGGCCGTAATTCGTTGGAGACCATCCACCAGCACGAATTCGTTGTAGCCCCCGGGTTCGACGGTAGTCGACCAACTCGGGCAGTTGAAGTAAAGTTCCCTGGAAGTACGACCGCCGCGGAGCATGAACTCGATGTACGAGACTTGCTCCGCGGCGGTCCAGCACAGGTCGCGTTGGAAATCCGGGCGGAGTTGCAGGTTAGGTACTTCTCCGGCCGGATCGTTGATGTTCTCTTGATCCGCGATCCACTTGACCAAGCTGGTCATCGGCATATCGACGTGGTATCCGCCGCGACCGATGTACTGCGGTATTTCTCGGAATCGGGTGTACTTAATCTTGGCCATCGTCAACCTCGCCGGTAACACTGTCTTCGCTTGCAGAGTGCTGCGAGCACGGTGCGACTAGTCAATCCGTAAAGACTTTCTTCATGCACGTCGATGATGGACTACTTCTCCGGGCAAGGTCCGCAGCGTGGATCTACCAGCGCGGCGAGGAGCCGGACGCGAAGCAGAGATACAGAATGTGCAGCGGGATCAGGACGGGGAGTAACGGAAACAGCAGCGCCACGAGTACGGCTACTACGGCAAGGCCGATCAGAAAGCCGACGATCTGCAGGCAGAGCAGACACAGCGTGGTCAGCGCCCCGTTGGGTTCCGGAGCTTTCGGCCCCAGTGGTCGCAAGTTAGTCGCCATCGAATCATCTCCTAGCGGTAAGCGGGGTCGGACATTCCGACCCCGCCGGTCGCCGGATGCGTTATGGTCAAGTGAGTGCGCCGGCCGCGTCGTCCTCATCGTCGTCCGGATCGTACGAGTTGTTGTTGTCGGCATCCGTTTCGGTACGGAAGTAGTCGACCCCCTCCGAGGCGACTACGTCACAGCCTGTAGCGCTAAGCACACGCAGCCCGTCGGAGAACACTTTCCGCAGGCGGTCTTTCGCGTCTCCTGTCGTGTCGTCGCGGCCGACCTCCACGGTAATCGTTTTCCGAACCGTGAGCGTTTCCTGGACGACTGCCGTTACGGTACGTGTCTCCATAGCTGAACCTCGGTAACGGAGGCTTTAGGTATTGTTGGAGGAACGGCGGCGAGATTCCGGCAAATATGTAAACACGTTGGCCTCGTCGTCCGACTCGAACTTGTGGATGTCGTCGGCGGTGAGCAGCGTACCCCACTGCTCCGGTTTGGTCAGGTCGGCCGGATTGATCGGGTCCGGATCGGGAACCGGGTTGTAGTCCCAGGCAACTGCCGATTGCGGATTCCGCAACGCGGCGGCGATGTGGGTCCGAACCTCGCCCCGGTTGACACCAACCACTTTTTTGCCTTTCAGCAAGAGAATGGTGGTATGGGCATTGTTCTGTCGAACCTGAACACTGAAACGTGCTTTGGGCATAGAGTACTCCTCCGTTTGCTTGCCGCAACTTACCTTCGACCGCCCAGCCCGTCGTCGAATGCCTTGCCGGCAATGAAATCCTCGGGCGAGACCAGTCGCACGACGGCTTTGGTCGGATTGTTACGGTCGGGTGTGAACACAGCAACCCCATTACCCTGCGGCACCGGAATCGTAGCGGCGCTTTGGAGGTACAGACGCAGCTGTTCGCCGGGCGACACGTCCGCCCGGGTTTCGTTCTGCGACAGTTCCCGCAGATCGTAGCTCTTGTCGATCCAGACGGAGAAAGCTGCGTCGAACTGCCCGACGCTGTCCAAGTTGAACACGAAGCGTTGGATGCCGCGGGCTCGCAGGGCTACTGCAATCTTCTTCGGGTCGGCATTCTGTCCGGGATGCCAACCGGACTCGAAGTCCTGCGGCAAGCGGACAAAGTCGTACTCTTCGAGATCGATCGGTATCGTCAGGCAGGCACCGAGGTTACCGATGTGGGAATCGACATATTCTTTTCGCAACGACTCGTCTTTCTCGATGCACCGACCGCAAATACAGTCACCGGTCGCAGCATCGCTCCAGTAGAAACGGGTCCAATGGTAGCTGTTGCCGCTGGTACGAACCAGCTTGTTGCAATTACTGCACGTATCCCACTCGTCCGACCACTCGATTTCGCAGCCGAGCTTCTCGAGCGCTTCGGCCACCGTGTGCATCTCGTCGGAGTCGTCCTCGTCGGGATCGACGAAGTCCGCTCTGATGATCTTCTCTTTGTCGTGGTTCCAGTTGGCCGTAACGATCGCCCCCTTGGGATCGGCGTAGCCCGGTTCGGCGTAGCCGTCGAATCCGATGTGCTCGATGAACGACAGCGGGTTCGGAAAGCGGGGGATGACCTTGGCGTCTTCCATGCCGGGCAGCAAACGCTGGTCCGGATTGGGGTAGGCGCTGGAGTCCGGAATCTCGCTCAGTCCGGCGCACACCGCAAAGATCTTGTTCTGCAGTTCTTTGTCCATGATCTACCTGAGCGGTTGAGACAACGCGAAGAAGCTCATGTAAATATGCCCGCAGCAGTCGCCGATTTTAGGTCGTCACCCTCGGGTTGTACTCGGCTCGGAGCCGCCGCTTCCACTCGTCCATGTCCTCGAACCCGAAATACTTGGCAATGCAGTTCCAGTCCCAGCTGCCGTAGTTCGGATGCGGTTGGTAGTGCTCGATGGCGGCGTAACCGAACAGCGTACGGGCCAGCGCGTGCAGGCTGCCCTGGCACTGTTGGTTCGGGCACAGCAAGTTGTCCTCGACGTAGCCCTTGGCGTCCTCCAGATCGCCGTGGACCGTGTGGATGCTGTGCATCGGAGCATCCAGCTTGATGACCCGCCACTCGTTGTCGGGAGCATCCGGCAGACGGCGAACCGACGCCACGTATTCCAGATCCCGCCCACGCAGGAAGTAGCCGTCGGCCCGGTTGTCGCCGATGACGTCGATACGCAACCACACCATGTCCGGCAGACCTTTGTGCGTCATACTTCTACCTTTTGCAATTGGAGAGCCCGCTTCTTACGGGGGCGAACGTACGGCCCGCCGAAGAAGTCCGGATGTGCTTGGCGTTGTTTGCGGAGGTGGCAGATGCGTCGCGAGAAGCCTCGGGCGACTCGGCAGTGCTCGTAGTCGTACTCGTCGACGGTATCGATACCGTCGTCGCCCCAGAATCGAAGGTTGGCGACACTTGCATGCCGCTCGACGACTTCCTTGCCGGATCGGTCGAAGACTTCGATCGTGTAATCTTGAGCAACAGCGCGAAGCACGTCGTTCAGGAATACACGCACGATCGTGCTGAAATTGACTTCCTCGGTTTCGATACGGTACTTGATGCGTCGCGGTTGGCGCTTTCTCATGGTGGGCTCACTTCGTAAACGGGTACGTCGGCGGCGGCAGCTTGCGCCACCATGTTAGCGGTACCCCGACCGCCGGGAAAGGCGACGACCAGCACCGGCTGCCCTTTGCGCAACATCTCGGCATTACGCCGCGGGCCCGCCGAGCGTCCCAGATTTGCCCAATCGGCCTGGAAGGTCATGACCGAAATACCTTGCGACTTGGCCCATTGACGGGCCAACTCGTCGGCTCCGGTAGCACCGCCTTCGATGATTGCTTCGATAGGTGCGATGTCATGCACCAAACGCAAAACGGCCGAGACTACGGCATAGTTACCGTAGTCTCGGCCGCCGCATACCAGCACCCTACGTGGCTTGCTCATGCTTCCTTGACCGAAACGTCGACAGTCACTTGAACCGTAAAGGTCACGGTGAACTTCAGAGGCATCGAATTGCTGGGGTCGTGCAAGCGTTGCACACGAACCGTACGAGTGTAGTCGCCGGCAGGATGCCGTTTTACGTTCTGCTTCAAATTCTCCAGCCAAATTCCCAGCGCTTCTTGCGCGTCGATACCCCAGACTGCGTAGGGATCCGGTCCGGGGCAGGGAGAGTTTCCCTCCCAGACGCACCACTTGACTTTGCGTGGTTTGCTCACGCAGACTCCTTCTAGTCGGGGTAACCCGGCGGCTCTGCCCGTTGGTAGGGCTCGATGTGATCGCGAATCGCGTCAACGGCCGCCATCCAGGCTTCACGGTGGCTCGTCGGAAGCATGTCCCAAGGAAGGCGGTAGTAGCCGGCGAAATCTCCTCTACGACTGTTGAGCACCGTGCGGTACCCCTCGTAGGCCCTTCTCGCCAGTTGCTCGTCTTTCATGCGTCCTCCTTGTTGATGACGCGACCACGGTAGGACTCAACGTCTTCCGATTTGCGGAAATTTTCCCACATGGCATAACCAGCTTGGTTGGCCAGCGTGGTCAGCGTATGGGCGTCCAGCTCGAAGTGCGATGCGCCAACGTATCCGGACGCGCAATGTCCGGACGCAATCCGAGCAGCGATGATCCGCCACTTCTCCCGCTCGGCTTCCGCGGCCTTCCTTCTTTCGGCCAAGTGGGCGGAGTTTGCCCGGGACAGTTCGGCGCTCGATTGTCGCTCGCGGGCCAGCATCTCCTCCAGTTTTTCGATCCGATCGCGCTGTCGCTCGAATTCCCAGCGGCTGCGGCTGAAGGCGTCGGCGAACTTTTCCCACACGCTGTAGCCGAACATGACGAAGAGCACGAAGGTACAGCCGACACAGAAACCCAAAGCGCTTTCAATGCTGATCATCACTCTCTTCCTCTTCTTCCAAGGGAACGCTTCGCTCGAAGTTCTTGACGGCATCGGCGGCGGCAGCCGTGAGTGATTTGCCGCCGCCTTTGCCGTCGATGTTGCCGGTTTCCAGGCAGCTGATCTCACACTCCCAGAAGTTGTAGGTGCCTTCAAACGACACGCAGTGCGTGCGGTCGGCTTGCAGCTTCCGAAGAAACGGCCACGGGCTGTTTGGGTTTTTTCGCTTGCTGACCTCCACGGAAACGTCCAGCGATCCGATACGAACGTAACGCGGGAACAACCACCAGAGTACGGAGAAGACTCCCAACCATACGCCCCAGATGAACCAATCCATAGAGCTAACCATTCTTGGATTCGATCCAGTCGGCGAACGAACCGTAGCCGAGAGCTTCGGCCACCTCGATCGCATTCGATCCGTCGGCGTCGATGTACTCCCAGCTGTTGTCGCTGAACGGCGTGAGACAGTTGTCGATCGTCTCCAGACTGAACTCCAGCTTGGCGAGCCTTCTGGTCAGCTCGCGAACGCGGTCGACGTATTGCAAGGCGATCGCTGAGGTGCCGTCGCAGCAACGGCAAGCCTCCATGACGTCTCGGAAAATAGCCTCGTCCTCGTCGAGGTTGCGGTCGAACTCGCTCATACCTTCTTGCCTCCGAACCTGTGCCCACGGAGCTTGTTGAACGCCATCTTCTCTTGAATCGCCCGGGGCAGGGGCATGTCGTACTTGGCGGCGATCGCGCACAGCCGCACGATCGCGTCACCGATCTCGACCGGTACCCCTTCCGGCTTTCCGTCCGATCCGTACGCGATCCCATCCAGTGGTTTGTTCCGACGGTAGTCCGCGCAGGCTTCGCCGAGTTCTTCGCAGACCATCATCAGGGCCTGCAGGAAGTCCTCTTCGTCGACGAAGAGGCCCTTGTCCTTGATGGTCTGCAGACCCTCCGCCATGATCCCGGGGATGTTCGGACCGATGACCTGTTCCCGCAACGACGCAATCTCGGCCTTCAGCTCGGCTTGAACTGCCGCTACCGTCTTACCCCAAGCCCGACGAACGGTGACTTCGATCGGGCCTTCGTCGGGATGGTGGACCGTCATCGTCACGAAGTTGGGGGCTTCGCCCAAAGAATTGGCCAGGTTGGCGGCGATGTGCTTGACCGCCCAGTGTTCCAGCTCGACTTCGATGCCGTCTTCGGGCGTATACATCATCTTCTTGACGACGCCTTCGCCGAGCAGCAGGCCCCGCAGCCGTTCGATCTCGGCTTCCTGCTCGCGCACCTTGGCGATGTAGGCCGGCAGCTTACGCAGCAACTCGGCCGCAATGGCGCGTGCCACCATCGCGAACTGGGCTACGCTGAAGCCGTCGCAGTTCTCGATGTACTTCTCGTCCTCAGCCGGGTTGATCGTCTGATCGCTCATTTTCGTCTTCTCCGATACGCTTTCGGTAGTCTTCGCCAAGGCAATCCAGCAGTACGGCGTCGCCGGCCGGATTGTGACGAATGCAGTTGACCAATTCTTCAATCGTCTCTCGGGCTGCTCCTACCTTGGACCGCAGCCGCCAAATCTCGGCCAGCAGGTGCGGTAGGGCATTACGAGCCGCCACGATGACGGCTGCGTCTTTCGGCCACGGCGCCCAGCCTTCGAGCGTCTTCAGCAACACGGCGGGGTGTACTCGTCGGCCGTTCAAATACTCCGGCTTCTGGAGGTTGTAGGGCTGACCCTCGTGGTTGTTCTCGAACTCCCAGTCACCCGGGGTTGCCGACTTCTCGATGCGATCCAGTTCCGCCAACAGCGATTCGGTCACGATCTCGCTCATGTGAAGTCCGTCCTATGTCGGTACGCGGCCGACGATCCGGCCGTTTCCAAGTCGATGTCCACGGCAACCGCCACCAACACTCCGTCGTCGAACAACTCGACCCGACAACGCCGCCCTTCCGGCACGTCGATCCATCTCGAACGAAACGAACGATCCTTATCTTCGGCAAGCCAGCGACCGAAATCGCTGTCCTCCACAATCGCGTAACCTTCGGCCGTCAATACGGCTTGCGCGGTCGCCTCAGCGACCTGCCAAGTATCCGCGATGCCGGAGGCAAAGCTGGAGCCCGGATATTCGCAACGGTAACAGTGCCAACGATACCCACCCTGTACGGCATGTACATGAGCCGCGGTTACGTAACCCGAAGGCCCGTACGGCTGGTTGTACTGCAAGTGGCGATCGCCTACCCCGCCGATCCATAACGGCGATATTTTCGGCTTGCTCACTTGACCTCCTTCTCGAATTCATACCCCTCCGCCAGCAAAGCCGCTTCCGCCGCTGCCTGGGCCTGCTCGATCGTGTCGCAGGTGCCTTGATCGATCTCGCTGAAATTTTCCGGCGCACCGTTGGGCATACACGCCGTCCAAAACACGCGGCCGTCGCGTCTCCGCCAAGTTGCCGCAGCATGGCCGTCGCCGTAATCGTCCCAGTTGGTGGGAACGTACATCAGCGACGACTCCGCCGTATCGGTTCGATGGTCGCACCAACCTCTTCGTATCTTCGGCTTGCTCATACTGACCCCTATTCGACTTGGTCGGAAGGAGACACGACGAGACCGCGAGCATCCCGCATCTCTCGGATGGTCTGCTGCATGATTTCGATTGCCTGCTGCTTGTCGGCAAGATCTTCCTTCTGATCGGCGATGATTGCGGTCATGCGTTCAATCTTCGCGATGTAGTGCAAGAGGACCAAGTGTGCCTCGGCCCCCTGCATCTCCAACGGAAAAGCACCGTTCAAGGCGTTGATCAGCACTTCGTGGCACACGGCCTTGTCGGTTTCTTGATTTCGGCCGTTCGGTGCGAACGTTTCCAAACGACGCATAGGCGACTCCTTATGAGTTGGTACGACTACGAGGTGTTACCCGGGTGTTACTGCTAACACCCGGGTAACACTTATCGCAGATAGTACTGGTAAATTACTGGAGGCCGTAAACCCATCGGGTGATTCCGACAGAAGCACAAGCGACCACTGCCGTAAGTAGCGACAGGACGTAGGCCAATTGCAAGTACGTGTACTTGAGCGTTACCTCGCGTTGCGGCTCGACGAACTCAGTCTGCCGAGCCCGTTGCAGTTCCGTCAACTGCTTGACGTTCTCGACCCGTTCGACCTCGCTGACCATGTATAGCGGGAATCGGACGACGATGCCGCCGACCTTCTCGGCCCGAGCTTGGGCCTTCTCCTTGTTGCAGTCCTCCCAGACCAAGGTCGGATTGCCGTAACCCTTCGGTTCCCGCAGCGGTTCGTGCTCGGACAACAGGACGCACCACAACACCGGCGCGGCCTTGTTGATGACCTCCTTCAGCAACTCGTCGTATTTGCGCAACTCCATCGTCGCGATCGACGCCAATACGTCCTCGTGGTTGTCCGTGTCCCTATCCCCAGCGGCGATCTGGTCTGCCGTGATACCGTGCGTTTCGTAGTACGCTTTCAAAGCCTGCGTCAGCATGTGGTAGTGCTTGCTGTGCAGCAGCAGTTGGCTGCGATCGACCGAATCGATCCGGTTGTATTCGTGTTGTCTGGTCATTGTGTTCCTACGGCTTGATCAGGGTCCGACCGACGCGGTCGAGGTGATCCGAAGCATCCCGCACCCACTTCCTGTGCCAGTCGCCGAGCGGAACGTTTCCGGTCGGATCCATCTGGATGGCATTCCGTATCTTCTCGGCATCGGACGCAATCGCCCGCATGTTCCGCGTCAAGTCTTCGAGGGTTTGCAGCTGTTGCCGCAAGCGTTCGATCATAGCTGCTCCGTTTCCGCCGAGATAGTCCCCACTGGAGTCGGCATGCTCCGCATTGCTCGCGTCCAAACCGCGATGTGTCCGTGGATCTCGATACTGACCGACGCCTTACGGCGTTTGCCGGTACCATCGCACAACTTGCAAGCCGCACACGACGACTTGTTGACGACTTCCTTGGCCGCCGGGCACTGTACCTCGCCGGCCGTCACCGGGTCGCCCGGCCGTCGCATGCGGTAGTAGCGCCAACCGAGACGGCGGGCCTCTTCGGCATCTTCCGTGCTGCGGACGCTGGCCATCAACAACGAAGCGTATGAAGCGTTGTCGGGATCTCGCCAACGCTGCGTGTAGCCAGTATGGAACGACGTACCCTTCAGTAGACCCTTCCACGTATCCAAGGGAATTGCCGTCGGGTCGCCGTACGAACCGCAGCGGACGCCCCAACCCAACACGTACAGCGCGTGAAACTCACTCGTCAGCGTCTTGTAACCGTCAGCCCTGTATTTGCGCAGAATCTGGCCGGGAGCTTGGTACGGCAGCACATAGCAACCGCCGCCCAAGTTGTGGCGCAGCACGCAGTCTCCGCAAACCGACGCATCCTCCTTATCCGAAATGATTTGACCGATCGTCTTGCCGGTGTCCGGCAGTATCCAGGTCTGCAGCATCGGCCCCGTCTTCTGGTTGGCGGTGCCGCTGGTCAGGATACCTACGATCGGTTTGCCGTCGATTCGACTTGCGCCCGAATAGAACACGAACCCGACACCCATAGCGCGAACCTACTCATCGGCGGTGACGAACTGCATCTCGACGGACGGCGACACCACCTTGG
>JACCDG010495336.1_pt1 | contig 10830 bp, 11 predicted proteins | sample 7442471 | NCBI WGS metagenome assembly JACCDG01 (sample SAMN15323444, study PRJNA562643) | freshwater metagenome | isolation source: river surface water | place: USA:Blue River Watershed | collected 2017-08-17 | reverse complement strand
GGCGCCGCCTTTCTTTAATTGTGCAGTTGGGACACCGAGTTTGTAGCTCTGGGTCCATTCAAAACCATCCCGTTTAACTAAAACCGTAAGGTCGCGACTAAGAGCATTTACAACTGAAACGCCCACGCCGTGTAGACCACCAGAAACCGCATAACCACCATCTCCAAATTTTCCGCCGGCATGTAAAACTGTTAGTACAACTTCTAGCGCAGGTTTCTTTTCAACGGGATGTATATCTACCGGGATGCCGCGACCATTGTCTGTTACTTGTACGCCGCCATCTTTAAGTAGAACCACATTTATATCGGTGCAATATCCTGCGAGAGCTTCATCGACTGAGTTATCTACAACTTCATAAACCAGATGATGAAGTCCGCGTTCGCCAGTTGATCCGATATACATACCGGGGCGTTTTCGAACCGCCTCCAAACCCTCTAGAACGGTGATAGCGCTCGCGTCGTAGGCCCTAGCAACTTTGCTAGAGTCCTTCTTATCTGCCACTTAAACCCCTTTAGAAACGACTAGGGCCGCAAATTAGGCCTGGGTACCCCCAAATCCTAGTGGTTGGCGCGCCACTGGCTAGCCAGAAAAAGGCTTTGGATGTGGATTTGGCGCACTTTTAGCGCTTGGGTTACCTATCGGATTAACCGTAGGTGTCTCTCGGCCCTCTAGCCCCTCGAATTGTGCGTAACCCTCGCTTCCACGACGGTGCGGTTGGGCCAATAATTTTTAAACTCTCAATCAGAGCTCCCTCATTTTTACTTTGGATATTTTTTAGAAGTTCGCGTTCTAATAATCGAAGTTGGGTTGCCCAAGATGTTGATTCTGCGCGAATAGTTAATTGACCTTCGAAAATTGTTATTGGTTCGGCGTGATTAGCGATTTCCTCACCAACTATTTTCGACCAATTAGTGAAAATGTTTCCTTCAGCCAAGCCTCGCTTCCAATCACGTGAGTCTGCTATCGAATTTAAAATAGATCCGATTGGTTCTGGATCATCTCGGTGTGAACGTTCTTCGTTGCTTTCCACAGTTTTTTTAAATTTAGTGCGGTAGGTGCGGAAAAGTTCTCTCGCTATATCTCGTTTCATAGTGCAGTTACCAAACCGTTTGCTACTTGATACCGGCTACCAGTTAATTCGCTAGGAAGATCGTTTGCTACCGCTACTGTTATCAAAGTCTGTTCGGCAGTATTTGTTAATGCCACAAGTCGCTCACGACGTTTTTCGTCAAGCTCAGAAAATACATCATCTAAAATTAAAATTGGATTATCCCCGTCAGCCTTGAGAAGTTGATAGCTAGCTAATCTCAATGAGAGAGCAATTGACCAAGATTCGCCGTGGCTGGCAAAACCTTTAACAGGATGCTCACCAAGATTTAATAAAAGGTCATCACGATGTGGCCCAACTAGGGAAACGCCTCGTTCTCGCTCTTGAAAGCCAACTTCTTCAATTTTCCTTAATATTTCGCTTTTATTATCTTCTTTATCTTCGGTTAAATTATCTAAATTTGATTTGTACTCTAATGATGGCTGTTTTTTTACAGAGATGTTTTCATATGAGTTCATTAGGTGAGGAATTAACTCTCTGATTAATTTCAGCCTTGCCGCAATAATCTCGCCACCAAAATTAGCTAAATGTTCATTCCATGGCGCAAGAGTGCTTTCTGGCGCCCTCGCTTTTAAGAGCGTATTTCGCTGTTTTAAAGCCTTCTCGTAGTCGCTAATTACGCCGCCCAACCTTGGATTTCTTTGGATTAATAGATGATCTAAAAAAGATCTGCGTTCGCTTGGATCGCCTCGAACTAGATCCAAATCTTCTGGGGAGAAACAGATTGCTTTAACAATTCCTGAAATAGCACGCTGGCTACGTACTGGGTTTTGATTAACTTTTGCTCGATTAGCTTTACCATTATTGATTTCTAATTCAATTAGAGTGTCTCGATCTTGATCGGAAACTTTAGCCCGGATATAACCTCGCTCAGCTCCTAGTTTTATTAAAGGGGCATCGGTTGATATGCGGTGAGATGAAAGTAGGGCGAGATACATGATTGCTTCAACAATATTTGTCTTTCCTTCACCGTTTTCACCAATAAAGATATGTGTGCCTTCATTTAGTGGAAGTTCAAGGTTTTTGTATGAACGAAAATCTTGAAGTGAAAGATGGGAGATCTTCATTTACTAAAATTAAGAGGCGTAGCGCATCGGCATTAATAAATAGCGGAAAGAGGTGTCAGCGCTGCCGTCCGCTTTGCTTTTACCTGTGAGCATTGCCGGTTTGTTTGATCCTGTAAATGCAATATTTACATAAGCAGTTCCAAGAGCGCTTAGACCATCTGTGAGAAATGTTGGATTAAAGGCGATATCAATTGCTTCGCCGCTGTAATTGATTTCTAACTCTTCGGTCGCTTGGGCTTCATCGCCAGCGCCAGCTTCTAATTGCAAGGTGTTGTTATTAAATTTCAATCTAAGCGGCACGGTTTTATCGGTGACCAGAGCTACTCGGCGAACTGAATCAAGAAGTTTAGCTACTTCAATTACAGCGTTGGCGCTTGTTTCGCTAGGTAATAGATGGCGATATGGCGGGAAAGAGCCGTCTAATTGGCGTGAAGTCATTGTTTTGGCATCGCTAGCAAAACCAACAAGTCGCTCGTTATTTGAGGTTGGGGCGATGGAAATAGAGACATTTTTTGTGTTAGCGATGGTTCGCGCAGCATCCGCAAGTGTTCGCGCGCGCAGTAGAGCTGTGGTTGTTAATTCTGGATCGTTTGGAGTCCAATTAATTTCACGTACAGCTAATCGATAACGGTCAGTTGCTGCAAGTGTGATTGTTTCTTTTGTTATATCGATGTGAATTCCCGTAAGGGTTGGTAGTGAATCATCTCGCCCGGACGCTACTGCAACTTGGTTAACTGCGGTTGCAAATAATTCACTTGCGATTGTTCCGGAAGTTTCGGGGAGGTTTGGCAGATTGGGATATTCATTTAATGGCAGCGTTGGAAGTGTGAATTTTGCAGAACCTGCTGTCACTAAAACTCTTGATCCTTCGAGTTGGAAGGTGACAGTTTTGTTAGGTAGCGCTTTTGAAATTTCGGTTAGTAAGCGGCCAGGAACTAGAACTCGCCCCGGTTCTTTGATTTCTGCATTAAAAGAAGATTTGGCAGAAGTTTCAAGATCGGATGCAGATAACGTTACGTCTTTTTGTGCATCAATAACGATTCCTAATAGCGCCGTCATAATGGGGCGAGTTGAAAGACTTCGAGATACCCAATTAACTGAATCGGTAAGCGCTGCGCTATCTACTGAAAACTTCATGATTATGAGCCTATCGTTTTGGTTTGTGGACGAGGTACGCTCACAAACTTTCCTTTATATATAGAACTATTCGTAATAGGTAGTGCGGTAAATTGTGGGAAAGTAAAGAAACCGCAGTTCACAGCTACTTTCTTATTCACCTACCCACCCCTTTTTCTGTGGCTAACTTGTGTTTATCTTGTGGTTAAAAAACTAAGCGGCGATCTAGCCCTGCGCTATCCACGGGTTATCCACAGATATCCACAGGTTATCCCCAAGCCTATGCCCTCCCTTGGAGCTTAATTCTGTTGGTTAATTCAGTGACCTGGTTGAAGATTGAGCGACGCTCAGCCATCAATTGGCGGACCTTTCGATCAGCATGCATAACCGTTGTGTGGTCACGACCACCGAAAGTTTGGCCAATTTTCGGAAGTGAGAGATCAGTTAACTCTCTACATAAATACATTGCGATCTGGCGCGCATTTACTAAAACTCGAGACCTTGAAGTCCCACATAAATCATCAATAGTTAAACTGAAATAAGAAGCTGTTTGAGCCATGATGGTGTTTGCGGTTATGTCTGGGGCGCCTTCATCTGGAATTAAATCTTTCAAAACTATTTCCGCCAGACCCATATCAACTGCTTGGCGGTTTAACGATGCGAATGCGGTTACACGAATCAACGCACCCTCCAACTCGCGGATATTGGTAGAGATTTTGCTTGCGATAAATTCAAGAACATCATCCGGAGCACTTAATTTATCTTGAGCTGCTTTCTTTCTTAAGATTGCAATACGCGTTTCAAGTTCTGGTGGTTGGATATCAGTAATCAAACCCCACTCAAATCGACTTCTTAAACGATCTTCAAGAGTTGTTAATTGTTTTGGCGGTCTATCAGACGAGATGACAATCTGTTTGTTGGCGTTATAAAGAGTATTAAAGGTATGGAAGAACTCTTCCTGGGTTCGTTCTTTATTCTCTAAAAATTGAATATCATCAACAAGCAGAATATCTAAATCCCGATATCTACGTTGAAAAACTGATGATTTATCATCGCGAATTGAGTTAATAAAGTCGTTTGTGAACTCTTCAGATGAAACGTAACGGACGCGCAATCCTTTATATAATTCTTTAGCGTATGCACCAATAGCATGAAGCAAGTGAGTCTTACCTAATCCAGATTCACCGTAAATAAAAAGTGGGTTGTAAGCCTTTGCAGGAGCTTCAGCTACCGCTACAGCTGCGGCATGCGCGAATCTATTTGATGCGCCGATAACAAATGTTTCAAAAATATATCTAGGGTTTAATTGGGTTGATTCTTGAGGTTTGGCGGTTCCTTCTTGGCGACCAGTTCCAGCCCTTGGAGCCTCTTCAATTTCAACAACTTCATTTTGTGGAACATCAAGTGATTCATCGATGGTGACTGCAATATTGATCCGCTCACCTAGTTTTGCGGATAGAGCATCATTTAGAGCTCCCTTAAGTCGGCTCTCCAAGACATCTTTTGCAAAACCATTTGGGGCAGCAAGAAGCAGGTTCGATCCACCCTCACTCTTTAACAAACCGAGGGGTTTGGTCAGGGTTAAAAAGGCCCGGTTCTGGGGGGAGTCTTGGGAGATCGAGTCGATAACCCCGCTCCACAGCCCCTCTAGATGTTCAGTCTCGGTTATAGCCACCAAATCCCCCTAAATCCACAAAGTTATCCACAGGCTGTGGTCTAAAGTAAGGCTTTAGCCTCTCAACCCCCTTATTTTGGGGCGACCCTGTGGATAGAGGCGGAAAGTAAGACCTATCCTCAATAAAAGCAAGTGGTTATCCACAATTTTCCAAATTGGGTGACCCACCGCTACGGTTACCCCCTGCTCTCGCGCCCTAAAGGGAGGCGGGACGAGATCTAAGGAGAAAATCCCATGAAAAGGACCTTTCAGCCGAATAACCGTCGGCGCGCAAAGAAGCATGGCTTCCGCGCTCGAATGGCAACCCGTGCCGGCCGCGCAGTTCTTTCTGCACGCCGCGCAAAGGGCCGCGCTCGCCTCTCCGCTTAACACCGAGGTTGACGTGCTGGCACAAACAAACCGTCTTACCTCACATGAAGATTTTTTGCGCGTTACCCAATCGCCAATCCGCTCCAAAACCAAATCTCTTGCCGGATACCTTTTAACAGAACCAAATAACGATTCACCGAAAGTTGGTTTTATAGTTTCACGAGCGATTGGCGGATCAGTTAAACGTCATCGGGTAACAAGACAACTTCGCCACGCTTCAAAAAGCTCACTACATGTACTTCCAAAAAGTTCACTAGTTGTTGTTAGAGCGACCAACGGCGAGAGCCCAGCAGTTGAGATTCCTGAACTATTTAATTCTTTAACAAAAAGAGCTTCTAAATGAAACTACTTACTTTTCCTTTCCTTCTGTTAATTAGAGGTTGGCAGAAATTTATTGCGCCAGGATTAGCGCCGCGTTGTAAGTATTACCCATCATGCTCTCACTACACATTTGAGGCGATAAAGCGATACAACTTATTTGGTTTGTTAATGGGCGCTTGGCGAGTAATTCGCTGTAATCCGTTTAGCCACGGCGGCGTCGATTACGTTCCAGAAAAAATCGAATTTGGACCAATCAGACTAGGAGCGAGATAGATGTTAGACCCCTTATATTGGCTGGTTTCAGCGGTTATGGTCGCAATCCATCGCGCCCTATCCCCAGTTTTTGGAGAAACCAGTGGAGTAACTTGGAGCCTCTCAATTGTTGGCCTAGTTGTATTAATTCGCGTTTTACTCATTCCGTTATTTGTAAGACAGATTAAGTCTCAACGGGCATTAACCGCTCTCTCGCCTGAGATGAAGAAAATCCAACAGAAATATAAAGATGATCGACAAAAGCAATCCGAAGAGCTTATGAAGCTATATAAAACACATAAAACAAATCCACTTGCTTCATGTTTTCCAATAATTGCACAAGCGCCGATATTTTTCGCACTTTTCACAGTATTAAATGGAATTGGTAAGAACCCACCACAAGCTCGAGGAACTTTCACACAAACCCTTGCAGAACAAGCTGCCCAAGCAGAGTTCTTTGGAGCGCCTATTTCTCAAACGTTTTTAGGATCAAGTAATACGACAGTAAAACTTGTCACCGTACTTCTGATTATTTTTATGTCGTTAACAACCTTTACCACCCAACGACAATTAATGGTCAAAGGTATGCCCAAGATGGATTCCAGCAACAATATGATGTTGCAACAACAGAAGATTTTGTTGTACCTATTTCCAGTTATATTTGCAGTATCCGGCGTTAACTTTCCAATCGGCGTTCTTATTTATTGGTCAACTACAAATCTTTGGACATGGGGACAGCAGTACTACGTAATTAAGAGAAACCCAGCTCCAGGATCTCCTGCGTGGGAGGAGTTACAGAGAAAAAGAGGCCTTGCGGAGAAAGAAGAGAGTTCTGAACAAGGTGGCGGAGTAGCCACTCAAGAGCCCGAGAAAAAAGGGCAGCGCTTCCAACCAAAGAAGCGGAAGAAGAACAAATAGGTTTAAATGCCTCAAAAGGGGCAAAAAGGAGAGAAGATGAGTGAGAAAGAGATAAAGAGCCGGGCCACCCAACTAGAAGAAGAGGGTGATATCGCAGCCGACTACCTAGAGGGGTTACTTGATATAGCCGATCTAGATGGAGATATAGAGATTGGCATCGAGAACGATCGCGCCCATCTTGTTGTTGAGGGGGGCGAGCTCTCCCATCTAGTCGGGAAAGATGGCGAGGTCCTAGACGCTCTACAAGAGTTGACCCGATTAGCAGTCCAAACCTCAACGGGTGAACGATCCAGATTGATGCTCGATCTTGATGGTTTTAGAGCTGATAAACGAAATACCTTGGCAAAGTTGGCGGAAGAGACTGCCGATGAGGTTAAGTCGAGCGGTAAAGCGGTCAAATTAGCCCCTATGAACGCCTTCGAAAGAAAGATCGTTCATGACACGATTCAGAAGATCGGCTTAAAGAGTGAATCAGAGGGCGAAGACCCAGACCGCTGCGTTGTGGTGATGCCTTCCTGACCGTTTCACGTGAAACGAGAGCGGTCCAATTCTTTGGGGCGCAGGCCGAAAAGGCCCTCAGGTATGCCGAACTTCTTAAGGGCAAAGGGATTGAACGTGGCTTAATCGGCCCTAAAGAGGGCGAGATTATCTGGGAGCGCCACATTGAAAACTGCCTTCCAATCACAACCCTCCTACCTGAGAGAGGGACTCTCGCCGATGTCGGATCTGGGGCGGGCCTTCCTGGGCTGGTGATCGCCTTGGCAAAACCAGAGCTAACCGTCACCCTCATCGAGCCCCTTCAACGTAGGGTCGAATTTCTCTTCGAAGTGATAGATGAACTCGGGCTGCCCGTCGAAGTTATCCGTGGAAAATCAGAGTCGATCCGCGGGAAATACGATTTTGTGGTTGCTAGAGCGGTAGCACCACTTGGTCGGTTAATCGAAAGCACCTGGCACCTCGTTGGACCTAAAGGAGCGCTCCTTGCAATCAAAGGGGAGAGCGCCCAGAGCGAGGTCGAAGCCTTAAAATCTGGCAAAAAAGTCCATCTTCACGAGATAAAGATGGCTGATCTGCCTGTGTCACGCGTGGTTGAAGTTAGGGAGGCTGGTTAACTCTCCCGCGTGAGTGATTCACGTGAAACAACAGCGCCGCGACAGGTCATTGGAACGAGGCGTTTTCGCGAGCCAATGCCGCAGCCAATCTCAACGAGGATTTTTACTGTCGCCAATCAGAAAGGCGGGGTAGGCAAAACCACCTCTGCCGTAAACATCGCAGCAGCTTTAGCGATGGGAGGGCTGCGGACTCTAATTCTGGATTTAGACCCTCAAGGAAATGCCAGCACCGCTTTCGGGATCGCCCGCGATGAAGTCATGGGTATGTACGAAGTAATAATTAAAGAAGAAGCGATAAAAAATGTTGCGCTGAAAATTCCTGGCTATCCATCACTAGAAGTTGTTCCAGCGACTCAATCATTAGCAAATGCAGAAGTGGAATTAGTTCCGATGGTAGCCCGCGAAACCAGGCTAAAAAAAGCGTTAACAAATTATTTATTGGAAGCTGCAGGCCGTGGTGAAAGATTTGATTACGTAATAATTGATTGCCCACCAAGTCTTGGTCTTTTAACAATCAATGCACTTGTTGCTGCAGATGAATTATTAATTCCAATTCAATGCGAATATTATTCACTTGAAGGACTTTCATTATTGCTTCATACAGTTACATTGATTCAAGAACATTTAAATCCAAATTTAAAATTATCAACCATTATTTTAACAATGTATGACGGTCGAACTAGATTAGCTAATGATGTGGCTGATGAAATTCGACGTCACTATCCAAAAGAATTGATTGATGTACCAATACCGCGCGCAGTAAGAGTTTCCGAGGCGCCATCTTATGGACAAACAGTTATGACCTATGACCCAGGTTCTAATGGTGCAGATGCATACGCGCGTATTGCAAGAGAGATTGCGCGACGTGGGGCTCCACCAATAAATAACGCCGAGGTCATTTAATGGTAACTAAACGAGGCGGCCTTGGTCGAAACCTTGATTCACTGATTCCAACTCCAATTCGCGCCCCAGGAGTATCACAACCAGTTGCTGGAAAACTAGAAGTTCCAATTCAAAGTGTTAAACCTAACCGCCGTCAACCAAGATCAATTTTTGATGATGAAGCTCTTCAAGAATTAGCAGCTTCTATTCGCGAGATTGGAATCCTTCAACCACCTGTTGTTCGAAGAGTTGGAGAAAACGAATATGAATTAATTATGGGAGAGCGGCGATTGCGCGCCGCAAAACTTGCTGGACTCTCAACCATCCCCGTAATTATTCGCGAGACGAGCGATAATGAATTATTACGGGAAGCGCTGATTGAAAACATCCATCGAAGTAACCTAAATTCACTTGAAGAAGCAGCTGCCTATAACCAGATGCTGAGTGACTTTGGCTTTACCCATGATGAATTAGCGAAGAAAATCGGTAAATCACGCCCAGTAATTTCAAATACGCTCCGGCTTCTTAATCTCCCTCCATCGGTTCAAAAGAAGCTAACTAGCGGCACATTAAGCATGGGTCATGCCAGAGCTCTCCTTGGCTTAAGCGATGCGAGTGAAATAGAGAGGATCGCCAATCGAATCGTCTCTGAAGGTTTAAGCGTTCGAGCTACAGAGGAACTAATAGCGGTTGGAAGCGGAAAGAAAAGTTCTGGGAAAAAAGGGAGTACTAGTTCACTCGGTAAATACCAAGAGTTAGAAGAACAGATTGGCGATGCGTTAGATACAAGAGTTCGAATTAAAGGCGGAGCAAATGGCGGCCGAATTCAAATAGAGTTTGCAGATAGTCAAGATTTACTGAGGATTGCGAAGAAACTTAGTTAAGGCGTAGCGCATTTGTGCGCTCAATTTCGCCATCAATAACGTGTGCGAGAGCAGCAACGCCCTCACGGATTCGCTCTGGTGTTGGGTGACAATAAGAAAGACGCATTGACCAAGCGCCAAGACCATCTGCGTAAAAAGCGTTACCAGGAACGTAAGCAACTTTGGCAACAATCGCTTTAGGCATCATCGCCTTGGTATCGATTCCGGCCGGCAAAGTTACCCAGACGTAAAAGCCACCCTTAGGTCGCGTCCAATTCGCAGATTTTGGAAAAGTGGCATCTAGCGTCTCCAACATGGCATCTCGCCTTACCCGATACAGATTCACAAATGATGCAATCTGATCGCGCCAAGGTTGGTTTGCGAGATAACTAGAGATTGCTAGTTGCGAGAAATTAGATGGACATAAAATTGAAGATTCAGAGGCGATAACTAATTTTTCACGGAGCGTTGGTGGGACTAACGCCCAACCAACTCGAAACCCGGGAACAATTGTTTTTGAAAATGAACCTAAATAAATTACATTCTCAGAATCTTCAGCGCGCATCGCATTTGGCGACGGTCCATCAAAACCTAAAAGTCCGTAAGGATTATCTTCAACTACGAATATCTTCTCTTCTCTGCAAATATTTAGGATTTCGGTACGGCGCGAACTCGGCATAGTTACGCCGGTTGGATTCTGATAATTCGGAATCAAGTAGATGAATTTGATTCTCGATCCCTGGTAGCGCAAGGTCTTAATCGCATCACGGAGCGCTTCAGGCGAAAGTCCTGATTGGTCCATCTCAACATGAACAACGCGAGCTTCATATTGGGCAAAGGTGCCGAGCGCGCCAACGTAAGAAGGCGCCTCAACCAGCACCACATCGCCCGGATCTATAAAAATCCTAGAGATTAAGTCCAGCGCTTGTTGCGAGCCAGTAGTTACCAGCACATCATCGGGGTTGGCACGGATACCTTCCAGCGCCATCACATCGCAGATCTGTTCCCTTAATTTTGGGTGGCCCTGGCCGCTGCCGTATTGGAGCGCCTCTTGTCCATTCTCACGGACTAATTTCTCAAGCAATGACGCCATGACATCCATCGGAATAGCAGAGAGATTGGGCATGCCACCCGCAAGTGAAACTAT
>JACCDG010077244.1_pt1 | contig 10830 bp, 14 predicted proteins | sample 7442471 | NCBI WGS metagenome assembly JACCDG01 (sample SAMN15323444, study PRJNA562643) | freshwater metagenome | isolation source: river surface water | place: USA:Blue River Watershed | collected 2017-08-17 | reverse complement strand
CTGGTGCGTCATGAGGGGCCGGTCAGGAGCGCCCGGCTCGGAAGTACTTTTCAAGTCAGGGTGACGTTGCACGCCGTTCTCCTTGTGGTTTTTCTCGATGGCTTCAACGTCTTCGGGGCCGATCGCTAGCTGGCCAGTAGGCGTACCCCCATCCAGCCGGCCAGACCGATCAGGCAAGCCCAGCACAGCCAGAAGAGGGCGCGTTCCCACCACAGTGGCGGGCCTGCACGATTTTCCAGCCTGTACTTGAGGGTCATGCCCGCCCCGTGCACCAGCAGGCCCACGATCAAGAGCGCCACCGCGAAGCGCTGAAGCACTTCAGGCACGAGCAGTGCGAGCCCCGCCCCCAAGACGATGGCGCCCAAGCCGGAGGCGAGCTCAGCGGCCTTGATGGTCGATGACGGACTTCTCATGCTTGGCGCGCCGGGGAATGAATCGAGGCGTGATGGCTGCATAGCGCTGCCAGGCCTCACCAAACGCTGCTTCAGAGTCGCGCTCTTCGCTGATGGCCAGGCGGACATACATAACCACCAGGACAGGGAACATGGCCAGCGTCAGCAGCGTGGGCCATTGCAAGAGGAATCCGGCCATGATGGCAACGAAGCCGATGTACTGAGGATGACGCACGACGCGGTAGGGGCCTGTCGTGGCCAGTTCATGTCGGCGCTGAGCGTGGTACAGCACATGCCAGGCGTTTGACAGCAGCCAGAAGCCACCCCCGATGAACACGAAGCTCAGAAGGTGCAGGAGGCCGGTGTGGGGATCGCCGTGCTGACCCGTGAGTAGCCACCAGAGGTGACCCGCTTCATGGCCGAAAAGATCAACGTTTGGAAAGCGCTGGCCCAGCCAGCCGGAAAGCAAATAGATCGTGAGCGGAAAGCCGTACATCTCGGCAAACAGCGCGACGATGAAGCCGGTGTAGGCACCAAAGCTACGCCAGTCGCGCAAGGTGGTGGGCTTGAAGAAGCTGTAGGCAAAGCCCACGAACACGATCACGTTGAGGACCACTAGACCCCACAGACCATAGTCACTGCTTGCGTTGGTCACGGCTGGGTCCTTCCTTATGGTCGTGACCGCTGTGGCGATGACCGCCATGCCCATGTCCTTTGTGCATGAAAACGTGCATCAGGGGACAAGCCAACAAAATCAGGTAGGGGAGCAAGCCGAAGAGATGCGCCCGATGCTCTGTGACCAGATAGAAGCCCCCCACCATGGCGGCTACCAGCAAGGTCAGGCCTGCAGAGGACTTCCAGAAGGACGGCGGAGGGTCTGGTTCAAGGTGATTCATGGGGGCCTCCTAAAAAAGCTGAGCTTTTACTTGCTGGGCATGGCCGCCTCGCGATCAACCATCATTTGCATCATCTGCTCCATCATGGCCATGCGACGTTCCATTTGTGTGTGCATGTTCATCATGCCGGCCATGCCCTGCATGCCAGGACCGCTGGCGCCAGGTGCTGCGGTTGGGCCAGCAGGCGTACTGGGCGAGGGCATCATGCCCATCCCTGGTTGCGGGCTTTGATTGCCGGGGCCACCCATGCCACCCATGGTGCCCATCATGGACATGCCAGCTTGCATCAACTTCATGTGCTCGTTCATCAGTGCCGCGCGCTCGGCCGGAGTTTTGGCGGCCTGCATCTTCCCGTGCATCTCCTGCATGGCCTTCATCTGCCGTTCATAGGCTTGTGTGGTGAGAGCGCCAGCCGGGGCTGGTTGAGCCGCCGCTGTAGCGGGAGCGCCTCCAGGCGGATGGTGAGCAGAGTGATCCTCATCAGGCTTGGCAGGCTGCGCGATGGCACAGCCAGAGATGATCAGGGCCGTCAGCATGCTGGTGAGTGCGGAAATACGCATGAGGATTCCTTCAGGAAGTTACACGTTTTCGTTCAGTTACAGCATGATGGGTTTTTGCCGCTTGCATGTTGATGTGGATCAATCGTTGGATCCTGGCGGGCAGCGCAGCAGCAGCCTCGGGTTGTTGGGGCTGCAACGGTTGAGATGGCAAGCTGCGGCGTGTAGCCCGCGTGGCGGATTGCCGCACGGACCAGCTCTGCCGCGTCCGACGAGGGCGGGGCCGAAACGTGCACCTGTCTCGATGCGACATCAATTTTTACGTGGAGCTCGTCGGGCAGCCCCGCCTCGGCAAGGGCGCGACCGATGCGTTGCGCGCAACCACCACATGTCATATCTAGGACGGTGAAGCTGGTCATGTGAACCTCCTTTGATTAACTAGGAGTCAACTATCAACCTTCCCATGATGGGAGAGTCAAGTAGTTTGCGGTGAGGGCTCGAGCGCGCTCAACACGCTGTGCGACCAGCTGGTGTTCGGACGTTTGGCTCTGGGTCAGAGTCCAAACTGAGCCCCTGCCCCCAGCAAAGTGGCCACGCCAAGCAAAGCAAACACGGCCGCGGCGATGGAGTGGACCAGCTTCATGGGGATTTTGTTGGCCAGCTTGTCACCCGCAAACACAGCGGGAACGTCTGCGATCAACATGCCCAGGGTCGTGCCAATCACGACCATCAACGGCGCCGCATAGTGCGCGGCCATGGCCACCGTGGCAATCTGGGTCTTGTCGCCCATCTCGGCCAGAAAGAAGGTGATGAAAGTGGCGCCGAACACGCCAAACCGCTTGGCGACCTGTGTTTCCTCTTCCTCGATCTTGTCGGGAATCATGGTCCAGATGGCCATGCCGATGAACGACGCACCCAGGACCCAGCGAAGTACCCATGGGCTGATAGCTGAGGTGATCCATGCACCTAATGCGCCTGCCAACCCGTGGTTGATGACGGTAGCGGCCAGAATGCCAAGGATGATGGGCAGGGGTTTTTTGAAGCGCGCCGCCAGGATGAAGGCGAGCAGTTGCGTCTTGTCGCCGATTTCCGCGAGTGCGACGACGCCGGTAGAGACCAGGAGTGATTCCATGATGATTTCCAGGCCGGTTCAAGGACGATTGACCACAACACATCCCCGGCCAGAAAACGGAGGCGTTGTGGTCAAAGGTCTTGCCAAGCATGAAAACCGCTTGCGCCATGTCCTGCGGGACAAGTGTGTTGACGCAAGCCTCTTCGAAAAAGAGAGGCTACTCCCCAATGACAGAATAAATCTTAACAGCAGTGCCGGGGATCACCTTTGGACAATCACCGCTGTCGCTTGGCCATGAGCAGTTTGCGCCCCTCCTCAACCCAAAGCACGGTCGAGGCAATCGCTGCGGCCAGGAGCCAGTCGCTCCACGCCATGCCCGTGGTCTGAAACAGGGCCGCTGCTGGGGGCCAGTGCACAGCGAGGATTTGCAGCAGCAGCGTGCAGCTCAGCGAGATCCAGAGCATGCGGTTGGCAAAAAACCGGCGGTGAAACGCGGACCCTGTTTCGGCGCGCGCATTGAACAGGTTGAAGAACTGGAACAAGGTGAAGGTGGTGAATGCCAAGGTCAGGGCCCGATCTTGCTCGCCTGTTTGCATGCCGTAGCGCAATGCAAACAAGGTGCCCATCATCATCATCAGCCCGAACACCATGACGTGCAGCACCCGGGGCAGCGGCAACACAGGCTCGCTGCGGGGGCGAGGGCGCTCGGTCATCAGCCCGGGCCGCGCAGCATCCATGGCCAGCGAAACCGCTAGTGGCCCGTCCATGATGATGGCCACCCACAGGATCTGCACTGCGGTAAAGGGTTCGGGCAAGCCGGCCAGGGGCGCAAAAAAGATGGTGAGAATGGCGCCAATCGTCGTGGACAACTGGAAGCGGACAAACTTCAGGATGTTGTCGTACAGCGTGCGGCCCTGGTGCACGGCCCGAACGATGGTGGCGAAGTTGTCATCGGTCAGCACCATCGTGGCGGCCTCCTTGGACACCGCCGTTCCGTTGATGCCCATGGCCACCCCAATGTCGGCCTGCTTGAGCGCTGGAGCATCGTTAACGCCATCTCCCGTCATAGCGACGACGTGTCCTTTGGCCTGGAGGGCCAGGACCAGTTTGACCTTGTGCGACGGCGTCACCCGTGCAAACACGACCACCTCATCAATCGCGGCGGCCAGTTGGGCTGAGTCCATGGCGTCGAGCTCTGTTCCCGATAGCACCCGCCCATGCAGACCCAACTCCGCAGCGATGGCAGACGCCGTCGTGGGGTGATCGCCGGTGATCATCTTCACGGCAATGCCTGCCTGGCGGCATTCGGCGATTGCCTGGCGGGCCTCGGCCCGCGGCGGATCCATCAGGCCCAGTAGACCCACGAAAGTCAAATCTGACACCCAGCTGGACAGATCGTGGTATGTCTCCACTAGGGCGTCGGAGGGCAGGCTCTTTGACGCCACCACCAAACCACGCAGACCACGACTGGCAATAGATTGGTAATGGGCTTCGATTTCTTGGCGCTGCTCGGGCGTCAGGGGTGTCAAGCCGTCGCTCCCTAGCCAATGAGTGCATCGGCTCAGAAGCACGTCCGGCGCGCCCTTCACGAACATGAGGATCTGGTCCCCATCTCGGTGGAACGTCGCCATGAACTTGTGCGCAGAATCAAACGGCAACTCCGCGATGCGGGGGAACTGGTCCAGGGTTTGCGCACGATCGAGACCACCTTTTTGGGCCAGCACCAGCAGCGCCGCCTCCATCGGATCCCCGACAGCCTTGCCATGCGCCACATAGCTGTCGTTACAGGCCACCAGCGGCACCAGCAGGGGCGCCAGATCCACTGGCTGCACTGGCATCTGCTTGCCTTGGGCAGCCGGCGCTTCGATTCGTCCTTCGGCTTGATAGCCCTCACCGGTCACGTTAAACGACTCATCCCTGAACCAAAACGAGCGCACCGTCATCTGGTTGAGCGTCAGTGTGCCGGTCTTGTCGGAGCAGATCACCGTGGTGCATCCGAGCGTTTCCACGCTGGCCAATCGCTTGACGATGGCGTGTTGTTGGGCGAGCTTCCTCATGCCCAAGGCCAAGGTCACAGTCACCACAACCGGCAACCCTTCGGGCATGGCTGCCATCGACAGCGCAATGGCATCGAGCGCGATGTGCAGGAGATCTTCTCCGCGCAGGTACTGAAGGAAGGACAACAGCGCCACCAAGGACAAGGCAATCGCGCCGAGTCGCTTGCCCAACCCGTCCAGTTGAATCTGTAAAGGTGTCGCAGGTTGCTCGGCGGCAGTCAGAGCCAGGGACAGACGCCCCATTTCCGTATCCGGCCCGGTGGCCGTCACGACCAGCTCAGCGCGACCGCGCGTGACCAGCGTGTTCATGTACGCCACATTCACCCGGTCGCCCAAGGGGGCGTTCTGGGCCACCGTCGTGTCGCCCTGCTTGCGCACGGGCAGCGACTCGCCTGTCAGCGATGATTCGTCGACCTCGAAGCTGGCAGCCATGACGAGGCGTCCGTCTGCGGGGAGCCGATCACCGGCTTCTAGCAACACCACGTCGCCGGGCACAAGAAGGTCGGCCGGAATCTGCTGGCTGACCCCATCGCGTCGCACGCGCGCCTGCGGCGGGAGCATGGACTTCAACGCGGCAAGACTGCGCTCGGCCCGGTATTCTTGGTAAAAACCGACCAGCGCATTGATGACCACCACGGCCAGAATAACGGCCGCGTCCTTGTAGCTCCCAATGGAAGCGGCCAGCGCCGAGGCCCCGAGCAAGATCAGGATCAGCAAGCTCTTGAATTGAGCCGCCAAGACGCGCCACGCCGGCTTGGCTGGAGCTTCCGGCAGTTTGTTGGGCCCAACCTCGGCCATGCGCGTAACCGCCAGACTCTCTGCCAAGCCTGCCGGGGCCTCTACACCGAGCAAGTCGCTGACGTGTTCTGCCTCATAGGCGTGAGAACTGCGAACGACTTCACTCGTCCATGGCGTAGGCCGAGGTGACATCTCAACAATCTTTCATGAGGTTCATTCCTGCGTTGATTCTCGGTGGGGACGGTGTTGACCCATGATCGCCTGACTTCATGTCTTTGGTTGTTCGCTCAATTCCAGCCGCAAGCCCAAGGCCAGAGGAATGAGCGCCCCGATGCAGGCAGCTGTGAGGACATCGCTTGGCCAGTGGACCCCCAGAACCATGCGAGACAGCGCAACCAGCACGGTCCAGCCGAAGGCGATCCACAAGGCCGGTCGGCGACACGGCGGCCACAGCCGACCCAGGCACAGCGCCAGCGCGGTGGCGATGGCTGCTACAGCCAATGTGTGACCACTGGGAAAGCTCGATCCCCAATAGTGCCGGGTCTCCCAAAGCGCGGGGCGCGCGCGGCCCACGATCGCCTTGAGGAGGTAGATCACGAGCGGCGCGCTCACTGCTGTCGCCGCCAGCAGCTTGGCCTCTGCGCGCCGCTTGGCCACCAGCATGACGACGATCGATATGATCGCGACGGGCAGGAGCGCCGTTGACGAACCTGTCGCTGAAATGGCCTCAAAGGCACCATCCATTTGACGGGGAGTACCCTGGTGGATAGCCCACAAGATGGCCTCGTCGATCGGTCCGGACTCCTTACCCAGCACGTCTTCGGTGACCTTGATGGCCGTGGCTGCTGAAATCAGCATCGACAAGAGCAGAACCCGGCGCTTCTGCAAGGGTTGGCTCCAGTGGGGCATGCGTGCGCGCACGTATGTTCGAACGGCCAACTCAATGCTGATCACGATGAGTGTCAGCTTGATGATGTCTTTGAGCAGTTCGAACAGCATGGGAGTGTTGGCGGGGGTCAATCCTGGCGCATTAGGGTGAGTGAAGAAGTGCGATCCGAAGCGTCAGGTGGCCTGCTCCATCCAGGGTGCCTGGCCCAGCTTGCTGGCCAAGAACTCCACCAATGCCCTCACCTTGGGCAGAACGAATTTCCTGCTGGGATAGACGGCGTAGATGCCCAGCTCGACCGAACGGAACTGCGGCATGATTTCCACGAGCTGCCCGCTGGCCAACTCTTGGTCGATCAGAAAGGTCGGCTGCAACTGGATGCCCGCTCCGGCAAGGGCCGCCGCCACGCAGCTGTCTCCGTTGTTGGTCCACATGCGCGGGCGCACCTTCGCGCTCACTGGACCGTCTGGCCCGGTGAACTGCCACTGGTCACCCATCGCCATGAGGCTGTAGCCCATCACGTCGTGTTGCGCCAACTCCGACGGATGCGATGGCGTGCCACGGCGCTTGAGGTAGCTCGGTGCGGCGCACAGCACCAGCCGCGTGGACGCGAGTTGGCGCGAGATGAGGGAGGAGTCGGGGAGGCGAGCGATCCGCACGGCCAAGTCGAAGCCTTCATCCACGAGGTCAATGACGCGGTCGGCCAATTGCACATCCAGCGTCACCTGGGGGTGTGCGCTGAGGAATTCGCTCCACAGGGGCGCCAGGTGACGAATGCCAAAGCTCACTGGCACGCTGATCTTGAGCAGACCGCTTGCCGTCACGCTGCGGGTGGAAAGCTCGGCCTCTGAGGCTTCGATGCTGGCCAAGATCTCACGGCTGCGGGCCAGGAACACCTCGCCTTCGGAGGTCAGCGACAACTTGCGGGTCGTGCGGTGCATCAGCCGCACCCCCAGCCGCTGCTCCAGGTCCGAGACATGCCGGGATACCGCGGCCTTGGACATGTTCAGGGCATCGCCTGCGCCCACGAAGCTGGCGGCGTCCACCACGGCGGTGAAAACGCGCATTTCCTGGTATTTATCCATTGTTTCGATTATCCGAACGGTAAGTGCCAATGTCGGCAGTTTATCTTCTATTAATCATCTAATAAAGTTGCGTCCATGCCTGCAGTGCAGGCCCAACCCCTTCAAGGAAATCACCATGAAAGTTCTCGTCATCGGTACCGGCAACATGGGCGCCGGCTTCGTCAAACAACTCACCGCCGCAGGCCACCAGGTCAGCGTCGCTGCCCGCGACTTCGCCAAGGCACAGGCCTTGGCCCAGCAGCATGGCGCGACCGCCGTGTCACTGGACGGCGCCGCAAAGAATGTGGCCGCTGTCGTCGTGGCCACGCCCTATGAGCAGGCCGCCGCGGCCCTGCGCAGTGTGGGCGACCTGGCCGGCAAGACCGTGATCGACATCACCAACCCGCTCACGCCCGACTACATGGGCTTGACCTTGGGCCACAGCACCTCGGCCGGCGAAGAGATTGCACGCGCCGTGCCTGGCGCTGAAGTGGTCAAAGCCTTCAACACAGTCTTTGCCCAGGTGCTGGCTGAGGGCGCCGACTTCGGCGCAGGTCAGAAGGTCACGGTGTTCGTGGCCAGCGACAGTGAGCCGGCCAAACAGACGGCGCGTGCCATCGCAGAGAGCATGGGCTTCCAGACTCAGGACGCTGGCGGTCTCAAGAACGCACGCTACCTGGAACCGCTGGCTGGACTGAACATTTACTTCGGCTATGGCGCGGGCCTGGGCACTGCCATCGCCCCGACCTGGATCCGCAAGAGCTGAGAGCTGCCCCACTGCTGAATAGAAACCAATTTAAAAGGAAACCACATCATGACCACCACCACCCTCAACTCCTTCAACACCGGATCTACTTCCCTCGTGCAACGCGTGCTCGCCACCGATGACAACTGGGCGCCCCTGGCCCTGCGCGTTGGCGGCGGCATCATCTTCGCCGCCCATGGCGCGCAAAAACTGTTCGGCTGGTTCGGCGGCTATGGCCTGGAAGGCACGGGCCAGTTCTTTGACTCTGTTGGTCTGGCCCCGGGCTATCTGATGGCCCTGTTGGCCGGCGCCGCCGAATTCTTTGGCGGCCTGGCGCTCATCCTCGGCCTGCTGGTGCGTCCTGCGGCGGCATCGCTGGCTTTTGCCATGCTGGTGGCGATTTTCTCGGTGCATTTCAGCAAGGGCTTCTTCATGGACAAGGGTGGCTACGAGTACGCCCTGGCATTGCTGGCCCTTAGCGTTTCGCTGGTGTTCTCTGGGGCTGGTCGTACATCGCTGGACCGCGCACTGAGCGCTAAAAGCTGACACCACACGGCTAACACACGGCCAACACCCGAGTCACTTCCTCACCAGGAGCTGCACATGACCACGATGCCTTCTTTGTTTATCTCGCATGGCGCGCCGACGTTTGCCATCGAGCCCGGCCTAGCCGGTGCCCAACTGCGCGCGCTGGGCCGGGCCCTCGGCAAGCCCCGCGCCATCGTGGTGGTCTCGCCGCACTGGATGACGCGGGGCGTCGAGATCACGGCCACGGAGCGTCCCGAGACGGTCCACGACTTTGGCGGGTTTCCTCGGGCGCTCTATTCCCTGCAGTACCCGGCCCCCGGCTCTCCCGAGTTGGCGGCCAAAGTCCAGCAGCAGTTGCAGTCCCAGGGTATCCCGGCTCGCCTTGACGCCCGCCGCGGCCTGGACCATGGCGCCTGGGTGCCGCTGCTGCATCTCTACCCCGACGCGGATGTGCCGGTGATCCAGGTGTCCTTGCCGGTCGATACCGACGAGGCCAAGGCGTTCGCCTTGGGTCAGGCCCTGGCGCCGCTGGCCCAAGAGGGCGTGCTGGTCATCGGCTCGGGAAGCCTCACGCACAACCTATACGAGTTTCGCTCGGGCGAAGCCCAGCCCGCGTCTTATGCCCAGGAGTTTTCTGCCTGGGTGCGGCAGGCCGTGCTGGACGGCGACACGGCGCGGCTTCTGCAGACCCTTCAGAGCGCTCCCCACGCCGCGCGCGCCCACCCGACCACAGAGCACTTCTTGCCCTTGCTGGTGGCTGCCGGTGCCGCCAGTGCGCCTGGTGCGGTCACTGTGCTCGATGGCGGCATCCGGCATGGAATGCTGGCGATGGAGTCGTACGTTTTCGGCCAGGAGCTGGTCGTTGAAGCCGAGGAGCACGCACATGCATGACAGCTCACTGATGCTGGCCCAACCCGAGGCGAGCGACCAACTGGTGCTCCTGTTCCATGGCGTGGGCTCATCAGCCCAGGACCTCGCCCCCGTGGGGCAGGCGCTGGCGCAGGCCCGGCCCCGGGCCACGGTGGTCAGTGTGGAGGCGCCGCACCCGTCGCAGTTGGGCCGTGGCAAGGAGTGGTTTTCTGTTATCGGCGTCACTGAGGAAAACCGTCCGCAGCGCATTGCCCAGGCCATGCCCCTGTTCCTTCAGACGATCCAGCATTGGCAGGACCTGACGGGCATCGGTCCAGACCGCACGGTGCTGGTGGGTTTCTCGCAGGGCGCCATCATGTCGCTGGAATCCACGCAAGCCTCGCTTCAGCCCGCTGGGGCGGCGCACATGGTCGTCTCCCTGGCAGGTCGCTTTGCCATACCGGTTCGCCGTGCACCAGCCGGTGTGCGCTTGCATCTGATCCACGGAGAGCAGGACGGTGTGGTGCAGACCAAGTGGTCTGTCGAAGCTGCAAGTCAATGGCGGGCCTTGGGCAGCAGCGTCACGCTCGATCTCGTCCCCGGCCTCGGCCACGGCATTGACGCCCGCGCGCTGCGGCATGTGGTGGATCATCTGTCCCCGGAGTGAAGCGCATGGCCGCTCGTCTGCTGATCGCCGATTCGGCTTACGTGTTGTCGCTGTTAAGGGGCGGAGCTTGGGTCGAACTCTCCCGAATGCCCCGTAGCGCGCAAGCGTTGCTGCCGGGCGTTCGTGCGCTCGATGAGGGCCAGCTGGAGGCTGCGATCCAGGTCGCGGAGGATTGGCTGGCCCCTCACGCGGCAGCTTTGCAGGGTGAGGTGCTGGAAGTGTCGGATGTGACTGGTCGGCTGGTATCCGGGTTTGCGGCTGTTCTGGCGTCGGCAGAAAGAGCCTGGAGTATCGAAGCTCTTGAGCGCGCATTCCTGCGTGTCGTTGACTTGGCAACAGGGCGTGTAGCACCACCCCATCTCCAGGCCCACCGAGCTTTCGTGGCAGATCTTTTGCTGTTGCGAGAGTTGGCTCATCACGGCCGGCTCAGTAGCGTTCG
>JACCDG010333209.1_pt1 | contig 10832 bp, 10 predicted proteins | sample 7442471 | NCBI WGS metagenome assembly JACCDG01 (sample SAMN15323444, study PRJNA562643) | freshwater metagenome | isolation source: river surface water | place: USA:Blue River Watershed | collected 2017-08-17 | reverse complement strand
CGTTTTTAAAATCGGCGTACCAATCATGTTCACGATCAAGTGCCCTGCTAATCTTTTCTGCAACCTCGCCTGCCTGACCCGCATCAATTAGAACACTGTGCATTGTCCATTGTTTAATCCAAGGTGTCTGGTGACGATCGGTAACTGGCTCGACCTCGGTGCTGGTGATTTTTATTTCATCGAGAATTGATTTGTTGGATAAGCTTTCGGCGATGATGATTCCGGTGAAGTTTGGGGTGGGCATTAAGATTAATGTTTATCTTCAATTTGTGAAGTTAATTCGTTCATAACGTATTGAACAAATCCTGTTCCTAATTCTGTTAAAACATATTGGTCTGCAACATCAAATGGTGACTCCATAAAATCGCTAGGGCGAGATTCTCTCCTTTGTTTTTTATAAAACTGTCCTAGACCATTTACTTCTCTCTTTTGTCTAATAACTCTTCCTCTTGTCAAATCATCTATCAAAAGTTTGAACATATCGGCCTCAGCAGAGTTATCTTTTGGGATACTTCCTTTTATATTCATCCACATCATCCTGCGTGTAATATTTGGGAACCTGTGTATTTGAGCAATAATACTAAAATGAAGTTCGTGATATTGTTCTATCCAATCTAAGAACATTCTAACCCAATCATCTTGGACTACTGTTATACCCCCTGCGTTTGTTATCAGCTTTCGCAACATGTCTCTTTTTTCTAGGGTCTCAGTTTCATCCCACTTTTTAAATGTCATTCGGACCAAACCAAGATATTCTTCTGATTCTATTCTTTGGTTAATGCGTTCACCGAAAGATTCAAATCGACTAAAAACAGAGTTAAGCGTAACCCTCAATTCTTTTAATTTTATTTCATGTTCTTTAATCCATAAATACAGAAGTTTAGTGGTGTCTTCTTGATCATTTTCAGACGAAAGAGTGGCGGCTGCCCCCAATAAACTTCCCACCCACGGCAAAATACCTAGAGCTGCCATTGTGACTCTAGTATATTTTTTCCAACTTCCGCCAACAATCCTTTCGAAAATAGCTTGCTCTTCTTTAGAAACGACATCTGCTTGTTTAACAATTGTAACTCTTTTATCTTCTTCTATCATAATTATTTAGAAAGGATGCTAACTATAATAGCTCCTAATATAAAAACTCCAATAGCTGTCCATATTCCCCCAGATAAAGCAACAATACTTAAGGCGATAACTATAAACCATTTCGTTTTTATTCCCATATCATCACTAGATTGTGCTTGGTTATTTTTCTCTTCAGTAGAATCTTCTTTTGGAAATTTTATGTAGCTTTCAGATTTGCCAAATAATTCCTCAGAAAGAGGCTCCCTTTTTTTAGCCAATAATTCTTCGTCCTCATTGGCCTTATTTATTAAAACTACGACAGCAGACATTAGTTCAAATAACGATTCAGTAATTGAAACATTCCCACTAACATCTCCCCTTTTTTCAAGAACAAGTTTGGGAATAAATTCGTCCGCTTCTATACTATTTTTTACTGCTGAAATGGCACGTGTACGGCTAGAATAAAGTTCTTTTGTTAGATGTAACCATTCCTTGGTTGTTTTTAAAAGTCTTACAAGACTTGGATCACCTTCAATAACTTTTCGATTATTAGACACGGCAGAATCAATATCACTATAAAGTTTATCGAAATCTCGCAACTTTTTTCGGACGGTCTCTTGTCTTTCGACTAATTGTTTTTTATATAAATACTCTCTGTTCGCATCTATAATTTTAAGGATGGTTTGTGCCTTTTCCATACGCTCATCTGGGCTCCATTTTTTTGGATCAACTAAATCTGTAGTTACACCGTCAACAACTGCTTTGTAATTATTTTCTGGACCTTTATCGAAATAAACAGTTAACGCAACGCGCTGCATTACTACTTCCGTTTCTATTTCTTGTCCTAGTGGAATAATTTTACTAATAGAATCAAGAAGTTCGCCCAATGAGTCCATCTGATTTTGTAAATTATCCAAATTTTCTCTTACTTCTGGTTTTAGATTTTCAACTAGCAATTTTTCAACAGAACTATACAGAGCTTTCCATACAATTTGTTCTGGAGACAACTCGTCATCATTTTTTGTGATATCAGTACGTTTTCTTGCATATATTTTTAACTCATACAGGTCCTTCATGGTCATTTCCTTCTTTCCAAGAGTAATTGCCTCAAACTCATCACAAGCCCGTTGTGCCATTTCATGTTCTTCAGGAGAAAACTTTTTTGTGGAAGAAGAAATGCTCTCAATATTTATTTTTGTATCTTTTTCATCTTTAGTCATAAATATATTATAGTATAAAACTAACAACAAAAATAGTCGTTTGCTAATCTTAGGAGTAGGATTGTTTATAAGGATAAAACACTAAGTTTAATTGATTAATTTTTATGGTGAGATTAAGGCCTAAATTTAATCAATCAAATAAATACTTATTATTCTTATAAATCTCATCGCAAATATTTAATAAATCAATTTTTATATCTCCAAAACTCTTCTTCAATACATCGTTTATATTAACTCCTGATTTTTGATCATTATATTTAAAACTTTCTGATAGCCCTAAAATAGCCTCGACTTTTTCTAAATTATTATTTTTGTCATAATAACAAAAATATTCAATATATTTTCTATATTTTTTTATAGTTTTCTTTAAAAGATCTAAATCAGAAATATCTTCTTGTATAACATATTCATTATTTTTATTGAATTGAAGTATGAAAGAGTTTATAATTTTTTCTTGATCAATCATTTTTTCCAAAACATAATCATTAAATACGTTTGGCATATTCTTAATGTCAGATATTTCATCTTCTATTGAATCAACGCTGTTCTTTAGATTATTAATTTTATAAATAGCATCATTTAAAATATCGGCATTTTTATTCATTGCTTTTTCGTTTTTTATTATCAAAAAACCAATAATTATTACCAATATAAATATAAAATAAATCATATAATTAATTTTATCATAACTTTACTGAAGACTGTTTAATTAAATTTTAATGTCTTAAAAATTACCCCCATCTCCTCATACATAACTTCTGTGTCATTAGTGGTTAATTCAGCAATACTTAAACGATATTTATTATCTGGAGTATTTACCACAAGCCAAGTCCCACTGTCAGTATAAACGGCGTCTTGTCCATCAATTTTCGTTCTAAAGAATACCTCTTGTTCTGAATCAAAACCAGAATCAGGTCCTAAAAACCATTCTTCTGCTAATAGATTTTCACTATTATCTCCAATACTAATAATTACTTTTCTATCATCGCTGTCTTTTGCAGAAACAACTACCCAATTATTTCCCATGGCCACCTCTGTTATTTTTGTGTAGTCTGGATACTTGAAAGAAAAACCTAGATTGGATTTGTACTCCAACAAATTTTGACTATTCATATATTCATCAGATACCAAATTTAATTCTGCTTCTTTTCCATTTACTGATTTTTTGTATTCTTTCAAGTACTCAACATCATTTCTACAACCTTTCTTTTCAGACATTTCTATAATGATGGTCATAGCTTCTTCTTGGCCCAAAGAGGTGTTTTCTTTATATAAAAGAGATGCGACTTCTGCTCTGTTATTTCCATATTCTTCAAAAGACGGCATTTCTTCTGGACATTTGAAAAGGGACTCTGGAGTAGCCAAATCTTTTTTATCATTGTTAAACAAAATTAAACCCACGACAACAAGAGCCACTACGAGTAAGATTACGTAATTTTTATTCATACTTACATTTATACTCCTATTTTAAAGATTAACAACAGCCCTATATTAAAGAGAAAAACCCGAGCACTTTTAGGGTACTCGAGCCTACTTCGATGCTAAATAATCTTGGCGGAGAGTGGGAGATTCGAACTCCCGATGGAGTTTCCCCCATGCCACCTTTCCAAGGTGGTGCACTAGACCTCTATGCGAACTCTCCTAGATGGCGATACGAAATCGCCCTACGATTCTAACTTGATTCCCCGCAACGCCGCAACTCTCTCTGCCACTGGCGGATGAGTCATGAACATTTTCTGCCAGAATGAAACCCGCTTCTCACCGACCGCGTATGGATCAGAAATGAAAAGGTGCGCAGTGGCGTGATTTGCTTTCGCCATCGGTTGACCGTTTGCAGAAATCTTCATCAATGCTGAAGCCAGCCCCTCTGGATATCTGGTGAGCATTGCCCCGCTCGCGTCCGCTAGAAACTCCCTCTTGCGAGAAACTGCCAACTGAATCAGCGTTGCCACAATCGGCGAGAGAATCATCAGCACAATTCCGACGAGCATCAAAATTCCGCCCGCCTTGTTATCTCTATCTCGTCCACCATGAAAACTGATTCTGAAAAACAAATCGGCGAGCAATGTGATGAAGCCAACCAAAACCACCACCACAGTCATGAGCAAAATGTCGCGATTTCCAATGTGGGCCAATTCGTGCGCAATTACACCCTCTAATTCTGTCTTGTTCAAAATCGCGAGCAATCCTGTCGTGACACAAACCACCGCATGTTCCTTGTTCCTGCCCGTAGCGAAAGCATTCGGCGCATTATCATCAATGACGAAAACTCTCGGCATTGGTAGCCCCGCTGTGATCGACAAATTTTCCACCGCGTTATACAAATCGAAAAATTCTTCGCGTTTCGCCTGTCGTGCTCCGGACAACTTCAAAACAATTTTGTCTGAATGCCAGTAGCTCAGAAAATTCATGATGATGCTGAAGGTAAATCCGAAAATCAAAATCGATGGGTTCTGATAGTAGTAGCTGAGAAACGACGCGATGGCCAAAATTAGCACGAAAAACATCGCCATTAACAGCCATGTTTTCGCAATATTGCTCGATTGATTTTTATATAAATTCGCTGACATATTTTATATTAATCCCGATAACCAAAATCCGACATAGTATGCAATGATCGCAGCGACGGCTCCAATTATCAAAGTCTCAATCGCTGATCTCATTCTATTATGCTCGGTGATAATTCCCTTTAGATATCCAACGGCAAAGAATGCCACGCCAGTCAAAATCATTGACCACATGAATTGACCGCTCACGAATGTTGGAACAAACAGCGCCACAAAAAATGACAACAACGGCACCGCTCCAACCACCACGAAAGCAACGAAAGTCACCGCCCCCGATTTCCACGGCGTTCGCCCTGTTGAATCTCGATGTTCAGGTGTCTCTGATTTCTCTGACAAATAATTCGAAACTCCCATAGAAAATCCATCAGCCAGCAAATTCGCCAAACCGAGAATCAAGATAATTTTCGGAGCCAGTGCCGCACCAATGACACCCGACACCACGGCAAAAGTCGTCACCAACCCATCGATTGATCCGAAAACGAATGATGGAAAATACTTTCGCTTAGAAACTAACATTGACGTTTTCTTTTTGTTCTGGAGAATCGGTCAAATCGAAAAATTCAACTTCAGAAAATTTGAACATTTTCGCAACAATATTTCCTGGAAATGATTGAATCGAAGTATTCAAATCCCGCGCATTAGTGTTAAAGAATCTTCGTGAAGCCTGAATTTTGTTTTCTGTGTCTGACAATTCGTTTTGCAAGCTTAGAAAATTCTGATTGGCCTTCAAATCTGGATAGTTTTCTGAAACAGCGAACAATGATTTGAGGGCGCCGGTCAACATATTTTCTGCCTCGGCGTGTTCAGCAACAGTTGTGGCGTTCATGGCTCTGGTTCGCATCTCTGTGACTTTCTCCAATGTGCCAGCCTCGTGCGTTGCATAACCCTTCACCGCGTTGACGAGGTTTGGAATCAAATCGTATCGACGTTTTAATTGTACGTCGATGTCTGCCCAAGCTTCCTTTGTGCGGTTAATCAGGCTGATAAAGCGGTTGTATGAGAAAACTCCCCACAACACAACCAAGACAATAATTCCTAATATTATGTATAAAGCGGTCATTTTTTTAAATTAAACTACTAATCTAAATATTATAACACGAAATCCGGCTCTACTTGTACAATTTGCCGTTTAGATAGATTTGCACTGATTTTACTGTATCGAATTGGAAAGCTGTCTCTTCGATTTGAATTCGCAGTCGGTCTCGATCGCAATTGTTTTTAGCTTTCTCCATTTTGCCGGTGAGATAGACGCTCGCGACGCCCTTGTCGATTGTTGCGCGGTCGAATTTCAACTCTGGGTGATACATCACATAATTGCCGTAATAGAAATCGAGATCCATTTTGAAGTCAAAAAGCGCACGATATGCGGCGTTGAGTGGCATTGTTGTTGGAGCGACTCGGCGAGTGATCATATAAATAGTGTCGCAACCTCTCTGTTTTCCTTCGAGCTCGATATCATAGAATGGGCCGACAAGCATTGGTAATTTTACAGTAGAAAATTGTGCTGGACCACTTGAGACAGCGTTCTGATTTTGATTCTGGATTTTTTCTACAACGAATGCACCGTTTTTGTTTTTAGCTTCATTATTTTTGCGTGCGAAAGGCAATTCTCGAGAACCGAAAATTCCAGTGTAAAGCAAAATTAGGAAAGTCAGCGCGAGAGATGCGAGTAAAACTATTGAAAATGTTAGCAAGGCGTTCTGTTTCACCTTCTCTGTAAAATCCGTCATGGAGATATTCTGTACTGTTTGCGGGTAAAAAACAAGCGCGGGGAAAATTACATCACATTTTTCTGCCTCCGAGCAAGGCTTCGGACAAAAGAAAAAACGCCCCGTAGGGCGCTTTTTCAGGATAAGAATTAATTTACTTTAGGTGTTTCCTCTTCTTTGTTTCTTCGCTTGAAGAAAATTATGAACCATGCCAATCCGAGAATCAAAAGCGCAACAACGGTAGAAATTATTTTGTTGTCTGCAATGAATCCGAATGCGCCGGCGCTAGCAAGCAAGTTTACCTCGTCAATTCCTTCGTCAGTTGAAGTGGCTGTTGAAGTTGCAGCGCTTGTTGTAACGGCCGCACCCGCATTAGTAGCAAGTACAGGTCGATTAACTGTGTTTGTGTTGTTTGTAAAAGCTACGACATTCACAGGTACAGTTTCAGTGACTGCAGGTCGAGCTGTTGTAGTTGTAGTTGTTGAAGTCGAGCTAGTTGTTCTTGATGAACGGCTTGAACCTGAACTAGAGCTCGAACCACCGCCAGAACTTGTAGTTGTTTTTTCTGAAACTTCTACTGCAGAACAAACAGTTCCGACTACGACTGAACCAATTGAGTCCGCAACTGTAAGTGTTGCTGATTTTTTTCCAGCAGCTGAGTATGTTTTTGAAGCTGTAGTTGCAGATCCAGTCAAACCATCTGTACCTGACCAACTATATGTATACGGCGCTGTACCTCCTGATACGTTTGCTGACCATGTTACAGAGTCGCCTTCTTTAATAGAAGAATTGTTTGCTGAACAAGAAACTGTTAGTTCTGTTGGAGCAGAATATACTGTAGCTGATGTACACGTAAATGGTCCAGCTAAAGGTCCACTATCAAAAGTAGAACTAATATTAGTTACAGTCGCAGTTTTTGTACCTGCAGTTTTGTAGATAATACCAGATTCGACACCGGTACCACTTAACCCCTCATCTCCAGAGATATTTAGAGAATATGGAGCAACACCTCCTTTAACAACAACTTTCCAAATTGTTTCATATCCAGTATTTCCAGTTACAGGAGAAGGACCACAAGAAACGAATTCTAGTGGGGCAACTACCTGAACTCGAGAACACTCGACAGTTTTTGTTGTCATAAAATCTCCGTCGATAACTGTAAATTGTGCGCCATAAGATCCGGCAGCAGCATAAGTCATTGTTGTAGACTCTGAATCACCTGAGATTGAAGAACTTCCTAGAGATGAAGAACTCCACTCATATGAAGAGTACGGTGTAGTTCCTCCTGATACGTTTGCTGTCCAAGTGACTGTTTCTCCAATCATCACTTTTGATTCTGACGGTCCACAACTAACTGACAACACACTTTCCTCTGCATTAACAGCGAAAAATGGCAACGCGATTGCAATTGCTGATAGGAAAACGATTTTTGATAAAATTTTGTTCATAATTTGATTAATTCTTATTTAATAATAAGTACAGATATAGTATCATATATATTATATAATGTCAATAGAAAAGCGCCCCGCCGAGTGCGAATGGCGGAGCGCTGCGCAGAAAGGGGTTTTACCCTACTGCCTAAAGGCACGGAACAGAACAAGGTCTTCTGGTCCGTTTGCGACGTCGAGTGCCGCGGACGAGAAAGTCCACGTGATGACACCGTCGGCACTTTTCGCGCCGATGATTTCACCTGGGACCGGGGGTTGAAAGTCGGCAGGCACAAGACGCGTTGCGCGCTCGACCTTGAAAGTCCCAACCTGCGTACCGCGGTTATAGGAAACCTCGTAGTTTCCGTTGGCCAAGATCTGACCACTAACCCGATTAGTATCGGAGCTAGCAGCCATGACCACAGGGGCCTTGCTGACACGCCGCGCCTTAAGAGTGGCCATCTTCGTCGCGGTCGACGAAACGATGGTTACCTCAGACTTGTCTGGCGAATAAACCGTGACTTCGTAGCCGCGGCTCAAAACCGAAAACATCGTCAGAAGCATGAAAATGAACGTTTTCATAGAACAACTCCTTTCAACCTCCCAACCCACCATGGGTCAGATTAAGTTGATTCCATACTATATTATCATATCCTAGACTTTTGTCAATAGGCACGAGAAAATGGAGAAATATAAGAAAAGGCCCGTGGAAAACGGACCTTTTGCGCGACCGCGATCACCTCTGGACCGTAGCCGTTGGTTTGTTCGGCGGCATCGTAATGCCCTTGGCCTGTCCTTTGTACTTGTTGGCAAACCAAAGTCCGAACACGAGAGCGGCGGCAATGAACACCATCGCAAGTGCCGTCTTCACCGCCCCACCTGCCTGTTTTTTCCGTGAGGCCATCCTAAATCACCTCCTCGTTGTTACTGTTGTTTTTGTTTTTTTGGAAAAAGGATATTTTCAATCCCCTTTGCTGGAGACATTGTAACTCTCCAACTGTTTCTGAGACAGCTGACACTTCAAGTTTGAAATGAGAATCAGACCACCCCAGCCAATAATCAACAATACAATAATGACAGTGTACTCTGCACTTTTTATTAAATTTTGCATGGCACACCCCTTTCTTCCTCTACTAATATAACTCCTAATTTCAGAAAAAAGCAAGAATTAAGCACTTTTTAAAAACTTGCATTGCGTACAGACTTTTGATAATATAGTTTTCACTAATCAAATGGCTATTCTGCCCTTATTACAAATAATCATTTCAGTGATTTTAGTTGCTGGAATCCTTCTGCAAAATTCATCTGCCGGAATGGGCGGAGCATTCGGAGGTTCTGACAATATTGATGCCGGTTATCACACTCGACGCGGATTCGAGAAGAATTTGTTCAATGGAACAATTCTTTTCGCGGTTCTATTCGTTGCGATTTCCCTAGCAATCTTCCTCACTGCATAATTGTATTCGTAAATAGTTGTATAATAGAGTTGATTTTGTACAAACGTGAAAAACATTTTCTCTAATTTCAATTTGAAAAAAATTATTAAAGCTTTCTCTCTGACCGAAAAGATTCTCTTCGGAGTTTTTGCTTTGGCATTGGTTGCGACAGGTTTGAAAATTGCCCAAAACTTTAACAACAAGTTTTTAATTACTGTACCTGAAAATGGAGGAACATTTAACGAGGGAGTCATCGGTGTTCCCAGACTAATTAATCCAATTCTAGCTGTTTCAGAAACAGACAGAGATTTGACTGCGCTGATTTATTCAGGATTGATGCGATCGACACCAGATGGATTGATTCCAGATGTCGCTGAATCATATTCAATTTCGGAAGACTTGATGACATACAATTTCAAAATTAGACAAAACGCTGTTTTTCATGACAACAAACCAATTACTGCTGATGATGTATTGTTCACAATTATCAATGCCCAAAATCCTGAGATAAAAAGTCCTAAACGATCAAATTGGGAAGGTGTAGTAATTGAAAAAATTAGTGATCATGAATTGAACTTTCATTTGAAAAAGCCTTATCCCCCATTTCTGCAAAATATGACTCTAGGAATTTTGCCAAAACATATTTGGAATCAAATTGATATTAGTGAATTTTCTCTGAGCAATTTTAACCTCGAGCCAATTGGTTCGGGTCCATACAAATTAGAATCGATAGACAAGGATTCTATTGGTATTCCAAAATCATATAGTCTCGTACCCTTCAAAAAATTTGTTTTGGGTCGCGCTCATATTGATAACATTAATATTTTCTTTGCAAAAAATCAGGCAGATTTACTCAGTCTATATGATTCAGGAAAAATCGAGGCAATTCACGGAATTAGCCCTAGCATCGCAAAAGAATATTTAAATGGAGGCAAAAGAGTAGAATCAATTCCACTACCTAGAATTTTCGGAATTTTCTTTAATCAGGACGAGGCACAGGTTCTGGCAACTAGCGCAGTTCGCAAAGCTCTAGATATGGCGACACCAAAACAATATGTGGTAGATAAAACTTTATCTGGATTTGGTACTGTAATTAACAACACAATTCCGTTAAATATCTTCGCGGATACAAATTCAGACACACTTTCACAGGAAGAAAAAATTGTCGCTGCAGAAAAAATTCTAATTGACGCTGGTTGGAAGAAAAACGGTGACGGAATTATGGAGTTCGAAAACAAAACAGACAAAAAAGTCTTGAGTTTCTCTGTATCAACTGGCAATGTGCCAGAATTAATTACTGCTGCTCAGACAGTAATTGAGGAATGGAAAAAGATCGGCGCACAAGTTGAGTTACGAATTTACGAACCATCTGATCTAAACGTTAATGCTATTCGACCAAGAAAATATGATG
>JACCDG010742904.1_pt1 | contig 10834 bp, 11 predicted proteins | sample 7442471 | NCBI WGS metagenome assembly JACCDG01 (sample SAMN15323444, study PRJNA562643) | freshwater metagenome | isolation source: river surface water | place: USA:Blue River Watershed | collected 2017-08-17 | reverse complement strand
TACGGCTTGAGCCGCACGCCTTCGTGGTGCTTGATCATCTCGATCGCGCGCGCGCTGGTCTTCATTTACCGAACGCCCGGCCGCCGAAATGGAAGCTGATGATGGCTGCGAACAGCGCCTGAGTTTCGTTGTCCCAGAGCTGGTCACTGAGCTCCTGGAACGATGCGCCGCCGGTGATGCCCTTGTAGGCCAGGACGGCGTCGAGCGCACACAGCAGCAGGAAGAACCCGTAGGTGATCGCCGGCCGCACCATCGCCCTGGCATTCTTGACCCACTGGCTGGTGCCTTCGTTGAGCGACATGTCGTGCGCGTACAGCGCCTGCATCTCTGCCTGCTGCGCGCCGATCAGCGCCTGCTTGTTGTCAGCCTCGGTCTGGGTCTTGATCTCATCGAGACGGATTTCCTCGACCTTCTGCTGCGCGGCAAAGCCAGCCGCAGCCAGGGCCAGCTCGCGCTCGGTCTGCATCGATGCGAGCTTGAGCTCATGCGATTTATCGCTGCGGTCCTGGAAGAAGTCGAGCAGCTTCGGCAAGCCACCCATCAAAAAACTCAGGAATGTCGATAGTAGTGTCAGCATCACTCGCCTCTCTTCTCTTTCAAAATCTCAAGCCGCAGCTCTTTCATCTTCCGCACCTCGGCTGCTGCCTTCGCCGTGGTGTTGTTCATGTCCATGTACATAAATCCGAGCAGTGGGATGACGATCACAAACGTCAGCGCCATGACCAACATGCAGATCAAGAGAGCGAACGGTATGTGTGGCTCATCCTGACGAGGACGAGGAGGTACAGCATCCACACGATTACGAAAGCCACCGCCCCCAGCCACGTCGCACGCTCCTTCAACTGTTCAATCATTCGTCGGCGCTTTCTCTGCGCCGTCTGCAACTGCCGCAGCTCTTCGGTCTGAGCCTGCTTCTGCTCTGCCAGAACCTGCTCTCGCATCTTCGAGAAGCGGGTCCACAGGTCCTTCAACTCTGGAGGAGTGCGGTACACCATCTCCTCGCGTATTTCGGTTTGCAGGTGCTCCAGCCTGGTACGAATTAGCACCCGCTGTAGAGCTCTGCGCGACACCGAGACGTCGCCCTTGTAGACCTTCTTCGCACTACTCTCTTCCTGCCAGAACAGCTGCTCGATCGAGTCATAAGCATCAAAGAACGCACCGAGGTGCTCGCCTATCTGGCCGATCAAATCAGTCGGGTCTTTCTTTGCGTTCTCTTGAACGCGCCTCACCTCTTCGTTGAACTGCCGCTTCTCTTCGTTGCTGGGGTTCGGCCCCCGTTTTGCGAACTGCGCCTTCAGGTCATCGACGACTTCCTTGACGTTGTCGGCGGTGGCGCGGACTTCCTTGTAGAGCTCGATCCCCTTTTTCGCCATAGCGATGGCCGAGTTGGCCGCGGCGAGTAAGGTGAACGGGTCCACATCACTGCGCTTTCAGAACCAGCGACAAGAGCAGCAAAATGATTGCGCCGGCGCTGGCAATCAGAATCGACTCCAGCCTCTTCAGTCGCGCGTTGATGCCTGCGTAGCGCAGCGCGCACACCTCTTCATGTGTCATCAGCTTGGCTTCTACGGAGTCCACTTCTTATCCCTTTCTCATTGCAATGCTGGTTTCTCATCACCCGGCTCAAATGGGAACCAAGTTGCCGGCGATGCTGATGCGCATCTCGCCGCTCAGATTCTTGGTGACCTTGTGCTTGACCCACGACGGGAAAAAATACAGGTCGCCCTGCTTGGGCAGAATGCTGTGCTGGTAACCATGATCGAACTCGAAGCACAGATACCCGGCACGCTCTGGCACGGTCACGTAATAGACAAACGCGGCCACGTTGCCATTGCCCAGGTGGTGATGCAGCGAGGTGCTCTCGAGCGGCTGATGCACCTGGGACCAGACTTCAGACACACGCAGGCCGGAGTTCTGCGCCAGCGCCTGGATACCTTCGAGCAGCTGCGCGCCAGGTCCCTCGGCCAGTGGCATGAAGGCCGTGTCCTCGAACAGGCAGCTGCGCGGATCGTCCGACAGGCGCTGCTGCGAAGAGATGACCTCCTGCGCCAGACGATCGTTGTCGATGCCGACCACGGAAAACTTGTCGGCCAGCGCTGACATCAGCATCTCCACCCCCACATGCGTCACGTTCATGAGAACAGCCTTTTCACTTCTGCGAAGTTTTTCACCCAGCGCGAGCGGTCCAGCAGCTCGGCGATCTGCAGGCGGTCCCGCGGTTGCGCATCCCGGCACACCATGTCGGGCTGGTCCTTCGGCACCAGGACGTACTGCGCGATCGGTGTGCCAGCCTTGATCAGCGTCTTGCCATTCATCACATGCCAAAGAAGCTGCACGTTCATCGTCGCCGGGCCTGCCTCGCGGTAGAAGTAACCGGACACGGTGGTGAACCTGGCTTCGTCGGACATGGCCAGCGGCATCTCGAGCAGGTAGTAGCCCTTGGGGACATTGCAGCGCCAGCCGGTATTGATCTTGACCACGGTGCGCAGCGTGTTCTCCGGCCACTGCTCGAAGTAGTCCGCCAGCTGCTCCGGCGGATGAAAGCCCACCGGGTCGCCACCGATCGAGCTGGGCGAGCGCCAGGTGAAACTGTGCCCGTCGCCATTGGTTTCGATCTCGATGTCCTGCCAGGTGCGCAAAATCCAACCGTGGCGCTGCAGTGTGAACAAGCCAGGGCACCGGGCAGTGTGCATGGTGCGCTGGTGTTGCCAGTGCGGGTCTTTGCGCAGCTCGGCAAAATCTGCGACAGCACGATCAACCCAGTGGTTGCGGTGCTTCTTCGCGTCGATCATGGGCATGAGCTCGGCCACGCCATCGATGACATTGACAAACTCGATCGGCGGCCTGCGACTAAACAGCATGCGCCACCTCATCGAAGCAGGCCGCCACCTCATCGAACGGCAGGTCCATGTATGCCTGCACAATCAGACGCACAACGTCGCTCTTCGGCACGTACTGCCAGCCATTCGATCGATCATCACTAGCGAACGAAACGGAATGCGGCTGCCGGGTGTTCAGAATCCAGACGTCGCCAGGCCGAGCGGTAAACGACTCGACCTTGACGATCTTTTCCGGGTTGACATTGACGTAGCCGTTGCCGTTGTCAGTCGACCATCGATCGTCGCGCTCTATCTCACCTTCCCAGAATGAAGTCGTTTCACCACCAGTGGCTTGATAGAAGTTGATGACGCACTGCTCTTCCATGTGGATGTGCGGAGCCAGCAGGCGAATCTCTGAAAAATTCACGCCCATCAGATACCGACGGAGCGGCACTGGAAGCGCCTCGCGGATAAACTCCACTTGCTTGCGCGGCAGGTAGCGCCGCACTACATGGTGCTTGTCGTATCCCTCCCAGGTGCCGTGTCGACCGAGGACGACAGACGCCTTGCTGATCAATGAGAGATCAGGTGCGAAAGTGATCTGCTTCGCGTATTTCATCGAAACAGCAGCCCGTAGCACTTTGAATCGCCGACCACGATCTTATCGTCCGACTTAATTGAAACTTGCATCGGGCCCACCAGGCGGCGGCCATCAATAAACATCGAGCCGTCGCACAAAAAAAGTTTCGTGCCGGCTGGCAGCAATGTCTGCACGCCTGGCTCGAGCTCCCATGGTTGCATGTCTGGTGTGAAGCCGCGGTTGATTGCTGGGTCGTAGCAGTAAACCACCGTCTCGCCGACAGCCGTGTGACGAAACACGCCAGCGACATAATCCCCAGGCCGGGTAATGAATCCCGTCGGGAAGTCGATCCATTCTGAATCTGTCGTCAGATTGAAATTTTTGAATGCGCCGCGCGACCAGTAATCAGTCCATGCTTTATCGGATTCGATAGTGGCATCGAACGTCTCACCATCAGCATATACGTTACGCACCAGCACGTAGCCGAATGCAGCATAGGGCTTTTGCGCTGGCATGATCAGAGCTCCACGATGTCGTTGACTTCGTTCGACGACGGCACGTCAATCAGGTCTGACACCGCATACGTTTCTTCCTGTCCTACCATGGCGCGCAGCGCATCGGTGCGAGATGAGTCTGCATCGATCCATTCCTTCAGGCGCTGCTGGTCTGCGATGTAGATACCAGAGGCGGCGATGCGCTTTTTGATTTCTTCAGGGTCCGTGATGTCAGGCCACATGACGGCCGGCTGGTACGCAAGTGGCGTGTAGTTGGACGGGTCGCTGTGCGCAGTTTCATCGGAAGCGAACGACACCAACAGCGACTTGCTGTCTTCATCGAACCCGACAATTTTCATTTTGAGAGTGTTCATTTTTTGCTCCGCAAATTAAGCGACGTTACCCAGGCGCGTGCCAGTCACGGCCCAGGTGACGTTCGCATTGCCGACGATGTAGTTGCCAGCTGCGCCACCACCGGCCGCTGTTCCTCTCACCGTGGTCGATCCGGTGGTTCCGGCTGCACCAGCTGCACCGCGTGCCCCACCAGCGCCGCCAGCGCCGGCAGAGCTGATTGCCGCTCCGCCCGCTCCACCTGTGGTGGCTGTGCCTGCTGCACCTGTGTTTCCATTCGGAGATGTCACGCCACCAATGCCGCCAGCACCGACAATCGTGCCAGCCCCACCGCCACCGCCACCGCCGTCCTGGTACGCGGTCGTCTTGCCGGACGCAAAACTTCTACCTGATCCGCCGCCACCGCCACCGCCACCGCTGGCGATCGTTCCGTTGTTGGTGACGGTGGTTTCAAAGCTGATAGACAGACCAGGACCACCCGTGCCGCCAGCGGTTGCATTCGTTGGCGACGACGCGGACATCGCTCCTCGCCCACCCGTTGCGCCAGCGCCAGAGATCGTGCCGTTGTTGACAATATTGACCGTGTCGCCTGATGCAAAGCCGGTGACCGTCATCGCAGGAGATGCGATTGATGCACTGCCGACTGTGATGCCAGAGCCGATCGTCACCGTGACGTCGGTGTAGCCGGCAAAGTAAGCGCTGCCGACAGCTGTCTTGACGTCGTAGTTGTTCGTGTTGGCGGCGATCGCTAGAGCCACCACCGAGCGCAGCTGGGCCCCGAAGAAGTTGCTGAACGCTACTTGTCCAGACGCCGGTACGTTGACGTTTTGCGGCGAGTTGGCCACTTTGCCGCCGCCGCGATAGAACTGCGACAGCGAGTAAGGAGCAGCACTGAGGAACTCTGTGCCGATGTCTTGAATCGACAGCTGCCCGGACGATGGCAACGGCATCTTGTCAGCTCCGCTTCAGCACTTCAATGTCGGCGGACAGCTCTTTAACGGCCTGGATCAGTACGGCCACCATGCGGTCATACTTTACGGCCAGGGTGCCGTCCTCGCGCTCGCCGACCAGCTCCGGCAGAACATCGCGTACTTCTTGTGCAATCACGCCGACATCAGCGCGTCGGTTGAAGTAGCTGTCCTCGCCGCCGTGCTTGTCCAGGTAGTCCTGGGTCCAGTTAAAGCGCACGCCGTGCAGGTTCTTGACAATGGCAACAGCACCATCGATGACGCGAATGTCTTCCTTCAGACGCAGGTCCGAGCTGAAGTAGCCGGTGATGTTGCCGGTAGCACGAATTTCACCGGCCGTGCCGGAGGCTGCCGTACCCACACCGATCGACGCATGCTGGACGTTGCTGGCGTCACCGACGCCCAGGTTGGTCCTTGCGGTTGATGCACTCGGAAGGTCTGACAGGTTCTGAGATTTCGCCAGGAAGGTCGTGCCCTGGGTATAGGCGTCGACCCAGCTGGTGCCGGTGTAGACCTTCATCGCGGCGGTGGCGCTGTTGAAGTACAGCATGCCAGCGGCCAGCGGATTACCGTCATTGTCGACGGTTGGGTCGCTGGTCTTGACGCCCAGGTAGCGGTCGTCGAAGTTGTCATAAGCCGCCAGCGTTGCGTCGCGCGCTGCCTCTGCTGCAGCTTGTGCCGCTGCCGCAGCCGTATTGGCGCTGGCTGCTGACGTCGCCGATGATGCCGCGGCGTTCTTGCTGGAGAGCGCATCGAGCGCGTAATACTTGGCGCTGTACTCGCCGCCCGATACCGGGCCGGTGGTCTTGTAGGCCCAGTCTGCGGAAATGACGGCGGAGTTTGCCGCTGATGTGGCGCTCGAGCTGGCCGACGATGCAGACGACGATGCGGCGCTGGCGCTGGCCGCAGCCGCTGACTGGCTCGATGCCGACGCCGACTGGCTGGCTGCGGCGGCCGATGCGGAAGAGCTCGCTGCGCTGGCACTCGAGGAGGCTGCCGAGGCGCTGGTGCCGGCGCTCGACGCTGAAGCAACAGCCTGGTCACGCGCATCGAACAGCTCTTCGGTGAGCTCGTCACCAGTGGTTGTCGAAGAGATACGCACCTTCACCGCACGCGAGACTTGCTCGCCCAGCTGCTGGGTCAGGATCGTGAGCTTGTCCAGGGCGTTGGTGATGACCTTCGGATAGAAGCCGCCCTGGTTGGTCAGGTCGGTGTTTTGCAGGGCCGGCACGTCGGTGGTCATTGTGACCTTGAAGCCGACGGCCAGGTTGCCGGCGACCAGCGTGATGCTGCCGCCAGGGCTCGAATCCTGGTCAGCGTTCAGGCTTACGGTGTAGTCGGTCGTGAGCGTGAGCGTCGTCTCGTCACCAGTCGGTGCCGTGCGAATGACCAGCAGGTCGCTGGCCTGAAACACCTTAAAGGTGAACGGAAAGGTGGCCACCAGCCCGGTGCCGGTGAAAGGTCCAGCCTTCCTGGTGTTGGATGAAATAGTCACAAGTCAGCTCCTTGCAGCAGTGCTGGAAGTTTCATTGAATTTGCCTCTGATACGCGCACTGTCATCATTTCTGATAGCCGAAGATGACAGCAGCCGGATTGTCGGTTTCGCCCTCGATGAGCGCCTCGGTGCCGGTGATGGAGCGGTTGATCTGTGCCGACGGCAGACGGAAGAAATCGCCCAACCAGTTGATCGCTGCCTTGCGCAGTCCATCGTCGAGCTCACCCTGCCCGGCCTGCTTGGCCAGCTTGAAGGTGTCCGGGATGATGCGCAGGCCCGCCGGCCCCTGGTAGTCGCCGCTGGGCTTGCCCTGGATGGCGTCGTAGATCGGGCCGAGCTCGCGCAGCATGACGACCATTCCGAGCAGGAAACTCAGGTGCTCCTTGATGATCGTGCCCACAAAGTTTTCGTCTTCCCAGTCGTCCGAATCACCGGGCGTGACGGCATCCTTGAGCGCTTTGGTCAGCACTGCGGGCACGCTGATGAGCAGAAGGTAATCAAGAGCCAGGGAAGCACGCGATGCGCCGCGGGATTTCCTGGTCATCGTGCGCTCGACTGTCATGTTCAGCGCTGCGCCCATGAACGAATAGAACGTCGTGAAAATCTTCAGCGCCGGACCGCCCCGCTCTATGGCAGCCAGGTCCTTGCCAGCGCCGCCTGCCTGCGCATCAAGCACCGCCTGGTCGGCCATGGCGACGGCACGCTCCTGGTCTTCACCGGCCGCCAGGGCTTTTTCATACTGGCCCCACCATGTTGGCAAATCCACAAGGCGTTGAGCTGCCAGCATCAGTGCATACGCAGAAGCGTCGACGGTATCGCGTACCTTGCCCTGCCCTTTGACCTTGTTGCGCAGCTCGGCCAGCTCGCGCATACGGGTCATGCCGCGCGTGCGCATGAAGTCCGACATCTGGTTGACCTCGCGGTTGAGCTCAAAGGGGCTGGTCGAGAGCTTGGCAATGCCCCGGCCGACCCACTGCGGACCGATGCGCACGATCGACTGCGTGATGCCCAGAGGCTGGATTAGCGCCGAGACGACGTTGATGCCCAGGCCAGCGATCGAGACGCCCTGACGCATCCAGGCCAGCGCCTTTTCGCCTGCGCGCATGGCTTTGCTGTCGCCGGCGACGGTGTCCTCGATCCAGCTGGTGAACTGCTTGTGCGCATAGTCGCCGTAGTGCTCACGCATGGCGTCGCTGATCTTGGTGTCCTTGACGATCTTGTTGGCGTCGATGACCCACTCATGCCAGGACAGATCGTGAATCACCTCATTGATGCCCTTGTAGATCGTGTCGAGTGTGTAGAGCAGCGGACGTCCTTCGACGACATCGACGCGCTCTTTGGTGAAGCTGCGGCGCGTGGTGGCGGCGATGTAGGATGCCTGCAGCATCCGCTTGGCTTCTTCGGCGGACTGATCTTGTTCAACGCGGATCGAGGCGCGCGGATCGTAGTTGACCGGGTAATAGCCGCCACGCAGACTGAGCATTTGCCCATCCGCGGTTTGGATGTTGAGCGGCATGGCCTCGATCCACTGGGGCTCTTTGCCGTAGATGCGGCGCTCCTTCTCCCCAATCTGTGGGCGGAATGACTCGAAGTAGTCCCAGACGCCCTGGACGAACTGCCAGTCAGCAGCGGTCAGCGTATCGAGCACCGGCTTGATCTGCTCCAGCGTCCAGCCTTCGCCGCCTAGCAGGCGCTGCATGTTGGACTCGTTGCCCATGTTCAGGGCCATAGCCAGGCGCTGCTCTTTGTTCAGGCTCATTTTGACGGTGGCAAAATACTGGCCCTTGCCGCCGAGCTTGCCCTGCTTTAGCACCGGGGCCATGAGCTTGGCCAGCGCCTTGGTGGCCTCGGCGCGCATGACCACTTCCTTGTCGCCGGCGTTGTTGGCGGTCCTGATCAGGTATTCCCAGACCGGGCCGGTCTTGCCGCCGTCCATGATGCGCGCCCAGGTAGCTGACTTGATGTGGGCAGCGCCGAAGTTTTTGATGGCTAAGAGCGCCTCGCCCAAGAGGCTGGCCGGGGTCCGGTTTTCAACCTGGCGGTCGCCTGCATTCTCGGTGATGCTGACGACCATCTCGTCGCGGATGGCAGCGAACTCGCGTGCATCGGCAGCTGAAAGCAGCTTGTTCTTCAAGCGGCCCAGATGCTCGAGCTGCTCGATGGTGTCGCGCAGGCCGCGGATTTCCTCGACCGTCATGTCCTTGTAGGACTTGCGATTCGCCTCGAGCTCAAGCGCTGGCGGGATGACTGGCTCGATGCCCTGCGCGCGCTGCTCCTCGAGCCACTTGGCCAGGCTCTTGCGGTTGTCGATCGCCTTTAAGCTGGTGCTGCGCGAGAGATCGAAGCGCTCAAGCATCTGCGCGATCTGGTCGTAGTAGTCCGGGTCGATCGACTTGCTGCGCTTGTCGAAGCGCTTGAAGTAGGCGACGGCCTTGGTGACGTCTTCCTGGGCAGCATAGGCTGCCTTGGCGGCGTAGGTGTTGACGATCTGGTTGCGCTTTTGCTCGGCGGCGGTTTCGAGGTTACCGCTGGCAAATGCGCGCTCGGATTCCTTCGCGGCCTTCACGCCGGCGGCTGCGTACTGCGTCGGTCGCAGGTCGCGCACGCGCAGGCGCGCGACCATGGACTCGGCGAACTGGCGCGCTGCTTTAGGCAGCAAGGCGTAGGTGATCTTGCGTCCGTTGATGTCGGTGCGGCCGGTGTCGCCGCGCACGTTCATGGCGGCATCCAGGGCGCGCGCTTCCGTGTGCAGGAATTTGATGCGCGCGTCATTGTGAATGGCTGCGTCTGCTGCCCGCTCGAGCCCTTGCTGGGTCGAGAGGTCGCCGTACTGCTCGAGCATGCGCTGGTCGGTCAGCTCATCGATGGCTTGCTGCGGCTTGGGCGCTGCGGCAAGTTTGCGCACCAGCTCGTCGCCAGAGGTAAAGCCAAACGTCTCAGCCACAAAGTCAGGATGAATACCGTCCTTGGCCGTCATCTTCAGGTCGACCAGGCGCTGCACGATCACCTCGTCCAGGCCCAGCGAGCGCAGTGCGGCCAGATCAAAGCGGCCAGCGCCCAGGGCCTCGATGTTGATGCCTTCACCTGGCATCGGCTCCTGGAAGATGGTCGGGTCGACCTGGTTGGAATACTGCAGGCGACCGGCGAGCTCCTCGCTGAACTTCTCCTCGAGCTCGTTGATGTCGGCCTTGCCGTTCTCGTCGACGTCGATGTAGCCCAGCTCGGCGAGCTGCTGCGTCATTTCATCGAGCGACAGACCACCTTCGACTCGCAGCACCGGCTTGCCGAAGACCGGCTGCTGGATGCGTTCTTCGACGCCCCACTGGCTGACGGCCTGCTCTTTCTTGATGCCGCCCAGCTTGGCGATCGCTGCGAAGAGCGAATCCATGCGCGGCTCGACCGTGTTCGGGTCAGACTTGGGCGGGGTGTACGGGGTGAGCTTGTCGTCCTCGCCCATGCGAGCCGTCAGGAACTGCCAGGCACGATACAGCGGCTGGCTCATGATGTCGCCGCGCGCATCCATCTGCACGCCCATGCGCAGCTGGCGCACGGTCTTCTGCAGCTCCTTGAGCTTTTTGCTGCGGGCGTTCGAGAGCCACTTCATGTCCTGCAGGCCGCGGGTCTGCAGTAGGTCGATGCCTTCTTGCGTGGCTGCCACACCCAGGGCGTGGTAGGCGCTCCAGTCCTCGATGATGCCGGCAGCGTTCTCTGGCGTAAACAGCGGGCCCATGGCGCGCGCATTTTCGGCTGCCTGGATTTCCTGGGAGCTGGCCAGCATGCGGTCCATGACGCCGCGCACCTCGTCGGTCAGCTCGACATTCAATGCTTTGAGGTCCTGGTAGATGCGCAGCATCCAGGCGCGGAAACGCTGGAACACGCTCTGCAGCTCCATCGTCGGGGCCTTGCCCTCGAAGGCATACGCCTCAAAGCCGCGCGCCCATTTCTCATGATACGGGCGCTGCTCCTCGAGCGGCATCGACATCCACTGCTGGATCGGCGTCATCTCCGGCGTGCCGGTGATGCCGAACCAGTCGAGCACCTTGTTCATGTCGTCGACGATCGACTGCTCGCCTTCGGATGCGCCCAGGGCGCGCGCTTGCGCTTCGATGCGCGAAGCGAGATCGGCC
>JACCDG010918799.1_pt1 | contig 10835 bp, 10 predicted proteins | sample 7442471 | NCBI WGS metagenome assembly JACCDG01 (sample SAMN15323444, study PRJNA562643) | freshwater metagenome | isolation source: river surface water | place: USA:Blue River Watershed | collected 2017-08-17 | reverse complement strand
TTAATAAACTACTCACTCTAATCACTTGTATATGCTCTAATGCACCCGCACTACTTTTAAATGCTTCTTCATTTAATGCCCCTACTCCTTTGTCTGGAATAATTAATGCCTGTGCACCACAACAATGAATACTTCTACTTATAGCACCAATATTTCTTACATCTGTCACCCCATCCAACATCATAAACAAAGGTGTTTCTCCTTTGGATACCACAAAATCAATCACTTCTTGCAAGTCCATATACTTCACCATGGAAATAAAAGCCAAAACACCTTGATGATTCGCTTTGGTCATCCCATTTAGTTTTTCTATGGGTACTAATTGAATAGGTATATTATGATCTAATGCAGCTTTTTTAATTTCTGAAAGGCCTTCACCTTGAGCATTTTTTTGAATCAATATTTTTTCAATATTGGTATCAGAAGAAAATGATTCTATAATAGGCTGTCTACCAATAATAAATTTTCTCTCAGACATCTGAGGTCTTGGACTAAATCTTCTAGGACCGTTAAACTTACTTCTTCTTTCCTGCATGGCTCAAAACTAATTATTTTTAAGCAGTTCCCATTTAAGAATTGCTGCTACAGAGATGGAATCAGTAATTTTTCCATCCATCACCCATTGTAATGCTTGTTTGAAAGGCATTTTCTGAACACTTAATTGTTCTGTGTCTTCTGGCTCTGCTTCACCCGCAATTAAATCCTCCGCAACATATACCACTGCAAATTCATCAGACACGGAATTGGATACATCCATTCTTAAAATTTCTTTCCAAGTTTTTGCTTCAAATCCTGTCTCTTCTTTTAATTCCCTTTTAGCAGCTGTTAACCAATCTGTACCTTCTGGACAACCACCTTCTGGAATTTCCCAACTATACCTGTCTAAAGGAAATCTATATTGACCAACCAAATAAGTGTTGTCGTCTGCATCTATTGCAATTACGCCGACTGCAATATTTTTAAAATGTACTTTTCCATAAATACCTTCAGTACCTGCTGGAGTAATGACATCATACTCTGTTAAATTGATCCATGGATTATCATAAACCATTCTACTGTCTTTTTTAATCCAAGGATTTTTTTCGTTATTCATACTAAAAAATATAAGGGCATAAAAGAAAAAATCCCTCTCCGAATTTTCGGAAAGGGATTCATAAAATGCATTCGATCTTATTTTAAACCAAAAGCTTTTTTCACTTTGGCTACATAATCTAATTTCTCCCAAGTAAACAATTCTACTTTCATAGTCTTTGCTTTACCATCTGGAGTAGTGAATGTTTTAGTAACTACTTCATTCTTACGACCCATATGACCATAAGCAGCAGTTTCACTATACATTGGCGTTCTTAACTTTAATCTTTGCTCAATAAAGTAAGGACGCATATCGAAGATACCTTCTACGATCTTACCAATTTGACCATCTGTTAAATTTACTTTAGCAGTACCGTATGTGTTTACATTGATAGAAGTTGGCTTAGCTACACCAATTGCATAAGATACTTGAACCAACACTTCAGAAGCCACACCAGCAGCTACTAAGTTCTTAGCAATATGTCTTGTTGCGTATGCAGCAGAACGGTCTACCTTACTTGGATCTTTACCAGAGAATGCTCCACCACCGTGTGCACCCTTACCACCATAAGTATCTACAATAATCTTACGACCTGTTAAACCAGTATCTCCGTGAGGACCACCAATTACAAACTTACCTGTTGGGTTAATATGATACTTGATATCCTTGTTAAATAACTTCGCATATTTCTTGTACTTCGCTTGTACTCTTGGGATCAAGATCTCAACGATATCTTTTTTGATCTTCGCTAACATCTTACCTTCTGCATCAAAATCATCGTGCTGAGTAGATACAACAATCGCATCAATTCTTACTGGCTCGTTCTTGTCGTTGTACTCTAAAGTCACCTGAGACTTTGCGTCAGGTCTTAAATATTTGATCGCCTTGTTCTCTCTTCTTAATGCAGCAAGCTCAATTAAGATCTTGTGCGCTAAGTCTAAAGCCAATGGCATATAATCTTCTGTTTCGTTGGTAGCATAACCAAACATCATACCTTGGTCTCCTGCTCCTTGCTCTTCTTTCTTCTTTCTATCAACCCCTTGGTTGATATCAGCTGATTGCTCGTGAATAGCAGATAAAATACCACAGCTATTCGCTTCAAACATGTATTCACTCTTAGTGTAACCAATCTTCTTAATTACACCTCTTGCAATTTCTTGTACATCTAAATATGCTTTAGACTTTACCTCACCAGCCAATACTACTTGACCTGTAGTTACTAAAGTCTCACATGCCACTTTTGATTGTGGATCGAAAGCTAAAAAGTTATCAATTAAAGCGTCAGAAATCTGATCCGCTACTTTGTCTGGATGTCCTTCAGATACACTCTCTGAGGTAAATAAATACGGCATATTGTATGATTTAGATGAATGTTAAAATGCAAATATATTAATAAATACTATAATCTTATAAATTGGAGTAGTAAATACGAAGTCTCATTTTAAACCTAGAATGCTTACCACCACCCAATCTTACCCTACCCATAGCAGGTTGATTAGAAGTTGATGTTGTGATATAATCCACTCCCGCCAATGTATTATTTGGGTAAGGAGGAACATATCTAATAGAATCATTCACTGGTGCAGATATTCTAAAATCGAATGTGGTATCTTTTCTTGACACTACACCCTGCAAATACCTTGTAATATTAAAATTGTAAGTAGCTACCTTATCGTAGCCATTCAATGACTTGTATGTTTGAAAGCCTCCAAATCTAGCAAAAGCTTCTGCATTAGCAATGCTCTGATAATCATTAGGAACATTACGCATTACCTTTCCATTGTTTGCATCGTAAGCTGCTAATAATAAATATCTTGGTGCCAACATTTGTTTTTCAATCGTATTCAAATTGGCATCATCTGGAACCTGCTCGGCAATTAATTCTGCTCTATGTATAATCTTATTTGCTAATGATTTAATAGCCGGAATTTTTATCTTAACTCCTGTACCTGGACTTGTTTGAACATACACCAAAGAATCATTCGCTTTTCCAATATGACTCAATACCTCTGAACCCTTTCTATCACGCTTAATAAAATTCGCATCACCATTAGCAGATAATCTAAATCTCATTTTTAAAACAGTGGTATCCACAGTGCCTGTTGACCCAACTGGCGAATAATTGGTTTTAAAATATAAAGCCAATCTTGTATTGGTATCTGTCATGTTCAATTTTAACAATACATTCTTATTAGCACTTGGATCTACTGAAAGTGCAAATCCAGGGAAATATTGTCTTAATGTAGTGTCGTTTCTATAAGCGTTTGTTGAATCAAACTCTTTGATAAACATTCTAGCATACTTATCAAATAATTTAATTCTAATTTGATATTGAGAAGCTTCGTATCTATTGATGATGGAGTCTCCTAATCTTGCTATATCCACTGTTACAGGGTTAGCCATAGCCGCACCTGCTTTAATACCATATAATTCTGGATAGTTTGCTGGGTAGTACTTTGAGATATCTAAAGGAGTAGATGGATCAATTTGATGAAGATTAATTTTCAAAGGCTTAGAAGAATCCCCATAAAAACCAGCAAACTTAAATGTTAAAACAGCAGAGTCTACTACAATACTGTCTTTTGATCCTTGTACATAAAATGGGAAAAAGTCTGGCAACATTTGAAAGAACATAGTTGCTTTAGTATTCCCAAATAAAGGGTCATTGTTTAATTCACCTAAAATATGATTGTCTGACCCAAAGATGCTTAAGCTATCAGGAATATCTACTGTTTCAGTTTCTACTTCTATGATAGTATCTTTTGTATTGATAGCGTCTAAAGATGGAAGTAAGCCTAAGCCTAATTCAGAAGTACTTACCCTTGTACAAGCCGATGATAATATGCTCAATAAAACTACAAAAACCGAAAACCTCTTAACTATATTATTGAATGCCATGAATTTATTTTGTCTTTATTTGCCTGCAAGTTCGTTGTATAAATCTAAATACTCTGTTAAATCGGAATCCCAGCCATTAAATGGAACCACTTTTTTGCCCTTTACGCTAGAAAACTCGGACATTAACTTCTTGTCAATATCGTCTGACCCAAAAGTGATAGCGTCCGCATAAGTAGCACCCCCTCTAAATAAAGCTGAATTATTTAAATCCTTATATGGCTCTAATTCTTTATCCTTTACATTAGCATTGATTAATGCCTTAGTTAAGAAATCCTTAGAGAATTTTTCTTCGAAAGTATTTGAACCAATGGTGTATATCACTTTAGAATTTGAAAATACAGGTTCTTTCTTGAAGGCCGTCTTGATATATGCTGGGATTAAACCAGTCATCCAACCACTACAATGAATCACATCCGGAGGCCATCCAAATTTCTTTACAGTTTCTAATGCACCCCTAGCAAAGAAGATGGTTCTTAAAGCATTGTCATCAAACCATGTTTCGTTTTCGTCATGGAAAATTTGCTTTCTCTTGAAGAAGTCTTCGTTTTCTAAGAAATATACTTGTAATCTGGCATTAGGTAAAGAAGCCACTTTGATTTGTAAAGGATAATCATCATTGTCCACCTGAACATTGATACCTGATAAACGAACTACCTCGTGCAAACGGTGTCTTCTTTCATTGATTACGCCAAATCTTGGCATGATGCAACGAACTTCTAAACCACTGTCGTTACTTTTAATTGCGAGCTTATTGATGATCTCCGCAAACTCTGTCAACTCCAAATAAGGGGACATTTCTGTGGCGATGTATAAGATTCGTTTCTTTTCGGACATGCTAAATTGTTTAACTCAGAATAGACTTTGAGTCTGCGAAGTTACGAAAAAATAAGGATTTTAAATAAATGAGCCTTGTCGCCCCTAATATTAACAATTGGTCGTAAATTGCAAAGCATCCATTTAAACCCATTCATAATGGCTAAATTCTTCAAAATCGGCTTCTTCTTTTTGGTAGGTATTATGCTTATTTGGTGGAGTATGCACCAGATTCCAGACCAAGAATGGGACAAATTTAAACTGGCTTTAAAGCATTCTAAATTCTGGATCATCATCCCCGTTTTTATCATTTTAGGACTTTCCCATTTTCTGAGGGCCCTTAGATGGAGGCTGATCATGGAACCCCTTGGATATCAACCCAGCATCGTCAATACTTTCTTAGCTGTATTAATTGGATATCTAGCCAACTTAGCCATCCCCAGATTAGGAGAAGTATTAAAGTGTACCCTTCTTGCGAAATATGAAAAAGTGCCTGCTGAAAAAATTGTAGGCACCATTGTTGCTGAAAGAGCATTTGATGTGATTAGCTTGGGTTTGGTTTTCTTATTGGCTTTAGGACTACAGTTTAATGTGATCGAAGCTGGATGGATGCAATTAAAAGCACAATCTACAGCTCAGCAAAATACTTCTACTAATTCCTTCAATTTCATTTACATCATTGTTGGTGTATGTGTTGTTTTATTGATTTTATTTTTTGTTTTTAAATCAAAATTAAAAACAGCTATTGCAAGCGTACAAAAAATCATCAAAGGAATTTGGGAGGGTGTGATCAGTGCCACCAAACTTAAAAAACACAATCTGTTCTTCTTTTACAGTTTTGGTATTTGGTTTTTATATTTATTGGCTACCTATATTGGACTTTACGGAACAGAAGGTACTGGCAGTTCTTTTGCAACAGCCATTAGTTGTTTGGCTTATGCAAGCATCGGTATGATTATTACTCCTGGAGGAATTGGCGCTTACGCCTATTTTATGGCTAAAGTTTTAGAATTGAATGGTGTTGATTATACATTAGGATTAGCCAATGGAACCTTACAATGGTTCTCTCAGTTTTTAATTGTATTGGTATTAGGTGGAATGAGTTTAATATTACTCCCTATCATCAATAGACAAAAAAATTAGTATGCGCGAGATCAATTCGATGGCCCAAAAAATTATGACAGTTGAGCAGGCCAAAACAATTATTTATGGTTGGAAATTATTAGGTAAGAAATGTGCTTTCACCAATGGTTGTTTTGACATCTTACATCAGGGTCATATTTTTTCTTTGGGACAGGCCGCTAAAGAAGCTGATTTTTTAATTGTAGGATTAAATAGTGACGCGAGTGTTCAAAGATTAAAAGGCCCAACCAGACCTGTAAATAATACAGAAAGCCGAGCTATATTAATTGCCAACTTAGCCATAGTGGATATGGTAGTAGTATTTGAAGAAGACACTCCTTTGGAATTAATCAAAGCATTAGCACCAGATGTATTGGTTAAAGGAGGTGATTATACTTTGGATCAAATTGTTGGAGCCAAAGAAGTGATTGCAGCTGGAGGAAAAGTGATTATCAACCCTATTGTAGAAGGTTATTCTACCACTGGTTTAATTGAAAAAATAAAAAAATAAATAGATGGAATTTTTAAAGGCATTGAGTATTCAAAAAGAAAACGAAGGAAGTTCAACTGGATCAAAATGGATTCAATCTAATGGAGCTATTATAAGTTCTCATTCTCCAGTAGATGCACAAATGATTGGATCTGTAAAAAGCACGGATAAAGAGGCATATGAGAAAACTATTCAAACTGCACAAAATGCATTTTTAGAATGGAGAAATTGGCCAGCACCCAAAAGAGGTGAAGTAGTTAGACAATTAGGAGAAGCTTTGCGTGAGCAAAAACAATATCTAGGCCAATTAGTAAGTTACGAAATGGGCAAAAGCTTGCAAGAAGGTTTAGGAGAAGTACAAGAGATGATTGATATCTGTGATTTTGCTGTAGGATTATCCAGACAATTATATGGTTTGACAATGCATAGTGAAAGACCATCACATAGAATGTATGAACAATGGCACCCAATGGGCATTGTTGGAATTATCTCAGCATTCAATTTCCCTGTGGCGGTATGGAGTTGGAATGCTGCTTTAGCATGGGTTTGTGGAAATGTGACCGTATGGAAGCCAAGTGAAAAAACACCTATTTGTGGAAATGCTGTTCAACATATCGTTGCAAAAGTATTTGAAGCAAATCAAGTTCCTGAAGGAGTGAACTGTTTAATTCAAGGAGATAGAACTGTGGGCGAATGGATGAGTAATGATACTAGAATTCCATTAGTTTCTGCAACAGGATCTACAAGAATGGGTAAGGAATTAAATAAAGCAGTGGCAGGTAGATTAGGTAAAACAATTTTAGAATTAGGAGGCAATAACGCCATTATTATTTCTGAACACGCAGACTTAGACATGTCTTTAATTGGTGCTGTTTTTGGAGCAGTTGGAACAGCGGGTCAAAGATGTACCACTACAAGAAGATTAATTATTCATGAAAAAGTATACGATAGTTTTGTAAGTAAATTAACTAAAGCCTATCAACAAATTAAGATTGGTAATCCATTAGATGCAAATAATCATATGGGTCCATTGATTGATCAAGATGCAGTTAAAATGTATTTAAACTCTATTGAAGCATGTAAAAAAGAAGGCGGAAAATTCTTAGTAGAAGGAGGCGTTTTAACTGGTGCGGGATACGAAAGTGGATGTTATGTAAAACCATGTATTGCAGAAGCGCAAAACCACTATCAAATTGTTCAACATGAAACCTTCGCTCCTATTTTATATGTGATGAAGTATGCTACTTTAGAAGAAGCTATTGCTATTCAAAATGGTGTGCCACAAGGTTTGTCATCAGCTATCATGACATTAAATATGCGTGAATCTGAATTATTCTTATCTGCGAAAGGAAGTGATTGTGGTATTGCGAATGTCAATATCGGAACCAGTGGTGCAGAAATTGGTGGCGCATTTGGTGGTGAAAAAGAAACAGGTGGTGGTAGAGAGAGTGGATCTGATGCATGGAAAGCTTACATGAGAAGACAAACCAATACCATTAACTGGAGCAATAGTTTGCCTTTGGCTCAAGGAATTAAATTCGATTTATAAATTACACTAAATAAAAAACATGTCAAGACCCAGTGCATCAGAATACGGTAGTTTTTATCAAACTTATATTAACTATACTAGCGGAAAAGATTATTCTATTTTAGTTCAACAATACCATGATAGAATCACAGAATCATGGGCAGCCATTCCTGCTGAGAGAACCAATTTTGCCTATGCAGAAGATAAATGGACAATCAAACAAATGTTTCAGCATGTAATTGATACCGAAAGAATTTTCGCTTATAGAGCTTTGGCTATTTCAAGAAATGAGCCAGCAGCTTTATTAGGTTTTGACGAAAACGAATATGCAAAAAATGCCACTGCTGCTCATAGAAATTGGAAAGACATTTTAACTGAATGGAGAGTGGTAAGACAATCAACTAATTTATTGTTTGCTTCTTTTACAGAAGAGCAAATGAAAGCCATGGGAACCGCAAGCGGCCACCCTATTTCAGTAAATGCTTTAGGCTTTATCATTTTCGGACACGCCCTACATCATTTACATATTTTAAAAGAGCGCTACGGAGTGTAATAATGATGAAGAATTCAAAACCTTCGTATAAAAAAAGAACCCCTAACAAAAATTAGGGGTTCTTTTTTGCCTTTCGGCCATACTCAGTTTTTGAAGTAGGGTTTAATTCCTAATCTTCATTATAATTACTTTGAAGCATAGATATGCACTGCAAGCTGAACATCAGAATCAATCATTCCAACGCCATAGCTTACACCGAATACAGTTCTATCTAATGGGAAGAAAGCTTCAGCAAAGAAACCTTTTTCTTTTTCTGTTCTATCTGCACTTCTAATTGTTGCAGGGAAAGTCACAGAAGCTTTAGTTCCTTTTAAAGTTAAATCACCAGTAATAGTTACTTTATCGTTAGTGATGTATTTAATTGCAGTGATTGTAAAATTTGCTTCACCAAATTTAGCAGCATCAAAGAAATCAGCAGATGCTAAATGACCTTGTAATCTGTCACCAGCTTCATCTGTAACTTTGTTACCAGCAATGTCAATTACAAAGCTTCCGCCAGTTAATTTACCTCCTACTACTTGTAAAGAACCAGATTTAACAGGGAAATAACCTGTATGGAAATCAGATGTTTTAGAACCTGTCCAGTTTACCTTACTTTTTTTAGCGTCAACTGTGTAAGTTGGTCCTTGCTTTTTAATTTCTTTGTTAGTGAAAGAAAATAAAGAGATGGAAGCCACCATCAATGTCAAAGAGAATAATACTTTTTTCATACTTTTTAATAAGTTTAAGGTTACAAATATAGAAATCAATGTTTAAACAACAAAATTTAATTTTAGTCCTAATCTGAAGCTAATTTATGCCTTTAAACTAGTATCTTCGCCAAAATTTATTTTTTATGAATCTGCATGAATATCAAGCTAAAGAATTACTTAAAAAGTACAATGTCCCAGTTCAAGAGGGCGTAGCAGTGGAAACAGTGGATGCCGCAGTAGCAGCCTACCATAAAATTGCCAATGAGACCAATAACAAGTTCGCAGTGGTGAAGGCACAAATTCATGCGGGTGGCCGTGGTAAAGGTAAAATTGAAGGAACAGAGCAAAGAGGTGTTGCAGTGGGTAAATCTGCAGCTGACATCGAAACATTTGCAAAAAACATATTAGGTGGTACTTTGGTAACTATCCAAACAGGCCCTGCTGGAAAATTGGTTAGTAAAATCTTAGTTGCTCAGGATGTATATTATGAAGGTCCTCAACCAACTAAAGAATTTTACTTATCTATTTTATTAGATCGTGCAAAAGGAATGAATGTTGTGATGTATAGCACAGAAGGTGGAATGGATATCGAAGAAGTAGCACACAACACTCCAGAAAAAATATTCAAAGAGTGGGTTCACCCAGGTGGTGGCTTACAAGGTTTCCAAGCAAGAAAGATTGCTTTCAACTTAGGTTTAAGTGGTGAAGCAATGAAGAACTGCGTGAAATTTGTAACTAATTTATACAATGCATATGTTGGTTTAGACTGTGCTATGTTAGAGATCAACCCTCTTTTCAAAACAGCAGATGACAAAATCATCGCAGTTGATTGTAAGATGAGTTTGGATGATAACGCTTTAATGCGTCATCCTGATATCGCTGCAATGAGAGATGTAACTGAAGAAGATCCTACTGAAGTGGAAGCAGGTGAGTTTAACTTAAACTTTGTGAAATTAGATGGTAATGTAGGTTGTATGGTAAACGGTGCTGGTTTGGCAATGGCTACAATGGATATGATTAAGTTAAGTGGTGGTGAGCCAGCAAACTTCCTAGATGTAGGTGGTACTGCTAATGCACAAACAGTTGAAGCTGGATTTAGAATTATCATGAAAGATCCTAATGTAAAAGCTATTTTAATTAACATCTTTGGCGGTATCGTTCGTTGTGACCGTGTTGCTGCAGGTGTAATTGAAGCATTCAACAAATTAGGCAATATCAATATTCCAATCATTGTAAGATTACAAGGAACTAACGCTGTTGAAGCGAAGAAATTAATAGATGAAAGCGGATTGAAAGTACAATCAGCTATTCAATTAAGCGAAGCGGCTGACTTAGTTAAGAAGGCAGTTGCTTAGTATAATCTCTCTTATGATTTTTATAAATGCCCCTTTTCAGGGGCATTTATGTTTCTTTTAATACATGATTTTCTAAGATGAAATGGATACAAAAAACGATCTAATGATGGGTAATTACTTTCACTTCTGTTAATGCACTAAAAGAATACACATAACCAGTGGATAGTTCTACACACTCAATTCTTATTCTTCGCTTCTTCCCTCTTTTAAACACCTTTCCCTTCATCGCTTCAAACAAAGCACCTTCTTCAATATTAGCTACTAGTTGAAAGCCTTCTTTTTGATGCGCATTATACTTTCTTAAAACCAGCA
>JACCDG010916462.1_pt1 | contig 10835 bp, 11 predicted proteins | sample 7442471 | NCBI WGS metagenome assembly JACCDG01 (sample SAMN15323444, study PRJNA562643) | freshwater metagenome | isolation source: river surface water | place: USA:Blue River Watershed | collected 2017-08-17 | reverse complement strand
TTGATTTACTCATTCTCCGGTTAAATGCCAAAACATCGGCCTTAACGGCCACTGCACTTTCTTTATTTATACCCTATATTATGGCTGCCGAAGGTTGGGACGACCATAACCGCTCCAAGCGTACCATGGCACGTGACTTTGCCATTAATTACCTGCAGTCTTGTGCCGAAAACGCCATACTCTTTACTAATGGCGACAACGACACCTTCCCGCTTTGGTATGCACAGGAGGTGGAAGGTATACGTACAGATGTAAGGGTGGTTAACCTGAGTTTATTGCAAACGGACTGGTACATTAACCAGATGCGAAGAGCAGCCTACAAATCGGCACCAGTACCCTTTACACTTGCCCCCGAAAAATACACCCAGGGCACCCGCGATGTGGTGTACTTTATGGATAAAAATGTTGGGACTACCAATATAAAAGAACTGATGGACTTTGTGGCCAGCGATGAGCCCGACCATAAATTCAGTGCCGGAGCCGATCGCCTGATGGAATATTTCCCTACCAATAAAATCCGTATTCCGGTAGATTCACTTAAGGTTATAAACAACGGAACGGTAAGTAAAGACATGGCCTCACGTGTGGTGAAAAATGTGGAATGGGAGGTAAAGCGCCAATACGTACTCAAGAACGACCTGATGATACTTGACCTGTTGGCCGGATTTAACTGGGACAGACCTGTATATTTTGCAGTAACGACCGGAGCGGATGCTTATTTGAATCTGGAAAATTATTTACAACTGGAAGGATTGGCTTACCGTTTGGTTCCAGTTAAATCAGAACCCCGTGAAATGGCCGCTGGTGTTCGGGTGAATGCGGATATTATGTACGACAATATTATGAATAAATTTGAATGGGGAGGGATGAAAACTCCGGGAGTATATCTGGATGAGAATTGCCTGCGTATGGCTTCGAACATGCGCGTGCAAATGAGCACCCTGGCCGGAGCCTTAGTAGAAAAAGGACAAAAGGATAAAGCCGTTAAAGTGCTGGATAAAGCAGTGGCAGAAATGCCCGAGGCCAATGTGCCTTATGATGCAACCATGTACACGATATGCCTGGCTTATTATCAGGCTGGCAAACCGGAGAAAGCAAATCCTATTGCCAACCATCTGTTCGATTTGTTTGAGAAAGATATGTTGTATTATAACAGGTTACCTGGTAAACACCAATCGGCTTTCTCGCGTGAAATGCGGCAGGCAAAAGATATACTTACGCGCTTAACCACCATTGCCGGCATGTTTAATCAACAAGAAATGGCTAAGAAATTTGAAAGCCGTTTAAGCCTTGTGCTTCCGCCTGAAGAACTACAAGCCCCGCAAATGATCCCTCAACAAGCTAAGTAAGATTAATGATAGCTATTTCGCGTCCTCCGTACCTGCTTCGAAAAATGTATCCGAAGTGTGTTTGGAGGATGCCTTCAGGAGAAAAGAAAGTGTACCTTACTTTTGATGATGGGCCTGTACCCGAAGTGACACCCTTTGTACTGGATGTTTTGAAACAATATAAGGTGGGTGCTACATTTTTCTGCGTAGGAGAAAATGTAAGCCGGCATCCGGATATATATGAACGTGTGCTTGCTGACGGACATAAAACCGCCAATCATACCTATAATCATATAAAGGGTTTATTCCACCGTAATACTTCCTATTACAGTAATGTTAGTAAATGTGCCGAGGTAGTCGACAGTAAACTGTTTCGCCCGCCTTACGGACAATTAAAAATTTCGCAGCACAATTATTTGTCGCGGAAGTATCGGATTATTATGTGGGATGTGCTGAGTTGTGATTACTCTTCAGCTATTAGTCCCGAAAAATGTCTGCGAAATGTAACTGAAAAGACCAGGGACGGTTCAATTATTGTGTTTCACGACAGTAAGCGGGCTTTTCGCAACATGGAATATGCGCTGCCCCGTTCCATCGCATTTCTGCAACAAATGGGTTATTGTTTCAGCTTATTATAAATGCCGTCAATTGGAGGATTATCCTTAATTTTAAGGCATGTTCAGGAGACTTTACAAAACCTGTTTTTTTGCGTTTTTCGTTGTGCAAGGTTTGTTTATAACGGCACAAAATGACCCTAAGAAAATTTCCGAATTCGACATTCACAGCTACAAACCGGAGCCCCACGACCGTATTATTTTTGAGGTAAACCACACCGGTTGGCTCAATATGCCCCATAATCTTAAGGAAACAGCTACTTCGGGGGGTGTAAATATTTTGTTGTATTTCGATTATCCTTTAGGCAATTCACACTTCAGTTTTGCCTGGGGAGCCGGGCTCAGTTCTCATAACATTCACGGAAAAATTAATCTTGTTTACCAGGTCGACTCCCTTCATCAGCAAACGGTTTTTACCAGTGTAGAACCACGTTATACACCTTACAAAATAAACCGCATTGGATTTAAAGTGATTGAAGTTCCTCTTGAATTTCGTTTTCGTACCCGTACTCCTTATCAGTTTAAATTAATGGCCGGTGTTAAAGTGGGCTATGTGGTACAAACGTTTAAGAAAGTATTCGATGCTGATGGTAAAGTAAAAGTTTTTGACATTTTCGGCGTGAACCTCCTGCGGTATGGGGTACAATTGCGCATGGGTTGGGAGCAATTGCACCTTAGTGTTTTTTACGCCTTATCAGAAGTATTCGAAAAAGGGAAAGGTAGTCCGGGCATTATCCCTTTCTCTATAGGATTGGCGTACACCCCTCGAATTTCCTTAGGCAATGGCGCCCATTAATACTCCGGACATGTTCAAATCGCTACATATTGGTGATGTACTGCAACAAGAAAAGCGAAAACACTTTGGAGAAGAAGAACGCCTGGTAGCAGAGGCCAGACGTATGCTAATTGCCGAACAGTTTACTGAAAAAAATATTCTTGATCACCTTGGCTCGTACATCCGATCTTTCGAATTTTTGGATGAAGAAAATCTGGATGAGCGAATCCTCTTCAGAAAGGAGGAAATCCGGAAATGCTGTATTGCTTATCGATTGAAATTTCTCGATAGCCAGGCCTTTAACGGGGAGTTTCCTTATGAGGCAGTACTTAAGATAAAAGATCTCAATAAGACGCATCGCAAAGAATTAAAGCATTTTAAAATGTTGGCTACAGCGCGGGTATTCCAAAAAGGCTTGTACCAATCCGACGGGGCTTTGTTATTTGCGGAAACTATTTGCGGCAATTATTATCTTGTTCATCAATGGGGAAAAAAACTGGAGAAAACCCGTAGATTCCTGATGTTTCCCATGCGAAATTTCGAATGTTTATGCTGGTGTATTCTTACATTTACCTTGCTGATCACACTCATTACCCCGCCCGAATGGATTGCTTCCGGCGATAAACACCTGCGTCATGTATATTTTAGTTTGTATCGTGCCGCATGGTTCTTTCACGTATTGATACTGATTTCATCTATGGTAGTGTTTCGTTTTTTTGCCCACCGGGTGCGTTTTAGCATGGCTTTTTGGGATACAGCTTTGAAACCTGGCGGGAATTATTGATTTTTAGGAGCTTTAAACAAAGGCACTGTACTACAGGGCTCGCCGTACATGAGACTCTTCACCACAGGTTTAAGACGGCGCGCTAAGTCTACAAATGCCTGAGTAGGTATCGGCAATTTTCCGCAACCCTTTACTACAATCCGGGCATCTTTATATGCGCTCATGTCCAGTTTTTCCAATTGTTCGGTATACAATAGTGTTTCCAGCATTTCCAGATTGCCGAAAATGATTTTCCCAGCATAGGGCTCAAGACTAATACTCAGCAGCATATAAGCCCAGGTAGGTATAATGGCATCAGCAGAGCAAGTAATTGCCACATACTTATCCTGGTATTTTTTCCAGTCCTCCTGTTTTATGTATTCCCGGAAATCCTTTTCCCGCAGTATCAACCCCTGAAAAAGCAGGTCTTTTATATCAAACAGTATGCGTTCTCCCGGCTGATAAAAATCTTCCAGATTAATGGTGATTAATCCGCTGCTGGCTACCTTATTTTCAATAGAATCGTTCATGTTTTTGTTTCGGAGTTTGAGGAAAATCGATTCTTTAAAGTTGACTTAAAAATTTTTAACTTAATGATCCTACATAAACCCCAGCTCCAATTGCGCTACTTCACTCATCATTTCTTTTTCCCAGGGTGGTTCAAAAGTAAGTTCGAGTTTGGCAGACTTTATGCCGGGAATTTCGCGCAACTTCTGTTCCACTTCCTGGGGCAGGGTTTCAGCTACCGGACAGGATGGTGAGGTCAATGTCATTTTTACATAAAGTTCATTCTCCTCGTTCAGATTAACTTCATAAATCAACCCCAACTCCCAAATATCCACAGGTATTTCCGGGTCGTAGCAGGTTTTTATTTCATCAATCACCCGCTGACAAAGTTCCGTATTCTTAGCTATAATTATTGCAGCCATTTAAAAGAAATTAGTTCATATATATTGCCTTATACCTCACCTCAGCTTCCCGATGCCAGGCATCACTATTCATTGTCAATAATTCACCTGTACGCCAATCATCATATTTTTTAGTAAAGCAGTGCAGGTTTCCCTTGAACAGGGTTTTAGAAGTACCACTGTACAGATAAAGATTTTCACCTTCCTGTTTTAAAGGATAATGTTCTACTCCTTTTTCATCGGGCAATTCAAATAACACCCACAAGGGCTTCAGGGCATTCAATTGAGTTTCGTTTACAGTTGCATAAGAACTGGTATTGGACTCCGGGCATGAAACCGGAAAATGAAACAGGCGTAAAGAAGAATCCTGTTTATGAAGAATAACTGAGGTGCCGCATAACCAATCGTTATTGCAAGGGGTACGATTTACATATATAACATGCCGTACGGGTTTGGTTTTCATGAAGTCCAGCATTTCATAAAAACAAGTTGTTTTGGCTGCACAATAAGAAGAATTAATATAAACATTTTTCACATTGTTCAGTAACATGCAGGTATATACCAGTATTAAGACATAAGCTCCTGTTTTGTTATGTTCCCGCAGTTGTTTCAGGCTTAATCCGGTTAAAAACAAAGGCAGCAGGATAAGAGGCATGAGGTAATGGTGCTGGTCTTCCATTTTTATCCTGTGCAGTAAGATGAGTTGGGTTAATATTACGATGCAGAGCAGTAAAAGCAGAGCGGAATACTTTCCGATACGATTGGTATTCCGGATTAGTTCAATTCCAAGCACAATAAGAGGGGCCAAAAAGAAGTATAGTGCGGTTCCTGTTTGAATGAGGTTATACCAGAAAACCGTTTTTACATCGCCTGGATTTTCGTAGCCATATATCCTTCCATTCGACAATACAAAAAGGGCAGCAGTCGTTAAGGGAAAAACCGCCATGACTGCTGCTCTTTTAAAGCTGACCCGTAAAGCTTTGGCTCCTGAAAGGTAATAAAAGAACATAGGAATAAAAGGCGCAATCAGAGCAAAACTTTCTTTAATTAAAGAAGCTAATAGCAGGAAAATAATTCCTGCAACATAACTTGCCTGCTTCATTTGAAGCGTATATTGAGAAAAGAAAAACACGGCGGCCAGCAAACAAAGTTCTCCAATGTTTTGGGCTGGAGGAATAAGCAACCACCATGTTTCAGCATTCTTGCCAAAAATAAACATCATTGTAACCAGAACTGAGCTAACTATATCTAATCTCAAGACACGAAGAATACAATAGAAAAACCATACGGAAAGGAACAATATTAGCAAATTGAACAGCCGGTATCCCCTGGTATTAGTACCGAATAGCTGGGTCTGCATTTTAGCCCAAACCCAACTTAAAGGCCTGAACCTGCCTTGTGCATAATCATATCGTATAGAGCCGGGAACATCCAATACTATGTCTTTAGAGGCCTTAATATACTCCTTCGGTACAGCTTGTGGATTATGCATTACTGCCAGGCGATAATCGTCTCCGTATGAGAAACGCAGCGAATACACCTGTTGGGTGAGTATATAAAACAAACCCGTAAGCAGTGTTGCTACTACTACAGGAAAAGCCTTTGTATGGATAAAAGCGCTAAGCATTAAGATTGTTTTTCCTTCTGCTGTATGGCCAGAGCATATAGTTTCATTTGTTTTATCATACTCACCAATCCGTTGGCCCGGGTAGGAGAGAGATTTTCTTTCAATCCAATCTTATCAATAAAATGCAGGTCAGCAGCCAGAATTTCCGTGGCGGTATGATTACTGAGTACCCGGATAAGCAAACTAATAATACCTTTGGTAATGATAGCATCACTGTCGGCTGTGTAAAAAACACAGCCATCTTTAAACGCAGCATTCAACCATACCTGGCTTTGGCAACCTTTTATCAGGTACTCCCCGGTTTTTAATTTCGGGTCAATGAGTGGAAGCGATTTTCCTAAATCGATCAGGTGCTCATATTTCGCCATCCAGTCGTCGAACAACGAAAATTCATCGATTATTTCATTTTCAATTTCTGTTATGCTCATTAGCGCAACATATTAATAGCTCTTTTCAGGCTTTCCGAAAAAACGTCTACCTCTTTCGTTGTATTATAAAAAGCAAAAGAAGCTCTTACGGTACCGGGGATACCAAAACGCCGCATAAGTGGTTGTGTACAATGATGGCCGGTGCGCACTGCTATACCCAATTTGTCGAGAATAAGTCCAATATCAAAAGGATGCAGATCTTCCACCACAAACGAAATCACACCTGCCTTTGCTTTTGCATTGCCAATAATTCTTACTCCGTCTGTTTCCTGCAATTTTGCAGTGGCGTAGTTCAACAATTCGGTTTCGTAGTGGTGAATAGTTCCCAGGCCAATCCTATTAATGTAGTCCAATGCGGCAGCCAGTCCAATACCACCTTCAATATGAGGCGTTCCCGCCTCAAATTTTAACGGCGTTTCTGCATATTCTGTTTTTTCAAAACTTACAGTTTTAATAATTCCACCACCACCCTGATATGGAGGAAATTCACTCAGCCATTTTTCTTTGCCATACAGAATACCCACGCCGGTTGGACCAAATACTTTATGTCCGCTGAACACATAAAAATCGGCGTCCAGTTCCTGCACATCCACCTTTATGTGTGGTATAGCTTGTGCGCCATCCACCAATACCGGAATATTTTTAGCATGAGCCCGGGCAATAATTTCCTTTACCGGATTAATAGTGCCCAGTGTATTAGAAATATGGGTAAGCGCCAGTATGCGGGTTTTCGGACTTAATAATTCATCCAAATTCTCTAAAACCAGTTCACCGGCATTATTTATCGGGATTACCTTTAGTTTTGCCTTTTTTTCTTCGCATAGCAATTGCCAGGGAATGATATTGGAGTGATGTTCCATTTCCGTAATCAATATCTCATCCCCTTCTTTTACATATAACTTACCAAAACAATATGCTATAAGATTAATCCCATCTGTAGTGCCCTTTGTAAAAACAATTTCATGGGCATAGGCCGCATTCAAATGTTTTTGTATTGTTTCTCTGGCCAGTTCGTATGCTCCTGTAATTTCGCGGCTCAACGTATGCACACCGCGGTGTATATTACTGTTTTGCTCACAATAGTAACGATTAATGGCTGTGATTACGGTCTGCGGTTTTTGTGAAGTGGCACCGTTGTCAAAATAAACAAGAGGTTTTCCGTTTACCTGCTTACTCAGAATAGGAAAATCCTCCCTGACCTTTTGCACTTCGAATATTGTTGCTACGGATGAATTCACGATTTATTATCAGGAGATATGGTAAAACCTACACTTGTATTACATTAGTTTAAGACTGATCAATTCTTCCAGATGGTCTTTTAGTTGCTGAATTTGTATTTTCTCAATTACCTCACCGGCAAAGGCTAACATCAGCAATCGCCGCGCACTTTCCCCGCCAATACCTCTTGACTTCAAATAAAAAACCGCTTCCTCATCAATTTTACCGGTAGATGTGCCGTGCGAACATTTCACATCATCGGCGTATATCTCCAACTGTGGCTTAGTATTCATGGTAGCATCATCGCTCAATAAAATATTCTTACTGCTTTGGTAGGCATTGGTTTTCTGCGCGTCTTTCTGCACAAAAATTTTGCCGTTAAACACGCCTGTGGCTTTATCGCTAACAATACCTTTATACAATTCATTGCTATTGCAATGAGGTTTTCTGTGATCAACCAGCGTATGATTGTCAATTAATTGATTTTCGCCGGCAATAAATAAACCATTCAGGTGAGCTTCTGCATTTTCGGCATCAATAACCACATTCAGATTATTACGCACCATGGCGCCATCGAAAGTAAAGGTGTTATTGCTGTAATTGGAATTCTTTTGCTGGTATACCTGGGTTGTATTTACCCGATAGGAGTGTTTATTTTCCTGCTGAATAAGGCTTTCGCATATCCGGGCATCTTCCTCCAGTACTACCTCCGTTAAGGAGTTGGTAAACAGCCTTGTTCCCTGCTGAAGCGAATGGCTGGAAACAATTACGTTCAGTTGCGCCCCCTTACGGGCTACAATAAGATTACGAATATTGGCAAAGGTGTTTTCCGACACATCCGTCACTTCTATTATATGCAGGGGCTTTTCCAGTCCGGTTTTCGCAGACAAATTTATAAAAACACCATGTGCGGCATAAAGAGTATTTAAAGCGACAAAAGCATCGGTATTCACATCCGAATACTTAGACAGCAGGGTTTGATCCGCATGATGAATGGCACTAACAGTAAGACCAGCGGGAAGCTCCGAAATATCTGAAGCCTCCGACTCAAAACGACCATTTACAATAAATAAATTTATACATCCTTCAATTGTTTTGAAGCGGTGTAATGTTTCCTTTTCAATGGTATTGTATTTATTTCCAAGCGACCTGAATTCCTTTTTAAGAATTGCTTCTACATTGCAGTATTTATAATCTTCCTGCTTTGCATTGGGTATTCCCTTTTCCTCCAGGTAGCGCATGGCATCAACCAGCACCCTGTCCCCCACAAAATTTACTTTATCTGAATAACGGGTAAGTTCGTTGGTTAGAAACTGTGCAGTAGTTATTTTTTGATCGATAATGCTCATATTCTTTTTTTCGGCGTTTCTTCCTTAGGCTATACTTTTTCAAACTGTTTCTTTATCTCGTCATATCCTTTCTCTTCCAGTTCTAAAGCAAGCTCCTTTCCCCCACTTTTTACAATACGGCCTTTATATAAAATGTGTACAAAGTCGGGTATAATATAATCCAGTAATCGTTGGTAGTGCGTGATAACAATAGTAGCGTTATCTTTTGATTTTAACTTATTCACGCCGCTGGCTACAATTTTCAATGCGTCAATATCCAGGCCACTATCGGTTTCATCCAGTATAGCCAGTTTGGGTTCGAGCATCGCCATTTGAAAAATTTCGTTTCGTTTTTTCTCTCCACCACTGAACCCTTCATTAACACTGCGGTTAGCCAACTTACCATCCAGCTCCACCAGTTTTTGTTTTTCCTTCAGTATAGCCAGAAAATCTTTCGCTTCCATAGGCTCCAATCCTTTGTAGGCACGAATTTCGTTGATGGCCGTTTTCAGGAAATTGACATTGCTTACACCCGGAATTTCTACCGGATACTGAAAGGCAAGAAATAAACCTTCCCGGGCACGGTCTTCTGGTGCCATATCAAGCAGGTTCTTTCCATTAAAAACCACCTCGCCTTCCGTTATTTCATATTCTTCTCTTCCGGCCAGTACGCTTGATAATGTAGATTTTCCGGAGCCGTTAGGACCCATAATGGCGTGCACCTCACCGGCTTTTACTTCAAGGTTTATCCCTTTTAAAATTTCTTTTCCTTCTATCTCGGCTTTCAGTCCTTTTATTGATAACATGGTTTATTTTTAGAGGTTTAAGGTTGTAAAGTTTCAACGTTGCTCAATTTCAGGGTTGTAGAGTTTTATCCCTTTTTTGTTTAAATTCCTTTAGATAAGTAATAAAAGCTCCCAGCTTTTTACTTACTTCAAGCGCTTCTTTGTTTATTCTTTCAAATTCTGATTCATTAATGTACTGTTGATTTTTCGCAATTAACAATTGCGTTCTTAATTCTCCTGCAGATCCCTTGGCAATAACCAGAAAATAAAGAAACTGGTTGGTACTGTTTCTTTCGAATCCTTCGGCAATATTTGATGGTATTGAGATCGCTGATTTTCTGATTTGATCCCTTAAAGCGAAATCCTTATTGAAATTGGAATTATTGGTTATGGTATAGATATGATTAGTGAGTTCAATGGCTAATTGCCACACTACTAATTCTTCTATTTTTTCTGCCCTGGCCATAAAACAGTATAATCTTTTATTATTTCACTTCCTTTTCAATCTTCCAACCTTCCAACTTTTTAACCTTCCAACTTTCTAACTTTTCAACCTTCCAACTTTCTAACTTTTCAACCTTCTAACTTTCTAAACTTCCCAACTTTAGCCCACCGATCCTTCCAGGCTTACCGCCAATAACTTTTGGGCTTCCACAGCAAATTCCATGGGTAGTTTATTAAGTACATCTTTGCAATAACCATTTACAATAAGACCAATAGCTTTCTCCGTGTCTATGCCCCTTTGTTTACAGTAAAACAACTGATCTTCACCAATTTTGCTGGTGGTAGCTTCGTGTTCTACCACGCCCGATTTATCTTTTATTTCAATGTAGGGGAAAGTATGCGCTCCGCATTTATCACTCATCAGCAGGCTGTCGCACTGACTAAAGTTACGGGCATTTTTTGCTCCTTTAGCAATACGTACCAGTCCGCGATAACTGTTGTTGCTATATCCCGCAGATATCCCTTTCGATATAATAGTAGATTTCGTATTACGTCCGAGATGTATCATTTTAGTTCCGGTATCGGCCTGTTGGTAATTATTGGTTACCGCAACGGAG
>JACCDG010304705.1_pt1 | contig 10837 bp, 13 predicted proteins | sample 7442471 | NCBI WGS metagenome assembly JACCDG01 (sample SAMN15323444, study PRJNA562643) | freshwater metagenome | isolation source: river surface water | place: USA:Blue River Watershed | collected 2017-08-17 | reverse complement strand
CCTACATTACCACTAGTGTCAATTCTCATGCGCTCAGAGCCACCAGTGTAGAACGTCATTGGTAGGTATGTGCCTGTGCCTGAAATTGCAGATTGTAATCGTACATCAAGACCTGCAACTGTTCTAATTGCGCCCCAAGCGTTGTTTACCGTATCTGAACTATCATAAAAGAAAAATCCAGTTTGTGTTCCAGTGCCATTTGGAATAGCTCTTAATTGAGTTGCGCCATTTGTAGTACTTGATTGAAATAAAACTTGATTTGCAATAGTAGCATTACTAAAGTCACCACGAATACGATTGCCTGTACCTGTGAATGTTAGATTCCCTGAATCAGATAAAGATGTAAATGTACCACTTGTACCTGTAATTGCAGCAGGAGTTGAGCCCCCAATAGTAGTCCCATTGATAGAGCCACCATTGATTGTTGCACTAGTAATAGTTAAAGCAGCAACCGTATCTCCAGATTGTATTTTATCTGTATTTAGATTGGTAAAGTTATTGTCCACTTCTAACCATGTTAGCGGACTTCCCTTACCATATCTTGTAACTATTGTTGACATAATCTATCCTTAGGACAAGGTTACTGACAAATTACCAGAGGAGATTTTAAAAATATCACCAGTTTCGATTGTTTTTGATGTGTCTAGTGCTGTATGGTAAAGCAAGTTGCCAGTTGTTAAAGCATCAAATATGCCAATCCATCCTACAGTTCCCCAGTTACCAGTAGCTTGTGGGAAAGTAATGTCAGCATTAGATACAGTGCCACCGTTAGATGGCGCTGTGAATGTAGCTGATTGACGAGCATAAGAGCCGCCTGATACTTCTGTGCCACTGCCAGCGTCTGTTGGGTCGCTTGTAAACAAACCTACATATACTGTAGCAGGAGCTGTGTATGTTGTGCCACGAATAGTTCCGTTGATTAGAGCATTCTCTAAATAATTAGACATTTCAGCCATGATTTATTCCTTATCTTGGTACTACGTTAATAGATGCGTTAGGGTATTTGCTTCCATCGTCATTACGCATGATGTTAGAGATAGCACGGTCATACATAGATGCCCATGTCTGTACTCTTGCATCGTTCATTAAGTATGGCTCTGCTTCAGCGAGCGTTGCGTACAACAGTGCATCAGGGTAGTTAGCTAAGTATAGATTGCTTGCTGTTGTTGGGGAGATGAAAGTAGGTTGTGCGTAATACAACATCTGCAATGTTTGGTCGCCATTAGGTACTGGAGCAAACTGCAACTCATTACTGATGATTGTGTAGAAAAATGGTAAGCCGCTAGTGGTAGAAACTAAGTTTCTAAAGAACTGGTCAGGGCTTTGATATTGTAATGTTGTAGGTGGATTGCCTTGGAAGTGCAATTCACGCATTTCTAAGAAATCTATTGGCAATTCAACTGTGCCGTCACCGCTATCTGCTGTAGTTGTAGATACCTTGAGCATAGGGCGTGTACGCAAATCTCGTGTCATGCGTTGCTGTGCTAGGTTAATGAAGTCGGGAATCTGTGCAGACAAATCACTGCGAGCCAAATAGTTCTCGACTACCGTAACAAAGCTAGTGTAATTGGTAAATGCCATTATTTTTCCTCTAATTGTTCTTTAATTCTTTGCCAACACTGAGCCATCTCATCTTGATGCCACTCACAAGCTGCAAGCGACCTCATCCAAGCCTCTCTGTCAGGATATTTAGGACTTTCTATCTCAGATATAGGCTGTGATATAGGAACTGTAGGACTATATTGCGAACTGAATACTGGTATGCCAGCTAATACAGCCTCAACTTCGCCAACGCTACCAAAGCTAACAACAGCATGAGCGTTACGAATAGCATCACCAAAGTGTCCTTCATTTTTATTCTTAATCACCAGCTTTCTATCTGTGTACTGCTTTAACTCAGTGATTACGCTATCAACCCAGTGATGCGCCCCATAAATTCCTGCAATAATAGGAGCAGGAGGCAGTATCACAATGTGATTGCCTTGCTTCCACTCTTTTGCTTTTGGTATTTCTCTGTTAGATGTGCGCCAATCTGTGCAATGATAGTTATTTACACAGAACCTAGCCCACGATAAGTTAAAGTCACGATGAAAGTACCCGTGGTCGATTAAGACATAAGGTATTTTGTTCTTACGGCACTCTATTTGTATTTTGTCAGCGCCATGAAGGTTTCCTACTACTACAGGGATTGATTTACCATCCCATTCTTTTACTAAAATGCCCTTAGAAGCTTCAGAAAAGCGTTTTAACGCATTATCTCTACGCTCTACACCACTTAGTATTAATTGCATCTAAAACTCGCTCTACGGTGATGCTATGCGATATGTCTAAACAATGCTGACATACGCCTTTATATGTACCACAAGGCTCACCACCGTCATGAATATTGATGTGATTGTCATATCCTAAGTGTTTAGGGCTAGTAAATCCTGTCCATATCACAACAGCAGGTATGTTTAATGCAGCGGCAGCATGATGCAAGCCACCGTCTGTGCCTACAAATAGCTTTGCCTTGCTTAATATCAGCAAAGCCTCTCTAAATGTCTTGGTTTTTATCATTTTAGTGATTGGTTTGACGTTACTATCGCCCATTTGATAGAACGGATAGTCATGTTTAACCAAATCTTGCCAGTAATGCCACGCTTTATTCACTGTATGAACGTATGTGCGCTTCACATTAGGCTCAATGATGATGAAATCTTCTTTTGGGGCGTTCTTTTCAGCCCATTTTAGCTCTTCTTTGCTGAAAAATAACTCACCAGGCTTTGGTCTGTAGTCTTTGAACAGCATACAGCCGTCTTTTGTGCCTGCTATATAAGGTCTATGCGTTGGATAGTTAGCTAACCATATGCCATCCTCGTTTATACTCTGACAAACATAAGGATTATTGGCAAATATCTCAGCTTCACGCCATATTGTGCGCTTGTCGCCTATCTTTACCTTCTTGCCTGTAGCTTCGTGGATTGCTTTAGCTTCACCACAAGCCATTAACACGTCACCCCAGCCCATTATAGCCTGTCCGATGCTCGCTTAACTGTGTTTACCCATGACTCATCGCCTTGATAAATCAGAGTCATATAACGATACCAAGGCATAGAAGGCTGTGCATAGCGCCATTGATGCCATTTAGGTACTAAGCATAGTGTTTTAACGCCTAGTGCGGCAGAACAATGTAGCGCTGTGGTGTTGACACCTACAACAGCATCTAGTTCCGCAATCAAAGCGGCTACGTCATCGTAATCTTCTGAGCTAGTATCACTCTCAAAGTACTTAACGCCTTCTAGCTTTTCTTCAATCTTGTAGTCTAAGCATACGAGCTGTATGTCTTTGCGTTTTAGTAATGGCTGTAAGTCATGTGCTGTGAGCGTTCTGCCCTTGGCATTAGTCATCTTTGTGCCACCATGGCTTGTAAAGCCTACTACTGTCTTGCCTTCTTTGCGCCATCCGTCAAACAGCGACTTCCACATTAAACGTTTATCAGGGTCAGCTACCAAGTAAGGGCTGTTAGGGAAAGTCCTGCTGTCTGTACAAAAGAATCCAGGTAAAGACCCAATTGAACATCTTGCGTCAAATTGTAGGTCAGATACCCAAGTTGGCGCAACATCTCTGCGAGTTCCATATACTTTAGCCTTTGGGAAACTACGTTGGAATAACTTGGCTAATCTAGGGTCGCAGTCTATATACACTTGGTCTGCTAGTTCAATGGCTTTCTGTACGCAAGTTCCGTAGAATATCTCATCACCTAAACCTTGCTCGCCATATATAACTAAATTGCCAACCTTAGAGCCATCCCATCGAGGCTCATCACCATATGTCCATTCTTTGCGGAATCTGCCACCAAGTGACTTCTCCCACTCAACCCAGCCTTTCTTCCATTCACCTTTAGCAAGGTAACAGTGAGCTAAGTTTAATTGTGCGTGTAAGTCATTAGGATTACATTCAAGCGCCATCTCACATGATTTAAGCGCCCTATCCCAGTCAGACATCTGAATAAGGGTCGCAGCAGCATTAGCGTAAGCAAGAGAGTAGTTTGGGTCAATCTCTGCGGATTTTAAGAAAGCCATCATAGCTTTGTCATAGAAACCTAGCTCATGGCAAGCTCTACCGAAAGATACCCATACCGCCTTATTGTTGGGTGCTTCTTGCAATGCTCTGCGAAACAGTTGGTAGGCAAATGCTTCTTTGCCCGCCATTAACCATATGTATCCTAAGAAGTGCAGTGTAGCGCCATCATCAGGATATTCTTCCAACACCGCATATATTAGCGGCATTGCATTTTCGTAATCTTCTGCCTCTACTAGCTCATGTATTGCTAGTTGGCATTCTTTAAGTTCATTAGTATCCATGATGAGCAGATGTGGCCTTTAAAAATGGGTAGTTAGTATTGATTTCCTTTATCAGCTCTTTTGTCTGATGCGGATTGAATATATCAATGCCTTTTTTACGCAGTTCCATCTCAATCACTGGAGGGATACTAGCGTAATGCGCCCATTCTTCTTTGACACCTTTTGCCCATGCTTCAGGATTATTTCTTTTTTGTTTTAATGCTTCCATGAAAGCATCTAAGTTTTGCATAGATGTAATGCTATGCGAATCTGTCACTGGGTCGTAGTCGTAATATTGTGTGACACCAGTTATAGGGTCATAATCAAAATGAATTGACATAGAGTTCCTTAGTGATAAAGGGAAGGCCGAAGCCTCCCCTCTATTCTATCACAAACTAAGCACCAACGTTCTGTACTTTAGCGTGTGCGTCTGGGTTTTGAACTACCAAGCAGTACTCAGCAGTCAACAGCCACTTAGTGCTGTCACCAGTCTTAGCCAACTCTTCTTTCGCCATTGGACGCAAGGAAGCCATACCAACGTAGTTAGGGTCTACGCACAATACAGCTTGGTCACGCATAAAGCGGTCGAGTTTTACAGAGTGATTGCCAAAGTCTGATACATAAATATCAGCGGCGCCAGTGATGATTGCTTGGTTAGAACCTGCAACATTGTTGAACTTAGTTGCAATACCAGCAAAGCTAGAGAAACGTGCTTTGTTAGTTGCAGACATCAAGATAACAGATGGGTCGCCACCGTCAGTCCAAGCATTTTGCAATGCTGTCTTCAAGTCAGCTTCGATAAATGTTACAGATGTACCGTCTGTTGGAGCAGCTACAGTGCCGTTCACAAAGCCTGGTGTTGTACCACTTGTAGAACCAGTAGCCAATACACGGTTACCAGCAATCCAAGATTCCAAACCAGCGGATGAACGAGCTGTACCAGCGCCACCAGAAGATGATGCTTGGTTACGAACCAAAGCGTATTCCATGTCACGCTTCAACTCTTTACCAGCTTTCATCAATTGGTAAGCAACTTCAGACTTACGACCATACTTACGAACTACATCGTATGTATTGGAGATTTGCACTGTTTTACGAGAGATTTGAGTATAGTTACCCAAAACTGTAGTAGCTGGCAATGTTGCAAAAGAAGCGTCATCACCTTCAACTGCTGTGTTGGTGTTAGCTGCTGCTAATGCGTCTGTTTGCCATTGGTGGTATGTTTGACCAGCAGACATACGTTTAGCCATAGATACAAGAGGTGTATCTTCTGGGCTGATGTCAAAAATTACGTCTTCAAAAGACTCGGCTATACCCTTACCGGTATAGGTATTGGTTGATGCTGTTGCCATATTATTCTCCTTATAGCATTTCTTCGATTAGTTTTGTTGCGTATTCAGATTTACCTGTCTTACGCAATGTTTGTCTTAGTTCTTTGCGTTGAGCGGACTCAACTACTTTGGCGTCTTTTGCACCTGGCTTCACAACAGGTTTAGCTTGTGACACCTTGTTCTTCACAGTTGGATTCGATTGTAGCTTGCGCCACTGCATAGCATCGTGTAGCACTTTCACATAGCGTGGGTCATATACTTGACTCAACTCTTCTTCGGTAAATCCATAATCTTTGCCTGTAGTGATAATTGCTTGGCTGGTCTCACGACTCCAATTAGGTATCTCTTTGGCTAGTAACTCTCTACCTTTTTCTATCTTCTGTGCTAACTCTTGTTGCTTGTTTTGCAACATAGCTGTCTGCTTGGCTTCAAGCTCTTGGGCAATGCTGCCACGTTGTTGTTGAAGCTGGTTGTATGTAAAGAACAGCTTTTGAGCTTCCACAAAGTCATTATCTGACAACTCTTGCCAATTAACCTTAGAGTAAGCCTCTAATTGTTGGTCGATGGCTGTGAGTCTAGCAACGTCACCAATTAACGCACTTTGCAGCTCCGCTTGTTGCTGGAGCAGTTGAGCTTGGGCTTGGAGTGCCTGCTCTTGTGCTTCCAACGCCTTGCGTTGTTCTGCGACTTGTTGCGTCTTTTGTGTGTAGTCAGCGCCTTGTTGTGCTAAGGCTATTACTTCCTCAAGAGGTTTCTCGATTTCCTCACCGTTCACCTTCAGCTTCAGACTCTTAATTGGTTGTTCCTCTTCGGAAGCCTCTTCTTCGCCTTCGTCTGACTGTTCTTCAGCTTGTTCTTCTTCTGCTACTTCGTCCTCAACCTGTTCATCAGGATTGGTTTCAATAGCCTCTACCTCTGGTTGCTCTTCTGCGTCAAGATTTAATGGCGCATCATTTTCTTCATCAACGAATGCCATTAAACGACTTTCGATTGACTGCTCTTGGGCTTGGTCACTCATGTGTAACTCCTATATACGAGCAATAAACACCTTACGGTGTAGTCAGGCTTGCTCTTACCTGAATACTTTAGCTGCTTTTTGCAGTAAATTGTCTTTCTGCATTGCTGCCAACTTTCCAGTTGTCATGACGTCATGCAGTTGTTTCTCGATTTGATTTAGCGTTTGAAGCGCAATAACTAGCCTATTATGCGTTTTCTCGTCACCCAAAGGGCTAGATGCCATGTTAGCAATAATTCCTGCTCTAACAGCCTCTACAGCTTCTTTATAAGCTGGACTCTCTAATACTTTTGCTGCTTCTTCACCACGTTTTACTTCGTTAAGTTGTTTGTCCAATTAGATATATCCCAATGCTTTGTTTATCCAACGACCTTTGGCTGTTAAGCCGCTCACTTGCGTTGTGTATTGAGTCTTATAATCTATTATGTTTGCTTCGATAGCTCCTGCACCGCCTAAGCGTGATACTGTACCTGCTGGCTGTGTGCTTGCTACGCCTTCTTGTACTGCGCCTGCTTCTGCTAATCTATCCGCCATACATACCTCCCATTGCGTTTATCTGTTGCTTTTCAGCGTCAACCTGCGCTTTAATCTGAGCGATAGCTAAATCTGTTTCAGCTTTCAACTGTGCTTTGAAGCGCTCTAGTTCCATCTGAGCTGCAATCTTCTCACGCTCGATAATGATGTCATTGCGAGAGCGGATTTGTTCTTGTTGTAACTGTGCTTCAGCCTTAGCTTGCTCAATCATCAGCTGGCCTTGGATGGCTTGTTGTGTTGGGTCTGGCTGTTCCTCTGCAGGAGGCATTGGATTCTCTGCTGGGTTAGTCCAGAACTCTTCAGGGTTCTTGAAGCCAGCATTTTGTGTGAGTTTAGCCAACGCATTGTAAATCTTAGATGGGTCAGTCAATCCAACTTGGATAGCTTCCTTCTGCATCTGTAAGATATTGTTCAAGTGCATCAACTGTTGGTCTTTGTTACCAGCGCCTAAGCCTACAGAGATAGTCAAGTCATTACGAGCTTTCCATTCTCTTGGGTCTACTTCTACCCACTTGTTACGCAAGCGTACTACAGCAGGCTTATCTTGCATTGTGCGAACTAAACGATGTACTAACCAGAACAAGTCTTTAACGCCTGTTTCTGCGAATGTACGAGCTACCAAAGCTAAACGCTCTTGTGTAGCATTCTGTATCAAGTTCATGCCTGTTGCTGTCTTATTCAGACTGTTAGCATCTAAGCCTTGATTGTATGCTGTAACGCCTGTGCGCTTCTCTTTCATGCTATCCATGTACTCAACCATCGTGAATGAGGTTGGTGGGAAAGCAGGATGTGTTAATGGGAATATTGCAGAGCCAGGGTCGCCTTGAACACGAACAATACCGCCTGGGCGGGATGTCAACATATCATCTAGGTTTACACGGTCACTGATAGCATAGCGGCCATTGTTAGATAGATACATATTGTCTAGCTGACCACGAATCAGTGTTGACTTAATCAACTGGATGTCCATAGTCAAGTCAGCATATGAGCGACCAATGTGTCTGTGAGGCATTAACATTGGTGTGATACAAGCGAATGGAATTACATCAGCTTTCTCACGGTAGATAATCTCGTTACCTACTACAACATAACGCATTAACTCGCCATCAATACGGATGTAAGTATCACGAACCAGAATATCATCAATAGTAGTGCGGTCGTACTCTTCATCGTATATGTCTCGAGCAATCGCCTCTTCTTGGAAGTTTTCGTTAATCTCCGCATTTATCTGCTCCAGTTTCTTGAGCGGATAGTTAAACATCTCAGCTACTTCTGCTCGTTTCATTGACTCACGGTGCTGCACAAAGCTAGCATCACGCAATGATGGGCTAGACACATCAATGTCAACCATCATGTTCTCAGGGGCTACGTTCTTAACGTATATCTCTGTGTGCTTCTCTGTAACCTTAATCTTGACATCATGCAACATTGGCATGGCTACGTTACCCATCATGTCAGGCATCATAGCTGTAACTGGTACAGTTGGGTCAGGATAGGCTGTATGTTCCAACACTTCTACTTTGTCGTCTTGTGCTAACAAAGCTAATTGAGCGTCAGTTAATCCTTTATATTCTTCTTCTTCTGTTTCTTCTTCTTCTTCTGCATAAACTTTTACATAGCCGTTCTTGGATAACAACGCATCCTTGAACCACACATAGAATACTTTAAAGCCTTCGTTCTTTTCCATCACCAAGTGATTGACGTAATCTGTTTCTTGCTCTGACGCTTCTTGGTCTTCTGGACTCTTTGGGTCAAAGCTAACTACTCTGTCACCTGACACGAATATCTTTAGTAACTGTGGCAATGCAGCTTCAATAGTATCCTGCACGTCATATGATACAACTTGTGAGCGACCTTCGATTTCGTTACCAAATGGCTCGCCTAAGTAGTAATCAATAGCTTGTGCTCTATCATCTGCTAGTGCAGAGTCATTAATCCCATATGAGATATTCTCGTTCTGCACGATGAGAGCAAGTATTTCTCCGTCTGATTTCTTCATTTGTTTATTCCGATATTTTTATTTAAACGATACCAACGTTACTGTATTCAATCTTTTGATTAGCCCAGCTTTCGTTTCTCATTCCATCTAATGATATAGCCATGTAGCGGAAAGCATCAGCTCCATGCGAAAACTCATCATGCAATGGCGCACCAGGCTCGTTAGTTGCACTGTTGATTGTTCTTCTGTAATTCTTTAAGCACTCTAACAATCGAGTAACTGATTTATCGAAATAGACTCTGTGGAAGTTCATTCTAGCGATACGAATCCCATGTTCAATATCAGACTTTGGAACGATACGCACATCCCATCCATTTCTACGCATGATTTCTTCTGCGGAAGTACCATGCTTGAAGTCTTTTGACTGCCCATCATGAGGCAAGTACATTTGACCGAAGTTATATGGAAGATTCTTTAGCTGACTTGAGTATGAGTCAAGCGTTCTATGGTCGTCTTCGATATAACCTATAACTCTAGCGTCAGACACACCACGCTGTACTAGAATGATAGACATTGAGTCGTTCCATCCCAAGTCCATGACAACATGAACCTTCAGCGTTGGGTCATACGGAACATTGGTAACTCTGCCATTCTCTTGTGCTTCACGAATCTCGTTAGCATAAATAGCACCGTCTTTAGCTGCCTTACAGTTGCCTTCCCATATATTCTCATAATCAGGGTTAGTAGCCTTGCTGTGTTGGCGCTCTTCTTCTAGCGTCTGTGGAAACCACGGATTGTCTGACCAGTTAATCTTTACTACTTTAGCGTTCTCAGGAGTATGCACAATGAAGCGCTGATAAGTATCATCTGTATCCAAGTCAGGATTAAACGATACCCATATCTCTGAGCCTTCTGCACGAATCGTAGGAATTAATATATCCCAAGACTTCTTACTTACCGTTTGTGCTTCCTCGACCCAACAGATGTTACATCCTTCATAACTTTTTATAGACTCTACTGTATTAGTAGCCAAGCCTGTAAATGTGAATGATGAGCCGTTCTTGCCTCTTATCTCAGCTTCTAGCACTTCATAGAAAGCACCTAAGCCTAAAGCCTGTATTTGGTCATTCAATAATGTATGAACTGACTGCTTGATAGACTTTTGTATTTCACGAGCGCAGAGAATACGCAATGGTCTGTTAGCCGCAGCAATGAGCAATGCTCTTGCAAAGCCCCATGACTTCCCTGAACCTCGACCACCGTATGCTACTTTGTAACGATGTGGCTCAAACAGGAACTCTAGCTTCTCAGGAAACTGCGCATTAGGATTCTGAGCTGTTTGGTTTGACAAATGTCACTCCTATGCTCAATGGTAAGTCTGCACCATCTGCGCCTGTAATCTCTTGTCTTGCTACTGCTTTACCTTCTGCTCTGTCAAAGACAAACTCAACAGCCCATCTTTCACCTTCAGCAAAAGCCTGCGCTACCTTTTGTACGCCTTCTCTTAGCTTCTCTTTATTGTTTACATCTAAAGCAGCCATAAGCATAGCAGTAAGCTGTGCGCCTTTAGCAGCATTCTTGTTTCCTACAGGAGCGCCACCCTTATTGGTTGACTCAACCTTATCTTGTTGATTTTCTTGCATATCTGAGTCCTTATCGGTTGCTCATAAGTTAGTTAAAATTAATTCCTTTT
>JACCDG011965569.1_pt1 | contig 10838 bp, 14 predicted proteins | sample 7442471 | NCBI WGS metagenome assembly JACCDG01 (sample SAMN15323444, study PRJNA562643) | freshwater metagenome | isolation source: river surface water | place: USA:Blue River Watershed | collected 2017-08-17 | reverse complement strand
TCATCTCCCCCGCCTTCCTGGGTGACGCTCCCGACCTCAAGGCCCTGGCTCATTGCATCCAACTGATCCACCAGCATCCCGACTGGAAACTGTCGGTCCAGCAGCACAAGGGATGGGGGGTGCGATGATGGGAACGAACGGAGCCACCAAGAAGGCCGGGCTAGGGGCGGCAAACGGCCTAGGAGCCTCAACCTGCCACGATCAGGGGCCAAGAGGCCCAATCCCCCCGGAGCGCACCGAGGCGGGCAGGTTGGCCGTTGTGGAGATTCTCCGCATGATCGGGGAGGACCCCAATCGGGAGGGGTTGCTCGACACCCCGTCCCGTGTGGCCAAGGCGTTCACCGAGATGACCCGCGGCTACGGGCAGGACCCCGCGAAGATTCTCGGCACCACGTTCCGCGAATCGCATGGTGGGATCGTCGTTGTCTCGGGCATCCGGTTCTCCTCCCTCTGCGAGCACCACCTGCTGCCGTTCACCGGCGAGTGCGCGGTCGCCTACCTGCCTGGGGACCGTGTGGTCGGTCTGTCCAAGATTCCCCGACTCGTGGAGTGCTTCGCCTCCCGGCTCCAGGTGCAGGAGAGGCTGACCAACCAGATCGCCAACGCCATCGAGGAGCACCTCGCACCAAGGGGCGTGGCCGTCCTCATCCGCTCCGCGCACTCTTGCATGGGGCTTCGCGGCGTGCGCTGCCAAGGCGCGATGGCAACCACGGTGTATCGCGGGGAGATGGGCAACCCGCTCAACCGGCAGGAATTCCTCATGCTGTCGGGTGCATCCTTGACGACAGTGAATCAGGTGTGACCCAGTTTCGCCACTGTTCCCGGAAAGGGGACAGGATGGGGGCTTACATCGGGCTCCCGCATACACTCCGCTAGGAGGCCATTCGATGGCTCGCAAGACCCGTAAGTCCCACGTGCAGGTGCTCGACGAGATCGAGAAGCTGGTGCAGGACAGTCCCGAGGCACTCGGCTTGGTGAAGGGTCTGCGGACCCACGCGGTGTTCTCCGACGAGATCAATTCCGAGATCGGGAAGATTGTGCGCGCGGAGGAGAAGGCCGAGGAACTCAAGGCCCAGCTTGCCGACGTGCGCGACCTCGTGAAGCAGTCCCGCGTGAAGATCGAGGAGCTGTGGCGTGCCGGTCGCGATGAGCAGGACATCGTGACGATCGCCGCCCGCCATCAGGGCTACGCGGAGTCGGTGCAGGTGCTCGCCAGCGCGGCCGAGAAGGTGCGCGAGGGCAAGAAGACCACCGCAACCGAGCGGCTCAACGCCGAGGTCCATGCCATCCTGTTCGACGCCGCCCCGCCGACCATCTCTCAGGCCAACGCGGAAGCCTACGTACAGGCCAAGGCGTTCCTCGACACCCACGACACCCCGGGCTCCGAACGGTTCCCCGAGGGGCGCACGCGTCACGTCGTGACCTCGCTCTCCGATCATCAGGAGGGTTTCCCCGGTCCCGGTTCGGAATCGGGTGGGCGCAAGAAGGGCAAGGGTGCGAAGGTGGAGGAGGTTGCTCCCCCGGTTCCCGCGGGGCGCCGTCCTTCCCGATCCGCAGCCCCGGCAACTCCCCCGAACTCCTAGGCACGGCCCGTGTGGCCTGAGCGCTGAGGAGGAGATCCACTCGCCGCCCTCTCGGTAGGTTCTCCGGGAGGGCGGTTTCTTCTGACCGACCCATCGGGGGAGTCGCACCTTGGCACGCCCAGGGAAGCCGCACCGTTCACACGCACCCGTCTTCAACCACGATCAGCGCGAGCGCGCGATCCGCATGGTCACCGACCTGCTGCTGCAGAACGTGTCCGTGGGCGGAATGCAGCGCGTCATCAACGAGTGGATGACCAAGGAGCGCGCGGCGGAGAACTCCCTGCTGCCACCGAACAGGAGGCGACCGGCGGAGGTGGACATCTCCAACCGGACGATCCGTGCCTTCATCGGAGAAGCCCGCAAGCGCATCAGGAAGAGCTACCCGAAGGACCCCTCGGAAGAGGCGGCGGAGCAACTCGCCATCCTCAAGACGATCCAGCAGCACGGGCTCAGGCAGAACAACGCCGCAGGGATGAAGGCGGCTCTCGACGCCGGGAAGCAGATCAACCGGATGCTGGGCTTGGATGCGCCGAACCGGTCGCAGTCGGACGTCACGGTTCGCCAGGGCGAGAAGTCCACCGACCCGCAGAAGCTCCCGCTGGCCGACCTCATCCACAAGGTGATGAACCAGTCCCCGGAGAAGCCGAAGAAGGGGAGAGCGGTGGCGAAGAGTGCTTGAGCAACCGGCCGACGTGCGGGAGTTCCTCGCGAACCTGTGGGAGCGCCCCGAGGACTTCATCGGCGACCTGTGGGAGCGGAGGGACTGGCTCCCGGACGGCACGCTGCAGACCCAGCCGCTTGAACTGTGGGAGCAGCAACTCGCGGTGCTCCACGCGGTGCGGGACCACAAGCTCACCGCGGTTCGATCGGGCCACGGCGTGGGCAAGACGATGGTGGGCAGCATCGCCGCGATCCTGTTCCTGCTCACCCACTATCCGTCGTTCGTGGTGACCACGGGATCGTCGTGGCGGACCCTGGAGCGTGTGCTCTGGCCGCAGATCAGGGAGCTCGTGCAATCGTCCCGGTACAAGTTTTCGTCCGTTCCTCCGCTCACGATGAACTGGACGCCGGTCGAGGGGCTCTCGCGGTGGGCGATGGTGGCCGCGAGCGCATCGGACAAGAACAACTTCGCCGGCTTCCACAACAAGCACGTCTTCGTCCTGCTGGAGGAGGCGGACGGGGTGTCGGAGGAGATCTTCGAAGCGGCGTTCGGCAACGCCGTTGGCGCCAACGACCGCATACTGGCCATCGGCAATCCGCACACGCCCGGGGGACCGTTCCACAAGAAGTTCCTGAGCCCCGACTGGCACAAGGTCCACATCTCGTGCCACGACCATCCGAACGTGAAGTCGGGCCGCGAGATATTCCCGGGCATGGTGACCCGGGAATGGATCGAGCTGATGAAGACGCAACTCGGCGTGGGCTCTCCGGCCTACCGCTCCCGCGTGGACGGCGAGTTCCCCGAGGAGGACGAGATGACGCTCTGCCGCCTCGGGTGGATCAACCTCGCGGCCGGCCGTCCTCCGGTGGAAGACAAGCTCCTCGACCGGAGGACTTGTGTGCTGTCGGCCGACGTGGGGCGTTCCGCGACGGGCGACGAGTCGGTGATCCTCTGCAAGAACCACCAGCAGGTGCTGCGGATGGAGCACCACCGCGGCTTGAAGCTCCCGCAGACCACCGGGCGCATCGTGCAGGTGGCCCGCGAGCAGTGGGAGAAGGGGATGCCCTGCCGGAAGATCATCGTGGACGACGTGGGTATCGGCGGCGGTGTCACGGACGGTCTCGAGGAATGCCGCGAGGAGCTTGCCCGCTACGGCGTGGAGTCCGTGTTCCCGTTCCTCGGTGGCGAGCGCGCGGACGATCCCAACCTCTTCTTCAACGCCCGCTCGGAGGCGTACTGGTTCCTGCGCATGTCCCTCAACCCAGACGATTCCCAGTTCCACCTGCCGCCGGTGTTCCTCGACCAGATGAGCGAGCTTGCGAGCATCCGCCTCAAGCCCGAGCCCAAGGGCCGAATCCAGGTGATGCCGAAGGACGAGATGATCAAGCGCGGGTATCTGAAGCGCTCGCCCAACTTCGCCGACGCGTGGATGATGTCCTGTTCACCGCTTGCATTGGGGACGGGTGTCCCGCAGAGCATTCCATTCACTCCCTACGGACGGTGAGCACGACATGCCCGCTCAGATCGACCTAGACCAAAAGCACGCGTTCTATCTCAAGCTGGAACCCGAGCGCTGCAAGTCCCGCGACCTGTTCGAAGGCCCCACGGTGGTGAAGGCGAGGGCGCAGGAGTATCTCTTCAAGACGGCCAACGAGACCGCCACGCAGTACGAGCTCCGGCTGCGGCGCGCGGTGTACGACAACTGGGTGGAGGTGGTCGTCGCCTCGCGGATGGCCCTCCAGTGGAGGAAGGCTCCGATCCGTGAACTGCCGCCCAAGCTCGCGGAACTGGTCGCGGACGTTGACGGGCTCCTCACCGACGCGGACACGTTCTTCATGACCCAGTGCGAGAACTCGTCTGTGGATGGGCTCTCGTGTGTGATGGTGGACCAGCCTCCACCGCCCCCGGTGGAGGGCCGTCCGGCATCCAAGCTGGAGGAGGAGGCCGCGGGTGTGCGCCCCTACTTCTTTGCGCTGATGGCCGAGGACGTGCTCGACTGGGCGTGGGGCAAGGACCACGAACTGGACTACGCCGTCGTGGTGCGCCAGGTGGTGGACAAGCCGGGCCCGGGCCTTGGTTCGGTGTGCCACGACCAGCGGCTCGTGTGGAAGCGCGACGTGTGGGAACTGTACGAGCTCGAGAACCAGGGCGAGGGTGAGTCCACGGTCAAGGTGTGGACCATGATCGACGCCGGGGCCAACCCCATCGGCAAGGTGCCGCTCGTCCCCTTCTACGGCCGCAAGGTGCAGACGGGCTATGGGCGACCGGTCACCGTGGACATCCTGGACCACGCCATTTCGATCTACAACAAGTTCTCGGACCGGGACTTTTCCGAGTTCATGACGAACAACCCGATTCCCTACGTCATCGCGCCCGACAACCCGGGCAACCTGTCCGTGGCGGGCGGCGCCGGCCTCTGGCTCTCCTCACGCGGGCAGGCTCAGGTGGCGTGCGGATACCTGGAGCCGAGCGGCAAGGGCGTGGATTCGAGCCGCACGTCGGAGCGGGACCTCATCCGGAGGATATTCGAGATTTCACTCCGGCAGATGAAGAAAGACACCGCGCAGGTGGAGTCGGCCGAGTCCCAGCGCCAGGGACAGGCCGTGTTCGTGGGGAGCCTGTCGTCCACGGCAACCACGATGGAGGAGTCGGAGATCCAGGTGTGGGAACTCGCCGCGCTGTGGATGAAGGATTCGGAGGCCGAGATCGAAATCGAGTACAACCGGGACTATCAGGACGCCACGATCACGGCGGAGATGGTCACGGCATTCTCCTACATGGTGGAGAAGCACCAGCTCTCCGTGGAAACGTTCCTCGAAATCCTCAAGGCTGGCGAGGTGCTCCCAACCGACACCGTGGTGAGCGAGGAGCTCTCGCGCATCGAAGCGGACAGGGACAAGGCGGCGAGTTCCATGCCCCTGTTCGGCAACCTGCCGAGCCTGAATCCCGGAGCGCCTCCCGAGCCCGACCCGAACGCTCCGGTGCCGCCAACACCACCGGGCTGACAGGTGCGCACTTGACTCCGATGCTCAGGACGTTGAACCGTCCCGTGTGCTAGGACCGGAATAGCAGCAGGGCCACCACCGAACGGGCGGGAATCCCGGAGGAGAAGCCAATGCCGTTCAAGCTGGACAACGAAGGTTACCTCGTCGGCGCGGACGGTGCCCGTCTCAGGATCGGCACCGAGGACGTGAAGCTGGAAGGGGTGTTCGGGCAGGACCGCGTGGACGCGATCGTGAAGGATCGCCTGGAGCGCGAGAAGAAGAAGCACGACGAGGACAAGAAGGCCCTGCTCGCCTCGCACGAGGAGAAACTCCGCGGCACCCTGAGCGCCGAGGAGCGTGAACGCCTCCAGAAGGAAGTGGAGCGGCTCACCCTCGAAGTGACCGACAAGGAGACCCTCGCCCGCACCCGCGAGGAGCGGGCGAAGCAGGAAGCCGCCGCCGAGGTCGAGCGCTACAAGCAGCGCGCGCGGACCTGGGAGGAGAAGTGGAAGCACCAGCGCGTGGTGTCCGACCTGATGGCTGCCGCCAACGACCAGGACTCCGGCATCGTGTTCCACGACCCCACGGACCTCGTGAACCGCGTGCTTCCGATGGTGGAGTGGAAGGAGGAGGTGGACGGTGCTGGCAAGCCCACCGGCGAGTTCTCCTACGGCTTCAAGGCCAAGGTGAAGGACGAGGAACTGAACAAGGAAGTGGAACGAGTCCTTGACGCGAAGGGGGTCGCCGCCCTAATCGCCTCCAAGCATTCGCACCTGATCCACGGGACGGGACAGGGCGGGTTCGGTGGCGGGGGTGGTTCCCGCAACGGCAATGGAAATGGTCCGGGACCGGGCATGAAGCTCGGGGAGATGAGCCCGGAAGCCCTGCTCTCGGCGGGGTACGGTACGGCCAGAAAGTAGGGGCTCCCCAGGAGCCAACGACGCCTCGGAGGCGGCTTCGCGCACGGGTTCGCGTAATCACCCGGGAAGGTTGGAAGGTCCACCATCCCACGAGGTACGCGCGTCATGCCAATGACCCTGCTCGAAGCCGCCAAGGGCGAACAGAATCCCCTCCGCCGCGGCGTTATCCAGATTTTCGCCAAGTCCTCCCCGGTGCTTGGCCGCATCCCCATCATGACCATCGCGGGCAACGCCTACGGCTACCTCAAGGAAGGCAAGCTGCCGGGCGTCGCGTTCCGTGCCGTTAACGGGACCTACACCGAGAGCTCGGGTGTGCTGAACCCCGAGATCGAATCGCTCAAGATCGTGGGTGGCGAGATTCACGTGGACCAGTTCCACGTGAAGACGCAGCCGACCCGCAACGTGGGCGAGATCCGTGCGGTCCACACCGCGCTCAAGGTGAAGAGCCTCGCGGCCTACTTCACCAAGATGTTCTTCAAGGGCGACTCGAGCACGGATGCCGCGGCGTTCGACGGCCTCCAGCGGCGCATCAACGCCGGTTCCTCGCAGCTGCTCGCGATGGGCTCCACGGCCTCCGGCGACCCGCTCACGCTCGCCAAGCTGGACGAGCTGATCGACCTCGTGGACGGCGCCGATGTTCTCTACATGAACAAGACGCTCCGCCGGAAGGTGTCCTCCCTCGTCCGTGCGGCCGGTCAGACGTCGGAAATGATCACCGACGACTTCGGGCGCCAGGTGATGGCCTACGCGGGCATCCCCATCGTGCCGACCGAGACGGACAACGACGGCGCGGAAATCCTCGGCTTCACCGAGGCGGATTCGGCCGGCAACGGCACGGCGTGCTCTTCCATCTACGCGGTGAAGTGGGGTGCGGACGAGTATGTCGCCCTGCTCCAGTCCGGCGTGATGGACGTCGTGGACCTCGGCGTGCTCCAGGCGAAGCCCGCCTACGGAACGCGCGTGGAGTGGTACCTCTCCCCCGCGATCTTCAACGGCCGCGGCGTCGCCCGTCTCGCGTACATCAGCAACGCCTGATCCACCGGAACCTGATGCTGGATTCCCGGGAGTAGCCAAGGCTCTCCCGGGACACCACTCGACCGCCGACACTCGGCAGGAAGAAAGGGTTCACTCCCATGCAGAAAGTACGTTGGGACGAAGTAGCAAACGCTCTCAAGCGGTGGACGGCGGGAGGCTACGCCGCCATCTCCGTCGCCGCGAGCGCCATCACGGGCAACCTGCCCATCGCACAGGTGGAGGGGCAGGTCCCCGCCACCCAGCTTCTCGCCACGAATTCCGCCGTCTCGGGTTCGGGGGACACCCTCACCCTCACCGCGGCACGGAACATCTCCGTCATCGCGACGAAGAACGGCACTCAGGCGTTCACCCTGCCGACCATCGCGGCTTGCGGTGGTGCTGGCGCGATCCTCTTCGTGCGCAAGACGGGCACGGCTGGTGCCATCACGATCACCGCCGGGTCCGGAAACACCATCGCCGGTGGCGCCACCCACGCTACCATCGACGCCCAGAACGACTGGGCGATGTTCGTGGCAATCGGAACCGGCTGGGTGCTCGGCATCAACATCATCGCGTAGTCCTGAATCCCAGAACCTCTCCCCCGCCCCTTCGGGCGGTTGTTCCACCACTCCCCAAGGACTCCGATTCATGGACATCGCAACCGGCTTCGGCCCCCGCAAGTTCGACACCTTCGACGCCGAACTGGAGCTCCGCTCTCCGGGCACCGCGGCCTCGACGGCAAAGGCAGGAGACGTGAAGGCACCCGACTGGGCTTCCTCCGCGATCGACGTTGGTCCCGGCGCCGTGTTCGGCCGCTGCGTCATCAAGAACATGGTGGTCGCGCTCCAGGCCGACAACACCACGCTGCACCGCCTCATCCTTGTGGGCCTGAACTCCGCCGCGGACACGCAGGTGGTGCTCGGCGAGATTCAGGTGGGTTGCAAGGAAGTGACCCCGAACACGAACGACACGTCGGCGGCGGGAACCGGTCTCGAGGACATCGACATCTGGTTCAGCAACGTGAAGTTCAACACGATCTGGCCGAAGATCAAGCTCCTGCTCGTGTCCTCGCAGACGGGTTCCGGGCAGTCGATCGACTTCTCGGCCTACCTCTCCCTCTGCTCGCTCGCGCAGCCCTAACCCCCTCCGCGTACCCCAGACCCCGCAGGTGGTTGCGTCCAACAGCCGGACCACCTGCGGGGCTCTTCCCTTCCCATCCCACTCGCTAGCCGAGGCTTGGTTCCATGCCGAAGAACATCGTCGAGACAGCCCCCACGTATCGCGTGAAGGTGAAGCGCACGGACGCCTTCAAGGACCGGTTCTCCGGCATCGAATTCGAGGGTGGGTTCGCCACCGTGTCCGACCCCGAAGCGGTGAAGTACTGCCTCGCCCAGGGGTGGGAGATGCAGCGCCTACACCCCGGACAGGATGCCCCCGGCTCCGAAGGGGGTGGGTCGGGAGCCCCGGATGCCTCCGGGAACCCGCCTAGCGGGGCCAACGCTGGAGGATCGGGCGCCGGAACGGGCAATCCACCCACCGGCGGAAACAAACCCCCCAAAGGCGGTTCCAAGAAATGAGGACACTCGCCCTCTCCGCGCTGTTCGCCGTGGTCCTGCTCTGCGGGTGTGCCACGTTCTCCGCCGCCGCGGTGCAGAACCGCATGGAGGACATCGACGAGTTGAAGCGCGACGAACTCTCTCAGGCCGGCGAACTGGAGGAGTACTTCCGGGGCGAGAAGGCGGAGGAGCGCGCGAAGGCTTATGGGCAGAGATTCGAGGTCCTTCTAGCCGCGCAGGAAAAGACCACGGACACCCTGTTCCTGCGGTCCACGTTCATCAACGACATGATAGGGACCGAGAACGGGCTCAAGGTGTTCGAAAAGACACACGAAGACTATAAGTGGAGGATGAGGGACCGGGCTCCAAAGATGGAGTAAAACATCCGTAAGAGCGCTGCGGAACTTCGCGTGGCTCAGAGGATTTCCTCGCTCGCCCCCGGTGCTCCTGCGGTTCCCGTACCGATTCCCACCCCCACACCCGCACCCAACGACTTCACGTTTCCGACTGACTGAGCACCCATCCTCTCCCCTAGGGGGATCTTCCAATGGCCGGAGACGACCAGAAGCCCGCGGAGTTCGGGCAGGGCTACCAGCCGGGACGCGTCGCGGTGTCCCATAGCACGATCGACCAAGCGAAGTGGGAACGCCGCGCCGAGGAACACCGGCAGGAGATGGCGAAACTTGAGAGCCCGATCCGGCGTCTGCAGGTGGGCCTCCCGGTCGCGAAGTTCTTCCTCTCGCCCCTGCTCGCCGCCGGGAAGCTCCACCCGGCCACGGCGACGATTGCCGCCTATCTGGAGTCCGGGATGGCTGACCTTGAGGAGAAGGTGAAGGCGCTGGGCACCGCCCCCGGAGGCTGAGACCGTGGCAGCAGGAACCTACGACCTCACCGTCGAGCAGGGCGCGACCCTCAATGTCCTGATTACGTGGAAGGACGCTGCGGGGGTTGCCGTGAACCTCACGGGGTACTCGGCGCGCGCACAGATCAGGAGTGCGAACCTCAAGGACCTGGTCATCGACCTCGACTCGTCCGGGCATGGCATCACGTTTGAGAACGTGACCTCCCCCAGCACCTACCCGGGCAAGGTCCGCATCATCGTCGCGGCCGCCGACACTCTGGACTTTGATTTCGAGACGGGGGCGTGGTCCCTGGAGCTTACCTCTGGCGGCGGTGTGGTGACCCGGCTCCTCGACGGCGAGGTGCTTCTCGCCGAGCGGGTGATTATCGATGCCGAGTAGCATCGACATCGAAGTGGACGGTGCGGTCACCACGGTGGTCACCACCACCCCGGCTCCAGATGTCACCCTGTCCCCTGTTCAGACCGACGTCGTGGTCACCCGCCCCGAGATCGACGTGGAGGGTGTGGACACCACGATCGAAGTGGACGCCGATCCCGCCGCGGACGTGGTGGAGATTGACGGGGAGCAGGGTCCGCAAGGTCCTCCAGGTCTCGACGGCGTTACCTTCGTTGCCGTGTCCTCGGAAAGCATCTCGGCCGTTCGGGTGGTGCGAACCCTCTCGGATGGGCGCGTTGCCCTCTACTCCCCCACCGCAGCGGCCGGCATCGCTCCCTCCGGCATCAGTCAACAGGCCGGGAACCTCGGGGAGGAACTGGAGGTTGTCGTGTCGGGCGTGCTCACGATGGTCGGTGCCGGGTTCACCCCTGGAGCGCGCTACTGGGTGAAGGCTTCCGGAGTCCTCACCGCAACGTTCGCCGAAGTGGCCGGGCTGGAGAACATCGTCGAGGTAGGCGTTGCGCTGGACACGGACCACTTGGCCGTGAGGATCGACCAGGGTCTAGAGACCTGAAAGGAACACCCCAATGGCCGTACAGAAGCCCCTTCAAATCAACCCCACCACGGGACGCCCAAGGCAGGTGGCGGCCGTGGAGTCTTCCGCAGGAGCCGGTGACGAGGGGAAGATCGTCGCGCTGAACGCGTCGGGAAAGATCGACTCCACCATGATGCCCGCGGACTACGACCCCGAGGGGCTCACACAGACCATGACGGCGAGCGAGAACATCGCGGCCGGGGATCTGGTGAACATCTGGGACGATGCGGGGACGCTCAAGGTGCGCAAGGCGGACTCTGCCACCGCAACCAAGGAGGCGGATGGGT
>JACCDG011307965.1_pt1 | contig 10840 bp, 24 predicted proteins | sample 7442471 | NCBI WGS metagenome assembly JACCDG01 (sample SAMN15323444, study PRJNA562643) | freshwater metagenome | isolation source: river surface water | place: USA:Blue River Watershed | collected 2017-08-17 | reverse complement strand
CACCAGGTCGGAGCTGTTCTCCTGGCTGTTGCGGTCCTTGAACCACACCGTGGCCTGCAGCTTGGTCTTGGTGGACCGGATCACGCGCAGCGACCGCAGGAAGTAGCGGGTCGGCCTGTCGAACACGCGGGTCATCTCCTTGCGCACGGCGGTCTCAGCCCATTCCGCCGTGCGGTTCAGGGCGACGGAGGTTGCGAACGGCACCTGACGCGCCTGGACGTCCAGGGTCTGCAGCACCTGGGCGATGTTGGTCTGGACCTGAATCTGCATGACCTATGCTCCGAGGTTGCTGGCATCGTTGGGCAGCAAACCCAGCCAGGGCAAACACTTGTCGTACCAGCGCAGCGCCTTTTGGGCGTAGCTTGGATCGAATTGCGCCATGAACCCGATGTGCTGCATGATGGTCTCGCGCGTCACCGCACGACCTCGAACAACGAGCAGCGACGCCGCACCCGACGAACGATCAGGCCCTGCTCACACATTGCCGATAGGGCCGACCTGACCGCAGCCGCAGGCCAGCCGGTGATTTCCGCAATCTCGGCGCGGGTCAACGGGCCCAACCTGAGCAGCTGCACGAGCGCGTGGCGGCGCGTCATGCCGTCACCTCCGTCGCCGGCTTGCGCAGAGCCTGCAGCCGTTCGCGGACCTCGGCCGGTGGCGGCACGGCCTTCGCGCTGTCGGCCTTGATTCGCACCAGCTCCGGATCTGGCCCGGCGCGGCCGGGCACCGTCACACCCGCAGGCGCAGCAGGCACCGATGTCGGCGCCCGCTCCCGCCGCACCCAGTTTTTCCACTTGGCCAAGGTACCCCTCTCCGGCTCCGCGGCGTGGTGGTCCTGGAAGTTGGCGAACACGACCTCGGCGTCGAGTTCGGGCCGGGTGGCGACGATGAATTCGCGGAAGTTTTCCGGAATCTGGGCAGGGGGGCCGGCGCAGCCGGCATCGGGTGGCGCGCCTCCCCCTGCTCTTGTTCCTGCTCCTGCTCCTGTTCCTGCTCTTGGCTTCGAAGGGGCTTCGAAGGGGCTTCGGAGCCCCTTGTCTGATGGCGAGTTATCCACAGGGCTACCGGGTGGTCTTACCACATTGAAGACCACCCCGTACACCCCCAGAAACGCCTCCCGCAGCCTCGGAGAGTCGACCAAGGCAAGCTCGCGTGCAACTGACTTGCACCGGTTGTCCTTGGGCTCCAGCCGCTCGGCGATCTGGTGTGCCGCCATCTGCACCACGAAGACCTCGTCGGTCTCCTCGTCAACCACGCAGAAACCCTCATCAACCAGCCTTCGAAGGGCCTTCGAAGCCCCTTCGAAGGGGATGCCGGTCTCATCGCTCATCGCCCGCACACTGCAGTAGTACACGCCGATCATGTTGCTGTGCGGGCTTGTCATCAGGTACAGCGCCAACACCTGGGCATCCGCGTCGCCTCGCAGGCGCTTCCCGGTACCCGCGCGCCAGAACCGCGGGGAGACGGTGCCGTAGTCCCTCATGAGGACATTCCGATATCAAGATGCCAACCGGTCACGCGAACATCCTCCGCTGGGCAGGTGCGAGCCGAAGGGGATGAATCGACTGCTGCGTGACGCGGCACAGCCGGGTCATCTCTCGATCGCGCACGACGCGCTTCGCCGCTTCCAGCTCGTTGACGCGCGCGCTGATGCTGCTCACGTCGACGCGCCGGCCCAGATGGCGCTCCAGATGGTCCTGGACCTCGCGCATACTGGCGTCGCCGCTCTCACGCTGCAGCTGCTCGATGGCCAGTGCCACCTCGTCGGCAAGGGACTTGCGCTTGCGCAGCGACATGCCGGTCAGGGCCTGGCGCGATGTGTCTGTGGCTTGCATCGTTCTCCTCCTTCCTTATGGACGCCGTTCACGCAGCCCGGCGGGCCAGTGATGCATCGGCGTAGTTGGCAGCCACCAGCGCGCGCGCCAACGGCGGGCACACGCTGTTGCCGCACATGCGGACCTGCGCGGTCTTCGTGAGCGGGCGTCCATCAGCGCCGCGGTCGATCTGGTAGTCCGCCGGGAAGCCCTGCGCCAGGTACAGCTCGCGCGGCGTGAGCATGCGCAGTCCGATATCTACGATGGCGTAGGGCTCGCCGCGCACCGTCACCAGGCCGAAGCGGTCGCGCGTGGTCGCGGTGTGCATCGGATCGCCCAGGCGCGGATCCTGGTCAACGCCGTAGTAGGCGATCAGGAAGGCCTGGACCAGCGCGTGGCGGTTCTCAACCGTCGTGGTCTTGAGCGGCGCCTTGATGTCGCCGGATCCGCCCGCGCTGCTCTGGTTGTCGATGGTCACCATCGTCGCCGTGACCAACGCCCCAGGGGCGCCGCTGGCCGTGATGGTGTTAATCGGCTGACGCACATCGCGAACACCGTGGCTCCACCGGCGCGCACCGTCGGCAGACTGCTCGCCGTGGCCCATGTGCACCATGGTGGCCGCCACCAGGCTGTGGTGGTCCACGCTGGTCACGGTGGCCATGGGATCTGCCAGATCGCTGCCGACAACGCCGGTGTAATGCTTGGCCAGGAAGGCGGTCACCAGGGCCGAGTGCTGGCCCTGCGCCGTGATCGTGCTGTGCGGCTGCTCGATGCCCGGCACGCGCGGCTGCTGGCCGGGCCGCTCGCCGTAGCCCATGCTGATGATGGTGGGCACAGCCAGCGCTGCATCACCTTTGCTGGTGATCGTGCCCATGGGCTTTGACAACGGGCGCTCAGGCGACTGACCGGCTCGACCGCCCACACCCACGATGAACGGCTCCGCCGCATCCACCACGTACCGCATGATCCCCTTCGCGATCCGCCTGCAGGTCGCATCCGCCAGCGGCCGCGCCCGCTCGAAGATGCTGGGCGCAGGGATCGACCAGTCGATGCACTCCGCCGCTGTGCGTCAGGGCTTCAGCTTGCGGGACTTCACCGCCAGGCTGTCAGGCGCTGCATGCGTCGCCGCCGGCCAGACGATCGGCGCGCCGTCGCACCGGGCCACCAGGAACAGCCGCTTTCGGATGGTCGGCGCCCCGTAGTCGCAGGCCCGCAGCTCGCGCCACTCGACCGCATAACCCAGGTTGCGCAGCTGCGCGACCCAGCGCGCGAAGGTCTTGCCCTTGCGCTCCGGGCACGGCCGGCCATCCTGCAGCAGCGGTCCCCATGTCTGGAACTCCTCGACGTTCTCCAGGCAGATCACGCGCGGGCGCACCAGCTTGGCCCACTTGACGACCACCCAGGCCAGCCCGCGCACGCGCTTGCTGACCGGCTTGCCGCCTTTGGCCTTCGAGAAGTGCTTGCAGTCCGGCGACGCCCAGGTCAGACCCACGGGCCGCCCCTGCGTGACCGCCACCGGGTCAACCTCGAACACGTCCGAGACGTAGTGCGCCGTCTGCGGGTGGTTCGACTGGTGCAGGCTCACCGCCTCCGGATCATGGTTGATCGCGATATCGGGCGGCCGGCCGATCGCCTGCTCGATGCCGGTCGACGCGCCCCCGCCCCCTGCGAACAGGTCCACGACCAGCTCGCCATGCAGCGGCAACAGGAACTGTGGCGTCATCATGCCCGACCACCCTTGCCAGTCTTCGCAGGCGGCAGCAGCCACACCCGGCCCAGGTTGTCCGCCGGGTAGTGCCGCACCGCGCGTACCAGCGCCGTCGGGTGGTTCGCGTCGCGCCACTTGCGCAGCGCGTTGGCCACCTTCGGCGCATCATCCGGCGCGCACTTGATCGACTGGCCGACCATCATCCGCGCAAAAATCGGCCCGTATTTGTCGCCCCCGCCCGCCGTCCGCGGCACGATCGGGTCGTTGGTGATCTCCATCGACTGCACATCGGCGTAGACCAGCGAGCCGGCCGCCGGGCCACGCCGGCGCGGGGTGGATGATGCCGGCATCTCCTCGCGAGGTTCCTTCGACTGGATCTGCCCGGCCGGCTTCCCCGTCGCCGGCCACACTGGCGGGCGAGGCGCTCCGCGACGCGTACGTGGTGCCGGAGCCAGCGGCTCATCCGGCTCATGATCTTTTGGCACGGGCAACGGCTTCCCGTCACCCAGCGCATACTCGGAAAAGCGCAGATCGTCCAGCTTCTTGCGCGACTTCACAGCGCCGTGCTTCATCGGCGCCAGCAGGTACGGCGCCACTGCCGACTGCCCTACGTGCTCCGCCAGCTCGGCAGCAGGCACCCATGGCCTGCCGAGGTCTGCCTGCGCCTGCAGGTACGTGATGACTTTGTGGGGAATCGTGCCGGGTTGCGGCGTGTAGGCTCCGGATCGCATGACTACCTCACGCTGCACGCAGGTGGCTGGGCTTGGCGTCGCGGTTCACCCGGGCGGCCAGCGCGTACAGCGCACCGGCCTCACGCGTCAGGTCCGCCAACTCGCGCTCGATCCGCTTCAACTCGTTGTCCGTGACCCGACCGTCCGCCAGGTCCTGCGAGATCTCGGCGATGAACTCGCCGAACTCATGCACCGCGCGGGCCAGCCGCTGCGCGAACTGGTCGTCGATGTTGCCCTCCGGGACCATCGGCAGCAGCATGTAGCGCATCCGGCCCGCCAGAGCCTGCAGAGCGCCGTGGTCGCCCGTGAATTCCATGATCGCTGCAACTTCCTGCGGGCTGCAGTGCGCTGCTGGATAGGTGGGCGAGACCTTGTGCGCCAGGCTGGAGGCACTGATGCCCATGCGCACGGCCAGCGCCTCCAGGCCGCCGGGATAGGCATGCGCTGCCCGGTACAGCGCGTCGGTGATGTTCATGGCAAATTCCTTGTGGTGCTGCCAGTGACGGCTGGGAACTTCGGGCGCAGACTTGGCCCATGGAAGAAAAAGCCCGCCCGACCACACGACCGCCCGGTACGCCCGAGGAGACAGGCGGCGGCAGTGCGGCCAGCGCTGCGCACGCCAGCGGGGCGGAAACCTTGCGCGGCGGCGGCCGGCAACTGCAAATGGCGGGCGGCCCTGCCAGGCTTACGATGGAGGCTCCGACACCGACCATCACCTGGAGGGCTACCCATGAAAACCGGCCTGGAGCGACTCGGCTCCACACCTGCAACCGACCAGTACGGGAAGATCCACACGGTGGATGTGTTCCGCACGATGGTGACCGTCAGCATGGATGGCAACCGGGAACAGACGCTACCCGGGAACCTGCTGCTACAGATGAACGGCGAGGTGGTCACAGTCATCGATCGGACGCACGTCGAGGTTCCGCAGCTGCTTCTGCTTCTGACGTTGGCAATGGCTCTACCCGAAGATGCCCAGGCCTAGGCGCCAACCTGCATTCGAACTCTTCGAGGACCTGTGCCAGAACCTTGGCCTGGCCGTGTGTGGCGAACCGACGCACTGTCATCATTACTGGCTTGCCGGCTTCGAAGTCGAAGTGGATCGAGCTGACCTTCTGGCCTGACAAACCCAGAATTTCAACCAGGCGGGCACCGAAGAGCTGGCCCATCCCTATGCTGTCCGGCAGCGGCTCATTGCTCGGACACTGCGCGTTGACGCATCGCAGCCTCTCCGTCGATTCGGACAGACGCGTGATGTCCGCCATCCAACTGCCACAGCTTGCGCATGCGATGCTCATCTCACACCGCCTTACTGGCCAACAGCCATACGGCCCACACGCCCATGCCGATGGTGTAGGACATGTCCACCGCGCGGGCGAAGGGCGTGCGCTCCGGCAATGGCTTGGCACCGTAGTAGCCCAAGACCAGTGCCAACAGGTGCAGCGCCCCCATGATGATCAAGATCCACAGCAACGCATTCATGGTTCACACCCCCGCCGCAGCGGGCTCCGTCGTTGGGTTGCAAGGGCGGGCGGCCCGATCGGCATACGATGGAGGTCTCACCACACCACCACCGAAGGGGCCGCCCATGAAAGAGGTCAACATCAGCCACGACATCCAGTTCACACCAGCGGCCCACGCCGTGCTAGGCGGGATAAGATTTCAGCGTCCGCCAGGTTCCCAACCGTTGTCTCAATATTCACCCGGGGACCTGGTGGAGTTGGACGGCTGTTCAGCGTGTTTTGTAGTGAAATCAAGGCACTGGAAACTTGCGCCAAACGGCGAGCAATTAATCGTGTTGCTGGACCTCTTGCCCGTCGAGCCCGCAGTGCGTTCCGTGAAGTAGCCATCTCACATCCCCGCCGCAGCGGGCTCCGTTGGGGTGGTCAAATCGTCCAGCGCCTGGGTCCGATTGGCGTGCACCAACTGCGCCAGGCGATCACCGGGGTTGGCGTCGAGAGCAGTCTCGGCACGCTCAAGACCCGCCCGCAGCAGGCCTTCAAAGCCACCCGCCAGCTCGGGCCAGATCTCGTGCCAGTCGTCCGGCCGCAAGTCCTTGCGGGTGACCGCACCGTTGGTGGCGCGCTCGATGGAGACGCAGCGCTCGATCGGCACCTTGCGGCGGCCCCTCGACCACTGCCAGACGAGTTGCGGCTGCGCACCCACAATTCGCGCCAGCTCAGTTTGGCTGCCGTGGGTTGTCAGGTAGTCGGCGAGGTTCATGGGCGCAGTATAAGCGCACCGCTTAAGTAAATGCAAGCAGCTCGCTCATTCCACCCACAACCGGGTTTGTTTCCAATGCCCGGCATCAAAACGATTGCGGAAATTCGGCTAGAAAACTTGGAACGCCTGATTGAGGAGTTCGAGACGGCGGATGCCGTAGCGGAGATGTGCGGGACATCCGCTGTCTATCTCAGCCAGATTCGCAACCAGGCTAGGGATTCGAAGACGAAGAAGCCTCGCCAACTCGGCGACGATCTGGCACGCAAGCTGGAAATCGGCTGCAAGAAGGAAATTGGCTGGATGGATCACGAACCTCCACCGAAGAGTTACCGAGCCTCGCGCATCCAGCACGCGGTGGCCGTCATGGAGCACATGGAGGACTGGCAGCTGGACCAGGCAATCAAGATCGTTGATACGATTGCTCAACCGCCGCAGCAACAGAGCAACGGCAACTAGTTGTGATTTAACCCAACACGACCACGGAGGAACATGACGCAGCGCCGGCTTTTTCTGGCCCTAGGGCTTGCCAGCTTGATGGCTGGATGCGTCACGCCACAGCAGCAAGCCTTCCTGCAGGACGATGTTGCGTGGGCAAAACAGGTGACAACCCGTTTTGACCCGTACAAGTCGGTGACCATCACGCAAGGGGCGGACTTGGACAACTCGCTCGCGAGGGTGTTTCTGAGGTCCACCCGGAGCGCGCAATTTCCAGGCGTCGATGGGATCGTGATTTACGTGTACGCCAAACTGGAAAACTGGAAGTTTCTTTCGTCGGCGTATGGCATAGATGGGCATCGGTTCGACACCGTGGTCCTGGATCGCGACGTCCGCTTTTGCACTCGGTACGGATGCTCATTGGCAGAACACTTGGTATTGCACACCAACCGGCAGTACCTGCGAAAGCACATCGAACGCGGCCTGGACATCAGACTGGATGGCCAGCGCGGCAATCACCCGATCTACCTGCCGCCCGCGTACATCGTCGCATTTCTGGCCAGCCTACCCCCAGAACGAGCCAACACGCCGACATATTAAGCATTCCGCTTGACACACATAAGCGGCTAGCTTAATAATTCACTCCGCCCGGCACCCCGCCGGCAGGAGTGAACGATGCAACTTCTCAAGGACGTAGCCCAGCAGGCCCGGTTCGAGGCCATGCAGCCGGTTCCGCTGCACACCGACGCGCGAGTGCTGGCCGCCAGCGGCCTGACGGTCGCTGAGCAGGTCGACGTGCAGGCCTTCGAGCGGGCCGTCAACGCGGCCAACAATGCCCGCGGCTGGCGCGCGTTGAAGGCGCAAGTGATTGCAGGCACGCGGCTGAACACCGGCATGCGCGCCGGCGATTGCGAGGCCCGTGCCCGGCGTCAGGAACGGATCGTGCGCGAGATCGCGCTGCAGTCCGAGATCCGGCTGCAGCGCCGCGCCGATGCGGCCCGGTTCGACCGGGCCCTGATCGGGACGATGCTGGGGGTGGCATCGTGAGCGCGGCCATTGAGGCGCTGCGCCGCCGCGCACGCGCAGGTCTGCTGGCCTCCATCCTGCTGGAGCCAGCCGTGATCGACAAGGCAGACCACTGGCGCGGCTACCTGATGGCGCTGCGGGATCTGGAGCGCGGCGCTGGCGACATGCAGGCCGCGAAGGATGCAGCCCTACCCTACGAGCCGCCGGGCGTGATCGGCAGTGCAGCCGCTCACCTGCCACTCCACGTCGAAGAGCTGTCCCGTTTCGAGATTTTCCAGCGACTGGCACATGCTGGATTCGACATCACCGCGAACCATCTGGCCGACACGGAGGTCGGCATCGCCGATCAGCAGGAACACGGTGTAGTCCCCGTAGCCGGGCTGCACGACGGCAAAGCGCCCGTGCCTGGCGTTGTACATGGCGACGACAGCGTCCATCCGGGCAGTGTACCGGGAGCCGCAGCATGATCAAGACCACCGCCCTCGCCCTGGCCGCCCTGCTGCTCCTCTGCTGGTTCGGCCCCAGCCTGGACGACCACAGCGCCGAGTGGGACCAGGCCGTCACCCTGCAGGACGCGATCAACGCCGCGATCCAGCAGGAGAAGTTCGCCGTGGCCGCCCAGGCCGTGTGTGGCCCGCAGGCCGCCTGGCAGCAGCTGGCGGACGGCAGCGTGATGTGCCGCACGAAGCACGGCCGGCCCACCATCACCGTGCAGGTGCACCCATGATGGCCGCGCTGTTGTCCTGGGCGCAGGCCTACCCGGTTATCGCGACCATCCTGCTGGTCGCCCTGCTGACCACGAGCGTACTGCTGGTGTGGGTGGCCTGGTGGGTGCGCACGCTGCCGTCGGACACCCTTGGCGAGATCGGCGGCGAGATCGAGGCGCCCATCACCAGCATCAACGAGCTCGACCGCGGCATACGGCCCACCGCTCCACAGCCGCTGCCTTGGACGCGCGGCGGCGGCAACTGGTGGCCGATCCCATGAGCAGCAACGGCATGGCCCGCAGCCTGCGCAATCCGGAGGACAAGCCGCCGGTGACCGATGCGCACCGGCGCGAAGCCTTCGCGCAGATGGCCTGGCGCGGCCGCGGCTATGCCGAGACCATGTCCGACCCGGTGTACGCCCGCATCGTCGAGATCCGCGCGACGCTGATCCGCAACCGCGAGTACTGGGCAGCCAAGGGCGGCAAGCCCGGCCGGCCCGAGCCGCTGCAGCCCGAGCCGCGCACCCAGCACAACTTCGCCGCCGGCGGCGCGTACCCGCGCACGCCGCGCATTTTCTGAACCCACCACAGGAGCCACCCATGGACGGCGCTTGCGCGGCCAACGAAGGCCGCACTTTCATCACCCTCACCCTGCTCGACACGCCCACGGGCGTGGTGATCCGCGCCGACGGCGACATGACCGCGCCGACCGGCAGCGCCAGCGTCGCGCGTACGCTGTGCACCTTTGCCGACGGCCTGATCGAAGGCGGCCAGCTGGTGCGCCTGGGCGCCGAGATCCAGGTCGCGGTATGAGCTGGATGATCACCTACACCGGCCGGCGCGTGGACATCCCGCGCCCGCTGGCCGGCCAGGTCTGCATCGAGGATGTGGCCACGCACCTGTCGCGCATCCCGCGATTTGCCGGCGCGACGCAGTACCCGTGGTGCGTGGCGGCCCACAGCCTGCATTGCGCCGCCCTGGCGGAGGCTGAGGGCGCCTCGCCGCCGGCCCAACTGGGGGCACTGCTGCACGACGCACACGAGGCGTACTGCAGCGACATTCCCAGTCCGTTCAAGGCGGCGGTGCGCTATGCGAGCCTGCGCCCCGGACCTAGCGCACTGGATGACGCCGATGCTGAGCTGCAATACCGCGTGCTGCTGCTGCTCGGCGGGCTGGATGCCTATTGCGACCACCGCGCCGACATCAAGCGCTGGGACCTGATCAGCCTGGCCACCGAACGCCGCGACCTGATGCACCCGAATGCCTCGGCTGAGCCTTGGCCCTGGCTGCAGGGCTTGGAGCCTGATGGCCGGCCGATCCCTTCGCTGCGCGGCATGGGTTGGGTGGACTGGGCCATGGACTTCGAGGCCCGCTACCACCAGCTGCGCGCGCAGATCAATGGGGGCGTGCCAGCATGACCACCGACCTTTTCCCAGAGACCGCCACCAGCGCCAGCGAGCCGGCCACCGTCGAGTGGAACGGTAAGCTGGTGGACAAGTGGAGCAGCCCGCGCGCCACGGTGCGCCTGATCACCACCTGGCATCAGCACAAGGGCTGGGTGGTGGGCTGGTTCTGCATGCTGGATGCGGCAGCCGACGAATGGCACCCCGCCAACCCGGACGCGCACCGCCGGCACGGCAGCCATCCCTGGTACCGACTGGACGAGATGCCCTGCAGCGCCAGCTACGCCGTCGCCTGCGGGAACGCGGCGCGCGCGGTCAAGATCGTCATGGAGCAGATGAAGGCGTACTGTCAGCCGGACCTGGTGCCGGACGTGACAGAGCTGCAAACGCAGATCGAGGCGCAGGCCATGGCCTGGCTGCAGGGGCGCGCATGACCACCAGTACCATCACCTGGACCCCGGTCACCGAGGCCCTGCCGGACGTGGAGACCAATGTGCTGCTGGGCCTGTCCAGCGGGGATACCTGCGAAGGGTTCCTGGACACCGACATCGACGGCGCCCAGATCTGGCGCGACGTGTGCGCCATCGAGATCGAGGACGCCGTCGTGGCCTGGGCCGAGATGCCCACGTTCGACAGCCACGCGAACACGCCATGATCACGCCACAGTTTCAGCTTCCCCTGCACCGGGAATTGGTCATCGACCTGTTTGCCGGCGGCGGTGGCGCGTCTACCGGCATCGAGCAGGCGATCGGGCGCGCGGTGGACATCGCGATCAACCACGATCCGGAGGCCGT
>JACCDG011678163.1_pt1 | contig 10841 bp, 8 predicted proteins | sample 7442471 | NCBI WGS metagenome assembly JACCDG01 (sample SAMN15323444, study PRJNA562643) | freshwater metagenome | isolation source: river surface water | place: USA:Blue River Watershed | collected 2017-08-17 | reverse complement strand
CGTCCGTACAATCGTGAAGGCGGTGATCGTCCGTATACGCCGCGTGCTCCACGCGAGGGAGGTGAGCGTCGTCCGTACAATCGTGAAGGCGGTGATCGTCCGTATACGCCGCGTGCTCCACGCGAGGGAGGTGAGCGCCGTCCGTACAATCGTGAAGGTGGTGAACGTCCGTATACGCCGCGTGCTCCACGCGAGGGAGGTGAGCGTCGTCCGTACAACCGTGAAGGCGGTGTTCGTCCGTATACACCTCGTGCTCCGCGCGAGGAAGGAGAGCGTCGTCCGTACAACCGTGAAGGCGGTGATCGTCCGTATACGCCACGTGCTCCACGTGAAGGTGGGGAGCGTCGTTCGTTTGAATCCAATGATTCATTTGATGGCGAACTAAACCAAAAGCCATATCGTCGCACGGGAGGTGATTTTTCACCTCGTCCTCCTCGGCAAGAGGCAGCGCCTCGGAATTTTGAACCACGGGAAGAGCGCAAATTTACGCCTCGGGAAGATGATCGAGGTCGGGGAGCGAAGTTCTCCAAGCGTGATACCTTTAAGTCACGTAATCGACACGATCAAGCTCCTGCATTTACGCCGCAATACAAGTTGGATCGTTACAAAGAGAACGCGCCGGCTAAGATTCAGAAGAAAATTGCCCAAACGGAGCGTCGGGGAGATGAGGTGCGTTTAAACCGTTTCATTGCGAATGCGGGGATTTGTTCCCGTCGAGATGCAGATAAGTTGATCGAAGCCGGTGAAATAAAAGTCAATAACAAAGTTGTAACTGAAATGGGTTACCAAGTAGGCCCAACAGACGTGGTTAAATATGGTAATCGTCGTTTGAATCGCGAAAAGCCAGCATATGTCCTATTAAATAAACCCAAAGATTTCTTGACCACCACGGAAGATCCCAATGATCGCAAAACGGTGATGGAATTAGTGAAAAATGCGGGGGATGCCCGTATTTATCCGGTTGGAAGATTGGATCGCAACACAACGGGTTTACTTCTATTGACAAATGATGGTGAATTGGCGGATAAATTGACACATCCATCCAATGAGGTGGAGAAAATCTATCAAGCGGAATTGAATAAGCCGCTGACTGATGAAGATTTCGAGAAGATTCTTGCTGGTTTGCAATTGGAAGACGGCGAAATTAAAGTGGACGATTTGGCGAAAGTAACCCCTGATGGTTATGTGATTGGGGTGAAAATTCACTCGGGTAAGAACCGCATCGTTCGTCGTATTTTCGAACACCTAGGTTATGAGGTTACCAAATTAGATCGTACTACCTTTGCGGGTTTGACCAAAAAGGATTTGCCACGTGGTAGTTGGCGTTATTTGACGGAAAGAGAATTAGTCAAATTGAAATACTTATTGTAAGCCCAAAAGAAAAGGCCCGAATTGTATCGGGCCTTTTTTATTTGGTAGGAAATTGCTTAGATGTTCATCAAAGATTCCCGGCGTCTCATTTTTCCTGCTGGAATACCGAACATCATTTTGAAGCGACGGCAGAAGTATGCGGTGTCTTTGTAACCAACTTCCGAACCAATCGCACGAATTGATTTTTTGGTTGTACGCAGTAGGCCTACTGCCGCCTCCATACGTTGATATTCGATGTAATCTTGTGGATTGATACCCGTCAACATTTTGAAATATTGACCTACGTAATCTTCGGAAACATTCGCGACGTTTGCTAAAACTTTGTTTGACAAATCTCCGCCGATATGATCCTTGATGTAGGCAAAGATGTCAATCAAACGAGGGTCCTTGAAGTAAGTTGAATTGGTCGCTAATTGTTCAACGAATAAACGATTTTGGATAATGTACCGGATAACCTCAATGACAATTTCTTCCGTTTTGATCTTGATAATACGACCTTTTCCGATATCGTCGGACATGTCTTCCAACAAGATTTCTTTGATCGTTTGGGCCAACTTGTCATCTTTTTTAATCAAGAAAGGAGGGATGTCAAGTGATGTAAAGAAGTTGACAGAATCAAATACCTTCGCCTCAAAAGCAACCATGCCAAATGAATTGTCATGTGTACCGATGTGCTGAGGTTCCATGTTCAAGTCGAAGTACATTTCACGGTGCGTCATGAATTCCTCATTATTAACCGCTTTGGGTTTTTCAGCGTTCCCGTACGTGACGCTGACCATCTTCCCACCTGGGATGAAAAGCATGTCGCCTTCTTCTACTGGAGTCTCCTCTTCGCCAAAAGAAACTTCCCCTTTGTACAAAATCAAGAGTGAATTTTCTACATCGTAGTAATTCTTGATTCGAATAGGTTGTAATATTCTTATGTTGCGTGCTTTGATGAATTTTACCCCGAGGGACTCAATGATCTTGTTGTAATCTTCCATTTTATTACTGATTATTCACCGACAAACACTATTTTGTCAAATTAATTTGGACAAAACTAATAAATCAGATAATAATTCCAAATTATTTTGTGTTAATTTTTGGGTGGTTGGCGAAATTGTTTCACGCTTCTTAATTGTAATATACCTATAATTCCCGCTGGCGGGGTGTCGCGGAATTATTTTTCTGTGCTATTCTGTTTTTTATAATTATTTTTAGGGCATTTAGAAATTTGCTATAAAATCAATAATTAGGTCATTTTTTATCTGTAAATTTGTTTTTTAAAGCGCAAAGTGCTTTATAATTCCCCCTTTTTGAAACACCATGGGACTATTTAATTTCCTGACAAAGGATATCGCCATCGATTTGGGTACAGCAAATACCCTCATCATCCATAAAAATCAAGTTGTAGTCGATGAGCCATCGATTATTGCCCTCGATCGTAATACCAACAAGGTGTTGGCTGTCGGTCGTCAAGCAATGATGATGCACGAGAAAACGAATGATAACATCAAGACGATTCGCCCATTGAAGGATGGTGTGATTGCCGACTTTACAGCGGCGGAGTTGATGCTTCGTGGTTTGATCAAAATGTTGGAGCGAGGTAATTCATTTTTCTCGCCCGCGTTGCGAATGGTCATTTGTATTCCATCGGGGATTACCGAGGTTGAGAAACGTGCGGTAAAGGATTCGGCGGAGCATGCGGGTGCACGTGAGGTGTACATGGTGCATGAGCCAATCGCTGCAGCGATCGGTATCGGAATCGATATTGAGCAACCCAATGGTTCTTTAGTTGTGGATATTGGAGGTGGTACCACCGAGGTTGCGATCATCTCATTAAGCGGAATTGTGGTAGAAAATTCCATTCGTGTTGCAGGAGATGAGTTTACACGGGATATTAAGGATTATTTGTTGCGCGAGCACAAATTGGTCATTGGGGAGCGTTCAGCCGAACAAATTAAGATTCAAGTGGGGGCTGCTTTGCCTGAGTTGGATAATCCGCCGGCTGATTTTGAGATTCGCGGACGTGATCAAATGACGGGTATTCCGAAAGAAATTTTGATTAATTATTCCGAGATCGCTTATGCACTTGATAGTTCCATCACGAAAATAGAGGTGGCCATTATGGAGACTCTTCAGCGCGCTCCAGCAGAGCTTTCGGGGGATATTTTCCACAATGGTATTCACTTAGCTGGTGGTGGCGCCATGTTGCACGGTTTGGACAAGCGTATTGAAAAGAAAACACAGTTAAAAGTGCATGTGGCAGATGATCCATTGAAGGCTGTTGTACGTGGAACGGGCGAGATTCTCAAGAACCTTGAAAAATACAAACCGGTATTAATTACCTAAGCCTCTTCAATCGTTAGCAGATGTTTCAATTACTCCAATTTATAGCGCGTCAAAAGGTCATCCTTTTGTTGGTTTTGCTTGAATTGGTCAATTTGTGGAGTGTTTTTAAATACAACTCCTACCAGCGAAGCTATTATTTCAATACGACCAATCAATGGGCTTCCTCTATTTTAGCCACGACATCAGAGGTGAAGAGTTATCACCAATTACGCGTGGTTAATGAGACGCTAGCGCGGGAAAATGCGCAATTGCGTTCGGAATTATTCCGGTTAAAGAGTCAGCAACAACCCGAATCCAAATTGCCCTATTATGTCAGTGAAGCGATGCTTAATCGCTATCAAGCTGTTGCCTCTCGCGTGATAGATCAGTCGACCCAAATGTCACAAAATTACTTGACCATTGACAAAGGTCTTCGAGATGGGATTCAACCTGGAATGGCGGTGATCTCTTCGTCCGGGATAGTGGGGAAGGTGATGTCTTGTACCGACAACCTATCCTTGGTGGTTTCTGTCTTGCATACCAATAATTCCGTTTCTGCTAAATTAAAACGGAGTGGGGAATTAGGTTATATCAAATGGGCTGGATACCAAAGTGAAGTGGCTGATCTGATGGATGTTTCCAAATACAAGAAGGTTGCGAAAGGCGATACCGTCGTTACATCCGATTACAATGCAGTGTTCCCGCCGAATATCCCCATTGGTATCGTAGCGAAAGTTGGGGTCGAAAAAGACGACACCTTTCATGATATCAAGGTCATGCTGTTTACCCATTATGCCACCTTGAAGTATGTTTATGTGATTAAGAATCGATTGGCTAGCCAGCAAGCTATTTTGGAGGCATCTAAACCCAAAGTCGAGTAAGCTATGACTGTTTCATTCAATTACAAATGGTTTTTTGCGGTCGTTTTATCCATGGCGATCCAAGTGTTGTTTTTGCGTGATATTGCGATTGCTAACATTGCTTTTTGTTTCATCTATACCTGGTTTTTGGTCAAAGCACCCATGAAGGTGAATCCCTTAATCTTGCTACCTGGAGCCATGGCGGTAGGCTGGGTGATTGATACATTTTATAATACGCATGGCATGCATGCTTTTGCCTGCGTCTTAGTTGCCTGGTTACGCCCATTATATTTTCGAATTTTAACGCCGGCAAACGGGTACGATGAGCGTTCCAGTATCTCCTTGGTTGAGATGAAGTGGCTCTGGTTTTTTTCGTATGTGTTTCTGATGCTTTTTAGTCATCATTTGCTGCTTTTTATGTTGGAAGCCAGCGATTGGGCCTTGATTGGCATGAGTTTATTGCGTGCCCTGACATCCACGATTCTCGGACTTGCCGTGTTTGGTATTCTCGAATTTTTCAATCGACCGCAATAGGTCTTTTTGTCAGATTTTTTCCTTCTCCCTTTTTGGTACTAGATTTGTAGGCACTCTGTCGTACATGAATATTATGTACTAAATGCCTACTCATGGAAACAAGCAGTCAAACAATCGCTTTGTCAGAATCAGAAGCGCGATTGTTATTCGATAAAGAATTTATGCCGCACCTCGATGCGATGTATAACTTTGCCCTTCGCTTAACAAATGACGAAGATGATGCCCAAGATTTGGTGCAGGATACCTGCATGAAGGCCTTTCGCTTTATTTCATCTTTTGAGCCAGGAACCTATGCGAAGGCCTGGCTATTTCGTATTCTGAAGAATAATTTCATCAATGATTATCGGAAAAAATCACGTGGTCCCTCCAAAGTAGAGTTTGAATGGGTGGAGCAATCTTTTTCCGGAGATGAAGACCAAGAGCCGGCGTCGCATGCCGACTTACACGCAGAAACGGTCAATGAGATGTTGGGAGATGAGATTACGGCGGCTATTCAGGCTTTGCCGGTCGACTTTCGTATGATTATCATCTTATGTGATTTGGAAGAGTTTAGTTATGAAGAAATGGCTCGGATTCTAAATATTCCTATTGGAACTGTACGTTCCCGTTTACATCGGGCCCGGGCGATTTTGAAGGAAAACCTCGCCAATTATGCAAAAACCAAAGGTTATCACTGACAATCTGTCACTTCCCCCAAATGAACTTTTTAGGTTCATCATTGTGTTATGAAACAAGCGCTTGACAAGCATACCCTCAAATGAAAAAGACCTGTACCCATCATTCGGATTGTTTAAAATTAATTCAGCGAATTCTCGACCGTGAGGCAACGCCAGAAGAGGAAGCGAAATTTCTCGCTAATAAGGATCAATGTTTGCCATGCCAAGAAGGCTATGCGCTTGAACAATCTTTGCGCAGAGCAATTAAGTCAAATTGTTCGACCAAATGTCCGCAGGATTTGTTCACACGAATCAAGGCAAAACTTTTTGTCGTTTTAATCCTTATTTCCATACTTATTCCGTTATTTTGCTAGCTAATTAAATCCGTAGCACTTGGAAGGTAAACTCATTATTTTTTCTGCACCCTCTGGGTCTGGCAAGACCACCATCGTCAGAGAACTTTTGGCGAATAATGCCAATTTAGGCTTTTCGATTTCGGCCTGCACGCGCGATAAGCGCGGTCGTTCAGAAGCGAATGGTCAAGATTATTATTTCATGACACCTGATGAGTTTCGTCAGAAAATCGATGAAGATGCATTTGTCGAATGGGAGGAAGTTTATCCAGGAGCCTATTATGGAACCTTGAAGGCTGAGATTGAACGCATTTGGGCTTCTGGGAAACATGTCATTTTTGATGTTGATGTAAAAGGAGGCTTAGCCTTAAAAAACTATTATAAAGAGCGGGCCTTAGCTATTTTTGTCAAGGTGCCTACCTTGGAAATGCTCGAAGAACGATTGCGTTCGCGTGGAACCGAAACGGAGGAATCCCTTTCCAAACGGATTTTTAAAATGAAATTCGAATGGTCTTTTCAAGACAAGTTTGATGTGGTTTTAGTTAACGATCGATTAGAGGATGCGGTACAAGAGGCGCAGGAGCTATTCGATTCTTTCACCCAATAGTCATGAAAATAGGCCTGTTTTTCGGATCTTTTAATCCCATTCATCATGGCCATTTAATCATTGCGCAAGCAGTAATGAATCAAACCGATGTGGATCAAATTTGGTTTGTGGTCTCTCCGCAGAATCCACATAAAAAGAGTAAAACACTTTTACATGAGTTTGATCGACTCGATTTAGTTGAACAAGCCATTGCGGACAATTATCATTTCAAAAGTTCAGACATCGAGTTTCATCTTTCGAAACCCTCTTTTACAATCAATACCCTGACGCATCTTTCGGAGAAATTTCCGAACGATGCTTTCAAGCTCATACTCGGTGGCGATAACCTGGAGCAGTTTAAAAGTTGGAAAAACTACGATAAGATTCTTGATTATTTCGGGCTCTATGTCTACCCGCGCGGAGACCAAGAAACATCTGATTTGTGGCTACATCCACAGGTTACACGCATTGAAGCGCCAATTTTGCAAATATCTGCTACCTACATTCGGCAATGTATCCAACAAGGTCAATCCATTAAATATCTAGTTCCTGATAGCGTGGAAAACTTAATTCAAACGAAAAAATTCTACATTTAGGCCTTTTCGCCTAAATCGTGTATTCCTTTTTCAGCCCCTTTCCTTTTCTGCGTATTTTACTTCTTTGGATCCTCGGAATACTGATTCATCGTAACCAATTTTTTGCACTGCTACTGCCCTTTTTTCTTTTAGATTGGTCGTGGAGGACGCTGTTTGCTTATTTGCTTGTAGGCGTCTCTTTTCTACATTCCGAAATTCTTTCGCTGCCGACTGACCCTAAAATTCCTAGCCATCATGCTTTTGTTATTCGTGTAAGCCAAAAGCCCATTCAAGGCCTACATTCCTATCGAATTCCTGCCGAGGTGCTCGCTGTCCGGTCAGCTAATCAATGGCGCGGTTTTCATACCCAATGTTTGCTGTTTATGCGTTTGGATCAAGACACTGTTCTTCCCGGTCAACATTATCTCGTGATGGATCCGCTGCAAGCCATCCAAAGCCCGATTATGCCTGAGGCGTTTGATTGGCGGTCATATTATGCGCAACAGGGTGTTTTCTATTCCAACTTTGTTCGTAAATCGGATTTAATAGTCTTGAACAAGCAATCCTCTCAAGAATCTTTTTTGAGCACTTTACGGGATGAGGCTTTGACATTACTTCATCAGGCTTTGCCACGCGGTGTTCATCGCCAAGTAGCTGATGCGATGTTTCTCGGCGTTTCGAATGGCTTGGATTTTGAGACCCGTCAATCTTATGCCTCTCTTGGGGCGATACATATTCTCTCTGTGTCTGGGATGCACATCGGCCTTTTATATCTTGGGCTGCAATTTGTTTTCGGATTTATCCGAAAATTCCGACCGTGGGGTTCTACCGTTTTTTTGTGTATTATGTTGCTGTTACTTTGGTCCTACGCTGCAATGACGGGATTTTCAGCTCCCGTTCTTCGTTCGGCTTGGATGTTTTCTGTCATGCTTTTAGGGCAAACTTATCGGAAGCGATTGAATCCATTGAATAGTTGGGCCTTTGCTGGTTTTGTACTTTTACTATTTACGCCAAATGATCTTTTTCAAGTGGGTTTTCAATTGTCTTTCATGGCCGTCCTTGGACTTCTTTTATTTCAAAATGGACTCGTTCATTGTTGGAAATTTCGCTATTGGTTGCCCAAGCAAATTTGGGAACTTTCCTGTGTTGCCTTCACCGCTCAATTGCTATCAGCACCCTTCATTATTTATTATTTTCATCAATTCCCACATCCATTCTATTTCTTTTTGTTGAATCCGCTTTTAGTGCTCTTATCCAGTGTCACACTTGGACTCGGATTTCTGTACCTCGCTTTAGCTAGTATTGGTTTCGGGGAATTCGTCGGTATTTGTCTGCGTTACAGCTTCGAGATATTGCATGGGCTCATGTTTGCCACGACCGACCATTGGATGACCGTGATGCCATTTATGCGTTTGAGCATCTTTGAGATGATCTGTTATTTCGTAGGCCTTATATTTATCGCCTATTGGTGGAAATCGCGTAAGCTTATCGGTTTACATGGATCTATTGTTACCGTTGGTTTTATCATTGCCTACCGCACATTCGAGTCGCCTCGCCAAGAGGCCTATTTAACGACCGACTCCGGAAATCCTGTTTTTGCCTGGATTGATGGGATGCATGGACGTTACCTTGGAATGCCATCGCCTGCATGGTTGCAGTCCAATGTCTCCGCTTGGTGGGCAATTCGACAAGTGGTTGACACCGTAGGGAATTCATGGCCAGAAGGCAGTTTCCGTTGGCATTACCAGGGAAATGATTTTGTGTATTTGACTAAACCTAGTTTATGTACAGATATGCGGGTTAGGCATTTGATACTCTCACCCCAACTAGATTTGCGGGACTCTAGGTTTTTGAAATCATGGCAACAAGCTACTTGGTATTTCCTACGGAAACCTTCTGATTATCGATTCGTAAAAATGCGCCCGTATTGGCCGCGTCGTGTAGTGTATTTATACCAACAACCTGCGGTTCATTTTCCATAAAAAAAGGCTGCCATTTTAGGCAGCCTTCTGTGATTAGCTTGGTTTCTTCTCGTTACGCTTACGCTCGTTTGGATCAAGGAAGATCTTGCGCATACGTAAAGATTTTGGAGTGATTTCTAAGTATTCATCCTTTTGGATAAACTCCATACACTCTTCTAATGAGAAGTTCAATTTCGGAGCAATTTTCGTTGCGGAATCAGAACCTGATGCACGCATGTTGGTCAATTGTTTCGAAGCTTGCAAGTTTACTTCGATATCGTTTTGACGATTGTGTTCGCCGACAACCATACCTGTGTAAACCTCCTCACCTGGATCGATGAAGAACACCCCTCTGTCTTGTAATTTATCAATGGCATAAGGAATTGCTGGACCTGTGTTCATCGAAATCAATGAACCATTGATACGACCAGGAATAGCACCTTTGAATTCTTCGTATGCAATGAAACGGTGTGCCATAATAGCCTCACCAAACGTCGCTGTCAATACTTTCGAACGTAATCCGATCAAACCACGTGAAGGGATGTTGAATTCCAAGTGTTGCAAGTCACCCTTTGGCTCCATAATCAACAATTCACCTTTTCCTTGTGTGGCTAATTCGATTACTTTACCCGCAACCTCCGCAGGAACGTCTACAACCAAGGATTCGATCGGCTCTAAGCGCTCGCCGTTTGGACCTTCTTTGAAAATTACTTGTGGCTGACCAACTTGTAACTCATATCCTTCACGACGCATGGTCTCGATTAATACGGACAAGTGAAGAATACCACGACCAAATACCAAGAATTTATCTTCGCTGTCCGTCGGAACAACTTTCAAGGCTAGGTTTTTCTCTGTTTCTTTAAATAAACGATCACGTAAGTGACGCGAAGTAACTAATTTTCCTTCTTTACCGAAGAATGGCGAGTTGTTAATGGTGAACAACATGTTCATTGTCGGCTCATCAATCGCGATACGCTCCAATGCCTCTGGATTTTCAGCATCTGCGATGGTGTCTCCAATTTCGAAATCTTCGATACCCGTTACCGCACAAATCTCACCACATTCTACTTTTTCGACCTTTACTTTACCAAGTCCTTCAAATACTTGAAGTTCTTTGATACGCATTTTCTTCGTTGTACCATCTGCCTTACAAAGCGCAATTGGCATCCCTTCTGTCAAGGTTCCTCGCTCCAAACGTCCGATCGCGATACGGCCTACGAAAGAAGAATAGTCTAATGATGTAATCTGCATTTGAGGCGTACCTTCTTGTACTTTGGAAGCAGGGATATGCTCAACGATCGCATCCAACAAAGGAATAATATTGTCCGTTGGTTTCTTCCAATCTTCACTCATCCACCCTTGTTTTGATGAACCGTAAACACATGGGAAATCCAATTGATCTTCCGTTGCATCCAAGTTGAACATCAAATCAAATACACTTTCGTGTACCTCATCAGGACGACAGTTTTCTTTATCTACTTTGTTGATAACAACAATCGGCTTAAGGCCTAAAGCGATGGCTTTGGACAATACGAAACGTGTTTGTGGCATCGGACCTTCGAAGGCATCCACCAACAAAATTACTCCGTCAGCCATACGCAATACACGCTCTACCTCACCGCCAAAGTCGGCGTG
>JACCDG010354998.1_pt1 | contig 10841 bp, 17 predicted proteins | sample 7442471 | NCBI WGS metagenome assembly JACCDG01 (sample SAMN15323444, study PRJNA562643) | freshwater metagenome | isolation source: river surface water | place: USA:Blue River Watershed | collected 2017-08-17 | reverse complement strand
TTTTTATTGAAAGATAACTCATGGATCTATTGACTATAGTAACATTTATAAGACATTTAGTTGATGATTCTATTGAGCCATTCGAATACTCTGATGATAGATTATCAGCTCTTGCTATAACTGCTGCTTCTTTTGTTAATATGGATATTTCAGCAAGTTATACTATTTCTTTATGTTCTCAATCTATAAGCCCTGAGCCAGATTCTAAGTTTATAAATTTAGTTTCTTTAAAAGCTGCTTGTATGCTTATGAGAAGTAATCATACTAGTTGGGCAAGAAATGATTTTCGCGTTAGCGATGGCCCAACAACAGTGGATGTTAAAGGTATAGCTGATAAAATAAAAGTTGCCGCAGATTCTTTGTGTGAGCAATATGAAAAAGCTAAACTTTATCACTTATTTGGTACTTCTGGCTGCATTATTTCAACTCCTAATTCGGATTCATAAATATGAAAAATTCAATATATTCACCAACTGGTAAGCAGAGATATAGCTCAGTAAGTTTAGAGCATACAAAAAACTGGGGAACTGCTAATGTAGTTGATACAAATAATACAGTAATAGATGATTCACAATTTATAAACATAGGAATATCTGTAGCCTCTGGAACTACCACTTTAGTAAATGCAACAGCTGATTGCTTTATTGAGGTAAGAGATTATGCAGTTAGCTCTGCAGCAAATAACACTTTTAAATTTAGGTCAGGATCTAATGATTTAACTGGTGTTATGAACGTTGCCGCAAATGGATCGGTAGTAGCAAATGGTGCGGCCGCTTTATTTAAATGTAATAAAAACGAAACATTTAATATTGTGACAACTGGCGCTCTTACAGGACATTTATCTTATAGGGTGATTTAATGAACGCGTATCAAAAATCAATTGAACTTAATTTAACGGGAACTTCTCAAGAGATAGTTAATCAGTTAAAAGCTAGTGGACTTACAGCCAATCCTATTAAACTTGATGACTTATTATTTCTACTTAATAATCGTGGAATGCTCATTCGGTTAATCCGTCCAGCTGACACTGGAGAAAAATGGGCTGGTACTATTGTTAATATGGTTCTTTATCTCAATACTAATGGGACACCTGAACAAACGACAGCTGTTAATCAATGGTTTTCTCATATAACTAATGATCGAAACAAAATATTTGACACAACACAAATCGCATTTTCATCTGCATTTTGGGCGTTAGCACAATCATTTGGGGGTCAACCAAATTTTCCAAGTGCAGAAGATTTTACGGCAGTCGCAGAATTGGGTGGCGGGTGGCTTTTTGCGGAGTTATCTGTTGAACAATATAATGCAGATAAGGTAGCAATTGAGATTACAACGGCTCAACAAGCACTCGCTTCAGACTGGGCAACCATGCAAAACGACGGCGGTATCAACACTGCAGTCGCTGCTGGTGATCGAGCAGCATTGAAGGCAGCACTACTCGCGGGGGCGGCTCAACTATGAGCATGAGTCAAGCCACACCACTTCGAATGAACGGATTCTTTACCGCTTCACCGGCTGCAATTGCATTCAGTGCGACGACGGTCGCAAGAGCCCATATTGCGATCTGTCAAAAGACCGGTACGATCGATCGAGTGAAGTTTCTTAAACGATCAGCAGCGGGTAACGGAGCAGTGATCGATTGTCGAATCGAGACAGTGTCAGGATCTAACCCGACCGGTACACTCGTAGCGGCTGGTGCTGATGGCAGCTTGACACTTGACGCAACCATGGGAGTGAAGACGATCGCACTAAACACCCCGCTAACTGTCACTGCCGGAGACATTATTGCAGTCGTATTATATTGCTCCAACGCCACTGGGACACCTTCAATTGCGGGATCGATTGCTACACCGTATTCGCTGCCGTCCAATTCAGCAGGTATTCCGGGGTATCGATCTAACGCGGGATTTTCAGTCGGGTCTGCAAGCGGCTGGACGAACAGTACAGTTAGTGCGATTATTTCGTTTGCAGGAGTTTACACTGACGGAGCACCATTAGTCGGGTCTGTCGTTCCGTCAGCAATTACAACTACAACTACTACCGTTCCGACGAGCGGTGCCAACAGTTATCTTGGTCTTAAGTTCGCTCCTGATTCGAATTGCGATCTTGAATACGTTCAGCTTTGCGGACGCGGCGACGGCAGTATAAACTTTGAGTGCTACGACAGCAGCAACAATCTACTCGGCACAACAAACACATTCGCCAGCGGAGTCATCGCCACTACTTCTGTAAACACGATCGCATTGCGATTTGCCACACCAATTGCTCTGACGGGCGGACAGAGTTATCGTTTGGTACAGCGGTCAGTCAGCGGGGCTAATAATAACCAAGTCTCACTGCAACTCGAAGACTCTGCGATGTTGTCGGTGCTATTTGGAACATGGTGTCAAACCACAAGTTCTGACGGGGCTACTTGGACAGATGATACGACTGGCATTTCTCCGGGAGTCTTGCCGTTTATTACCCCGACGACAAGTGGTGGCGGATACCGACCAGTAAATATTAGAGGGGGAGCGGATCAATGAAAATCAAGAGAGGTTCGACCTCTGTGCGACGACTTATCTTTATTGCTGACAGCAGTAGTGCATCCGGGGCAGGACTTACTTCGCTAGTGCATAACACAGCGGGATTGGTGGCATACTACTTCGCTGGAGATCTGTCTAATGATGTGCAGATTACTCTCGCAACTGCAACACTTGGTACATTTACTAGTGGTGGATTTGTTGCGGTTGACAACACGAATATGCCCGGATGGTATGAGATAGGTATTCCTGACGCAGTGCTAGATGGGGGCAACGAAGCTATTATCCAGCTTCGAGGCGCGACGAATATGGTGCCAGTGAATATCTACATTGAATTGGATGCGTTTGATTATCAAGTAGCAACGCAGTCAGTCAACGTAACTCAAATAACAAGTGGTATCGTTAATGAAATATCAGATGGGGTACTATTAAGAAACGTTTCTAATGTAGAGGCAACCGCTGGAGAGCACACTTTAGCTACTGCTGTACTAAGTATGCTTGAATGGGAAATATCTGGTAATGATTTAATAATTAAACGTACTGATGGTACGACTGTTCATTATACTAAAACATTATCATCGGCAACTGGTACTGGTGATGTAATAACAGGGTTGAATTAATGGACTACGAAAAACACTACAATTTATTGATTGAGAGAGCTAAGAATAGAACCTTAGAAGGTTATTCTGAAAAGCATCATATTATACCAAAATGTATGGGTGGAAGTAATTCTAAAGATAATATAGTTAAGCTAACAGCAGAAGAGCATTATGTAGCTCATCAGTTGTTGGTGAAGATATATCCTGACCATCATGGCTTGCTTTGGTCTGCTAATGCCATGAGTATGAGCAATAATAAGCAAAAGAGAAATAATAATAAGTCTTATGCTTGGTTGAGAAAGCGATTTTCAAAGATGATATCTGAGACAAATATCGGTAAAAAACATACTCCTGAGAGTATCGAGAAGATGTCTAAGAGCAAACTTGGAAAGAAGACTGGTCCTAGATCTCAAGATACAAAAAATAAAATGTCTGCGGCTTCTAGTGGCGTTCCTAAGAGTGAGGCTCATAAGTTGGCGTTATCTAAAGCAAAAATTGGCAAAAAGAGACAGCCCCACTCAGAAGAAACTAGGTTTAAAATGTCTATAGCTATAAAAGAAGCTAAAAAGAATGAAGATCTCTCTTATATGCAAGAGGAAGAATATAAATTGAAACAATCAAACAAAATGAAAGAGATCTGGGAGAAACGCAGATCTGGAATTTTACCTACACCTAACCACAAAAAGGATAAATAATTATGGCTGTTTTTCAGAAAATAAACAGTTTTGTTGAAGCTTTGGCTGAGAAATCGCACAATTTGGGTAGCGATGTTTTAAAGATTATGCTTACTAACTCTGCACCTTTAGCAACCAATACTGTAAAAGCAAATATTACAGAGATTTCTGCTGGTAATGGTTACACTGCCGGTGGAACTGCTGTTACTATTACTGCCTCTTCCCAAACCGCAGGTTTGTATAAATTGGTGGGCAATGATATTGTATTCACTGCAAGCGGTGGATCTATAGGCCCATTCAGATATGCTGTTTTTTACAATGATACGGCGACTAATGATGAATTGATAGGCTGGTGGGATTACGGCGCAAGTATTACACTTTTGGCCGGAGAAACTTTGACTGTTGACCTAGATGCTACAAATGGTATTTTAACAATTCAGTAGTATCATCCATGATACAGTAATAACAATTCGCATCCTGCTCATAATCACAAAAGGGTAAAATAATGGGTCTAGAATATTTTGGCGGACCAAGAACTTTAAACGGATTAGTCGTAGAAGATCAAACTTTTGCGGTTGCGAGCAGCGGTACGGATTTTGGGATTGTATCTAGTGGAACTACGCATACTTTTAATTTACCAAGTGCGAGTGCATCAAATAGGGGTTTAGTTACTACTGGCACACAAACGTTTGCTGGAGCAAAAACTTTTTCTAGTGATGTCACAGCTACAGGATTTAAAAGTGGAAATGGGGGATTGTTTTTCCCGTCTGGATATACTGTATTAAGAGATTATTCTGGAAATAATGTTTTTGGTATTCACGTTACAGCTAATACGCCCATTTGCTCAACAAATGGATATGGTATAGGGTCTAATTATTATACTCCAGATGTTATTTTAGTGAGAGATTTGGCAAATATACTTGCTCAACGTAATTCGACAAGTGCTCAAACTTTTAGAATTTATAGTACATATACATCTTCAACTAATAACGAATTTTTACAACTTAGAGCAGTTGCTGGCAACAATTTTGAAATTGGTACGCAAAATGGTTCTGGCGGTGGAACACTACGTGGCTTAACTATTGGTAAATACTTAAATGGAAGTAGTACGATTACACCGTGGATAACAATACAAAATGATGGATTGTGTACATTTTCTAGTGACATAATTGCTAGTTCAGTTACTTCAGAAAATTCGTACTATATTTATGATACAGTTGGAGATAAGTATAAGTATATATCTGCTTCTGATAATAGTTTTTATTTACTTGATGCTGATACAGATGAATATTGTGATATACAATCTGGCGCATACACTGGCGATAAGTTTTATATAAGAGCATCAACCAAAAATATATCAGCATCTGATTATCCAGATTTTCAAATATACGCAAGAACTTTTAACTTTGAATCTGGATCTAGCACTTCTGATTATAGACAATCTAGATTTTGTCAATTGACACTTACAGCCGCATCAGCGTTTACAGTAACTAATGGGGCTACAGTTTGTATTGATGGGCCAATAATAGCTGGCACAAATGTTACCATAACTAATAATTATGCTTTAAAAATAAATACTGGTATTTCTTATTTTGGTGGAAATACAGTATTTTCTAAAGCTGTTTATCAGTCTTCTGAAATAACAAATACTCCATCTGGTACTACTCAAACTTTGACTCTTAATAATGGAAATCATCAAACTCTCGATTTAAGTTCTGCCACCGGATCAGTAACAGCTACACTTACGGTTCCTTCTAATGCGTGCGCAGGAACTATTATTGTAAAACAGCATGCAAGTGCCGCAAAGGGTATTACTTGGGCGGTTTCTGCCGGTACCATTAAATGGTTAGGAACAGAGCCTACATGGGGATCTGATGGCGTTGGATCTTATCGAGTTATCTCTTGGAGATATAATGGATCTATTATGTTCTTAATGTCTACAGATGTAGGTTAAAAATGGCAACTGTAACTAGTTATAATTCTTCTTATATAGAGCTATCAGACGGCGATGAAAGCTGGTCTGGAACTGCACCGACTGGACCATCTGGCGGCTCACTTTCTTGTGATGTTCCACAGGATACGTCAAATAGTCTCAGATTATATAATTATGGATTTTCTATACCAGATGAAGCAATCAATGGAATAATTGTGAATATATATTGTAGTAGTTCACGCGCCGATATAATGGTGGTACAACTCTATGATGGAACATCTTTGGTTGGTTCCACAAAAAACGGTGTTTGGAATTCTAATCAAATTTTTGGAACATCTTCTGATATGTGGGGGACATCATTAACTTACGATAAAATAAACTTAACTAATTTTGGAGTAAGAATTTATGGTACAGGAATAGCAAATGGATCTAGTATAACTTTGATTAGAAGTGAAATTACAGTAAATTATGGCGCCGGAGATCCCGGTGGCGGTGGATCTGGAACAAAGTTTCTATTTAACATTTTTTAGGGTAATATATAATGGTAATTGAATTAAAACAAGAAGACGTAGCAGTAATCCCACCAAAGCAAGAGGTAGTTGCATCTTTAATGTGGATTACACAGATGATAATTAGGTCGCCGGGTCCAGATTATGAAGGATCAGTTGTAATTGAATACGTTCCAATGACAAGTGATAAGAAAATAGTTGCCCGTGGAACAAATGGAGAAGATTTAACCAAATCAATTAAAGTTGATGAACTTTATAAAGATATGCAAAGTTGCCCAGAATTAGCTACGGCTTTTGGGGCAATACTTGCAGCCGTAAAACCTTTAGAGGCATATCTTGCTGTTAAGAATGCCCCAGCAGAAGAACCAGTAGGAGAATAATTATGTCGGAATTAAACAAAGAAGAAATTGTTATCATTTTGGAAGCTTTGAATTTTTTGCTAAAGAATCAACAGGATGCATTAGCAGCAAGTTCTAAAATAGTACCAGTGGCAGAAAAAGTTAAAAGTCTTTTAAAAGAGGATAAGTAATGGCAACGCAAACAATAGAATTTAGAGCTGCCACCGGATTAACGATCACGGCTAAATTGTTTGCTGCGGGATCAGACACTGAGGTGGCCAGTGTTTCTGCAACTGAAGCGACAAATCGTAAAGGTACGTATTTGGCGGCTTATACAGATATACCTATTGGTGAATATATGCTTATAGGATTATCTAGCGGGGCGCCCGTGTGTTCTTGGTGGACCAATTTAGTGCTTAGCACCATGACTTTTCAGGTTTATGATAATCCTAATTTAAAACTTTTACAAGCTTTAAAAACAGCAGTATTAGGCGTAGTTGGATCTGGCTCAACAACAACATCAGTAGTCACAAGTTCTCTTTTACCTGCCGCTGCTGTCAATAATCAGTTTAAAGGCTTAATACTTAAGTTTACAGATGATACAACTACCGCAAATTTAAGAGGACAGGGTTGTGAAATAACAGCGTCTACTTCTGGTGGTGTTTTAACAGTTTCATCTTTAACTACAGCGCCAGTTTCTGGTGATGTCTTTGTGATTCAATAATGGCAATTACCCGTCATTCTTTAGGTTCCTTTGGAAGAAAAGCTGGTAGTTTAAATAAACAAACTTCCACATTAGGGTGGCGTACGCCGTTTGCAAGACACGTTGGGTATGCGGGTTTTGCCTCAACTTCAACAAGTAGCACACTCACAGCAGATGGAGCTATTTATTTATTAAATGGTAATTCAGCAAGTTTATTGTATAATAAATTAATAACGGCTGAATCAAATTCTTTTATTTTAAACGGTCAAAATGCTACGCTTGATTATGATAGATATTTATCTTGTGCTTATGGCCAATATAGCTTTACTGGTAATAATGCCAATTTAATATCAACTAGAATACTTACGGCGGCGAATACAAGTTTTTCTTTAACTGGTAATGACGCATTAATCACCAAAAATAGTATATTAATATCTAATGGTGCAGCTTTTATTCTTTCTGGTCAAGATGCCAATCTTAAGAAAAATAGTGTTTTAACATCAGATAATACAAGTTTTATTTTATCAGCACAAGATGCCTTTTTTACTAAAACATTACTTTTTATATTAGACTCTGGACAAATAATACTTAGTGGGCAAAACGCGCTATTAAATAAAAACAGTTTACTTCTAGCTAATAATTCTTCTTTTATTTTAAATGGTCAAAGTTCTAATTTACTTAAAGGATTTTTAGTAAGCTCTGATAATGGATCATTCATTTTAAATGGTCAAGATGCCGGATTAAAACATAATAAAGTTTTAAATTTAAATTCTGGTGGATTTTTATTAAATGGACAAGCGGCCAATGTTATTGCCCAAAGACTTTTAATTGGTCAATCAGAGTCGTTTATTGTTACAGGTAATGATGCGGGCTTATTCTATAATAAGATATTATCATTAGATTCTGGAACATTTTTAATAACAGGCTTTGATACTGGATTTGTAATAACTTTAGCAGAGTCAAAGAAAAACTTAGAGTTTTTAATGGAAATAAAACGATCTAATAACTTTGATTTAAATATTAAACGATTTAATAATTTAGAACTAAACGTTAAAACATCTCATAATATATCTGGATAATATAATGGCCTGCGAATCACAAATACACGTTGGAAATAAAAATGTAGACTTTGTTATAACAATAACAGAAGATTGTTTACCGATAGATGTATCTACAGCTACTGTTAAAACAATTTATTTTACTAAGCCAGATGGGTCAACTTTAACTAAGACAGCTTTGTTTGTAACAGATGGTACAGATGGGCAAATACATTACAGTACAATAGATGGTGACTTAGACCAACCCGGCCTGTGGAAAATACAAGCTTATATAGAATTAGGTACGGGAAGCTTATATAGCAGTGTTATTAAAACATTTAAAGTATTTTGTAATTTATATTAAATAATGGAGTAATAAATGAAAACGGGTCAATCTATGACGCCAACTGGTATATTTATGGTTATTGCTGTTTGCTCTATTCTTTTATATGATGTTTATGCATTTGCATCTGGCGGCGTTGCGTCCACGGTCAGTAGATTCTTAGAGGGATCATTTGATCATTATCCAGCAATATTATTGGGCGTAGCTTATTTATTGGGCCACATTATAAGTCCAATGAAATGTAAAAAATGTCTTGAAAGAGAATTAAATGACAGTACCGGACATATCAAAGATACTTAATAAAGCAAAAGAAGTTTATGACGCAACTCATGAGCAATGGCTAAACAGTGATGTCGTTGGCATAAATATAACTTTGTATTATCCACCTAGATATGAAGAATGTCCAAATTGTGAATTTTCAACATATGGCGATGGCACAAGTACTGTTTATAAAGCTGGCGGGCCAGCACCATACACATTAGGAAGTTGCCCACTTTGTGGCAGCGCTTCCTGTAAAAAAGAAGTTGAAGTAACTGAAATTGTAAAATTAAGAATCTATTCTATAGACTCTACATCTTTTACTCGTAGTACCATGAAGAAGCTTGGTATAAGCATTGATCAGCCACAAGGTGAGCTGTTAACTATAGGGCGAATATCAGATTTGCCAAAAATTAAAGGTTGTAATTATGCGGTTTTTTATTCTGATCAAGAGGCAAAAGTGGGTTCTTTGAGATACAAATTGTCTACTGAGCCCACGCCTCATGGATTTGGAAAAGATAAATATTTTTATTGTTTTTGGAGTAGAGTATAAAATGGGTAATATATTAACAAGTAATAGTAAAATTCAGCAAAAACTAGCAGAGGCTATTCGTAAAAAGGTTTATGAAAGCAACGGTTTTTCGCGTGTAAATAAAAAATTTGATACTATGCTAGATGAAGTTTACGCTGTAATAAACGAAGGCTTGTTAAACAATGACACATTTAATAGTTTAGTAAATGGAAAATTACGAGCTGATTTCGGGCTTGATGATGAAAAAGTTTCTATTTTACCAACTTTATTTATAGATTTAATTGAAGCTTTTTATCAAATTCAAATGCTTGGTGAAGGTGATGATATTTACCGCGTAGAATTTGTTATAAAACAACGCGAAGAATCTGATCCCTTTGTTCAATCAGCTTTTAATAGAGCTCATTATGTTTCTCAAAGATCTGGTGAATTAGTTGAATGGTTAAAATGGCTACTGTTTTCTGGAACAAGTGGTGTAGTTGAGTCATTTGTTGTTAGGTACGAAGTAGACAAAGGTAGATCTAAATTGGCTTTTATGAGAAAAGCTAATGGTCAAAGTTTTTCTGTTGATCCAGAATTTGCTGGTACTGAAAATTCAAATATGGTAACTAAAGTTTTAGCTCAACAAAAAGATAGAATTTTAGCAGTATTTAGAAAGCATTTAAATGTCTCTAATTAATGTATGTAATATTTCAGATATGTCTTTTAGTGAAAAGCTAGAAGTTAATTTAATTTCTGCATTTGATTGGGGATTTGTAAATCGCGGCGGATATATAAATGTAAATATAAATCAAACCGGGGCATACATTGATAATAGAAGTATTCTTGAAAAAGTAAATGATTTATCATCAACTGGCGTTTTATACTGCGGCCCAGAAAGTTGGGTATATGAATCAGATGTTTCAAGTGTACCAGCTCCATTAGTTCCTTTAGTTTATGTAAATAACGTTTTGGATGTATCTGGAACTATAAACTACAGAGATGGAATTGTTAAGCCAAGCGTTTTTGTTCCAGCTACTGGCGTTGTAAAAGCTAGGTTTTCTTATAAATGGGTCAATTTTACTTCGGCCCGCAAAAGTAATTCACGCAGGCAAATACAATATAGACAAACAAGAACTGATTTAAATAAAGTTGATATAGGTATTCCAGCTGAAATCAAGATACCTTTACCAACTGTTACAATTGATGTTCCATCTGTTACAAAGTCTAAACAGTATGACATAATGAGATATGGTTCAAGATTATATTTTCATGATGTTAATATGTATATAATAGGTGAATCTGCGGCAGATGTTATTAAAATTTGTGATATAATTTGCTCGCAAGCTGGTGATGTTATTAATTCGTTTGATCCTAAATTAGTGGTGCAAGCTGATGACTTTCCATTAAAATT
>JACCDG010205678.1_pt1 | contig 10841 bp, 12 predicted proteins | sample 7442471 | NCBI WGS metagenome assembly JACCDG01 (sample SAMN15323444, study PRJNA562643) | freshwater metagenome | isolation source: river surface water | place: USA:Blue River Watershed | collected 2017-08-17 | reverse complement strand
TAGAGGGTGCGACGATGTTTAATCGAAAACAGTTGTTTCGACGTATTGCGATTGTTGGTGTGGGATTCATGGGCACATCGTTGGGGTTGGCGATTAAGAAAAAGGGATTGGCTCAAACCGTTATTGGTATTGGTCGCCATGAAACTTCTTTAAGAGAAGCGACTGATTTAGGCGCTATTGATGAATCCACTTTAGATTTACAAAAGGGGATACAGAATGCGGACTTAATTGTGTTAGCTACACCAGTTAATTCAATTATTGATACCTTAGATGCCATTGGTCGTCATCATAAACGTGGGTGTATTATTACCGACTTAGGAAGCACCAAAGCCACCATCGTTGAAAAGGCGGACAAGGTACTGCATCACTCGGTATTATTTGTGGGTTCACATCCTTTAGTTGGTTCTGAGAAAAAAGGCCCAACTCATGCCGCAGGGAATTTGTACGAAGGTTCTGTCTGTTTAATGACACCGACGGATAAAACCAATCGTTTGGCCAAAGAAAAGATTAAACAGTTTTGGTCACAGCTTGGGGCTACCGTTAAGACATTATCTCCAGTTGAACATGATGAAGCATTAGCCTATGTGAGTCATTTACCACATTTAATGGCGTTTGCTTTAATGAAAGCTGTTCCAGATAAAATGTTTGATTATGCCGCTGGTGGACTTAAAGATACAACACGTATCGCTGCGTCTGACCCAGAGGTATGGCGCGATATTGCCTTATCCAATAATAAGCCTCTCTTAAAAGCATTAGATGAAGCAGTAAAGAATTTATCAGTAATTCGCAAAGCCATTGTTACCAAAGACAAAGACGGATTGAATGATGCGTTTGGTCAAGCGAAAGTGAAACGGGAAAAATTGGATAAAACTCATGCAAGCTAAGAAATTAATTATCACGCTCGACGGGCCTGCTGGCGCAGGGAAAAGTTCAGTATCGAAAGCATTGGCGAAGCGCTTAGGTGTTTCGTATTTAGATACAGGGGCTATGTATAGAGCGTTGACGCTTAAAGCATTGCGTGCAAAGATTGATTTAACGAATGAAGCCGCCTTAACTCAAATGGCCCAAGCATCAACTATCGATTTTGAGCCTAATGCCAAAGGTGATTTGGTCGTCATGCTCGATGGAGAAGATGTTTCCGTCGGTATCCGCGCCGTTGACGTTACCAATAATACCCATTATATCGCCCGCGTGCCTGGTGTGCGTGAAGTTTTAGTAAAGAAGCAACAGGAAATTGGTCAAGCCAAGTCCTTAGTTTCCGACGGGCGTGATCAAGGGACCATTGTTTTTCCTAAAGCAACCTATAAATTTTACCTTGATGCGGATGTGGAAGAGCGTATTGGTCGTCGCTACCGTGAATTAACAGCATCAGGTAAGACTGTTGATATTAATGCCTTGCGTGCGGAGATGATTGATCGTGACCATAAAGATTTTAGCCGTGCGGTTGGCCCTTTAAAGAAAGCTGAAGATGCGATTGTGATTGATTCAACCGGTTATGATGTCGAAGGCTCGGTTGATTTAATCATGAAGCATATTAAATAAGTATGTCACAACAATTCATTAGAAATTTTTCGATCATAGCTCACATTGATCATGGGAAGTCGACCTTAGCCGATCGTTTGCTCTTATTCGCGGGAGCCATTGATGAACGTAAGTTTCGCAATCAATTGCTCGACGATATGGACCTTGAACGTGAGCGGGGGATTACCATTAAAGCTTCTGCAGTACGTCTCAATTATAAAGCCAAAGATGGTAATGAGTATGTCTTTAATCTCATTGATACACCTGGTCACGTTGACTTTTCTTATGAAGTAGAGAAATCATTACGTGCGTGTGAAGGGGCTTTATTATTAATTGATGTCACCCAAGGTGTGGAATCTCAAACCATTGCCAATTATTACCTCGCCATTGATAGTAATTTAGAAATCCTTCCCGTCATTAATAAAATTGATATTGCCAATGCTGATATCGACGAGGCTAAGCGCCAATTCCGTGATGTCTTGCGTTTTAAAGAAGAAGATGTTCAATTAGTGTCGGCCAAAGAAGGTCTTAATATTGATGGGCTTTTTGAGAAAATTGTGAGTTTTATCCCAGCTCCCGAGGGAGATGCGAATGGGCCTTTAAAAGCACTTATCTTTGACATGAAATATGATATTTATAAAGGCATCATTGTTTATATCCGTGTCTTTGATGGTTCAATCACACCGGGGATGAAAATTCGTTTCATGAATTTGGAACATGATTTTGATGTGCAGGAAGTTGGTATTTTTGCGCCTCAAATTCAATCCATGAAGAAATTATCAGCGGGCGAAGTAGGTTACATGACCTGTAACTTGCATGATCCGTCCCAAGCCCGCGTCGGTGATACTGTTACCGAGCTTAATCGTCAATGCGCCAGTGCTCTAGAAGGGTATCGCCAATTAAAGCCTTTGGTGTTTTGCGGGGTTTATCCGGTGAATGCCGGTGATTACAGTTCCATGCGTGAAGCCATTGATAAATTACGTCTTTCTGATCCGAGCTTAAGTTATGAGCATGAAACATCTCAATCTTTTGGTCATGGATTTCGTTGCGGGTTCTTAGGCTTGTTGCACATGGAAATTGTGCAAGAACGGTTAGAGCGCGAGCATGATTTAAATTTAATTCTCACGACCCCTAACGTAGGGTATAAAGTTTATTTGCGTGATGGGTCTGTGGTTGACTTAGAAAATCCGTCGGAAATACCAAATGGTACCGATATTTTACGCATTGAAGAACCAATCTTAGCGGTATCCATTTTCACACCGGTTGGCTATATGGATGCTGTTATGGAATTGGCCAAACGCAAGCGTGGGGTGTATCAAAAAAGCGAATTCATCGGCGACCGCATGAAAATCGTTTTTGATATTCCTTTATCAGAAGTTATTGTTGATTTTAATGACATGATCAAAAGTTCTACCCGTGGTTATGGGTCTATTGATTATGAATTTAAAGGCTATTCACCAGCTCAAATTACCAAACTTGATATTCTCATTAATGATGAGCCCTGCGATGCTTTTTCCTGCATGGTGCACAAAGACCGTGCGTATGATAAAGGTTTAGCGTTGGTAAGTAAGTTAAAAGATTTAATCCCGCAGCAATTATTTGAAATCAAAGTGCAGGCCACTGCTGATGGACGTATCATTTCTTCCGCACGTATTAAATCGATGGGGAAAAATGTGACGGCCAAGTGTTATGGTGGTGACATTTCCCGTAAACGCAAGTTATGGGAAAAGCAAAAAGAAGGTAAAAAGAAATTAAAGCAAATTGGTCGCGTTGAAGTCCCTCAAGAAGCATTCTTAGCAGCATTAAAAATCTAGGATAAATAGACACCATGACTAAAAAAACGTGGCAAGCAATTGCATGGGAATGGACAGAATCATTACTCGTTGCTTTAGTTTTAGCAATTTTAATCCGCTCCTATTTGATTCAACCCTTTAAAATTCCTAGTGGTTCCATGCGCATGACCTTGATCGAAGGGGATCATTTATTCGTCAGTAAATTACGCTATGGACCGATTTTACTTCCTGAAATCCATTCACCTGAATTCTTAAAAGAAAAAGTAGATATACAATGGCCGAATGCGCTTAAACCGCTGACCAAAATTCGTTTGCCAGGCTTTACAAAACCTCAACGAGGGGATGTGATTGTTTTTATTTTTCCTGAAGACCGTAGCAAAGATTTTATTAAACGTCTTATTGCTGGTCCCGGTGAAACCGTTGAAATTAAAGAGGGGAAGATTTTAATTAACGGAGAAGAAGTTACCGACCCGCGCATTGCCAATACGTATTATTATAATCGCGGTGAGTATGGCCAAGAAGGAGTTCCGATTAGCGTTCCCCCAGGTCATTATTTTGTTTTAGGTGATAATAGCTCCTCAAGTCACGATAGCCGCTATTGGGGTTTTGTGGATGAGAAAGATGTGCTGGGTCGTGCCGAAGTTATTTTTTGGCCATTGAATCGCATTAGGTTTATTAAATGAAGCGCCTAATCACCGTTGTGATGTGCTGCTGGTTATTAGGGTGTCAGCATGCGCCTGTTAAGAATTCAGCGACGGAGAGCCAGTCCGATGTGATTAAAGCGGTTGGGACCATGACCGAGGGATTAACGAATCAGGCGATTTCCCCCGAAGATCTCAAGCGCTTAGGCACACAAATGCAGCATGATCCAGAGGCGCGCAGTGCTGTTGAAGCGGTCAATCAAGCCATGCAAGCCCAGCAAACAGGGATTCGATATTGCCCTGTGGATGGCAAGAGATTTAGCAATAAAGTCAGTGTTTGTCCCTTGTGTGGGGCTCAATTAAAGGATTTAGACGAGTAATGGGCTTAACGTTTGCGAATAAAGTCACGGTCGGACGAATTTTACTTGTCCCATTTTTTATTGTGACAGTAATGTCTGTATCGCCGACGCGCAAGGTGTTGCATTTGGTGGCGATCATTCTTTTTTTAGTAGCAATTATATCCGATGTTATCGATGGGTATATTGCGCGCACCCGCGGGCAAAAAACCCGTGCAGGGGCTATTCTTGATCCCTTGGCGGATAAGATTTTATTGATTAGTGCATTTGTGTGTTTGTATGCCAAGCGCGAGTATTTCACATCCCCAGATTTTCCTTTATGGTTTGTCGTCGCTATTATCAGTCGTGATGTGATTTTATTAATTGGGGCCATGTTAATTAAAATGATGACAGGCTCATTGAATGTGAATGCGAATAAATCAGGAAAGTTTACAGCTTTCTTACATATCTTGTGTGTGCTTGGTGTATTATTACAAATTCCAGCAAGTCAGTTAATTTGGCCTTTGGCTTTAGGGGCGACAGTTGTTTCAGGCGTTATCTACATTAAAGAAGGGATCAAAATAATCAATGATGGCGGTCTCAATCATTCTTAGTTTGGTATTAACGTATATTATCGGTGCTATTCCAACAGCGTATTGGTTTGGTTTATTAAAGGGTATTGATATTCGTACCCAAGGTTCTGGGAATGTCGGTGCCACCAATGCCTTTCGTGTGTTGGGCAAAGAAATGGGAACAGCAGTATTGTTAATCGACATTGCTAAAGGTATTATTCCGACGACTATAATTGCCAATTGTTTTGGATTGACACAACCATGGATGCTTGTCTTAATCGGCGTCACAGCCGTGTGCGGGCATAATTGGACAGTATTTTTGAATTTCAAAGGTGGTAAAGGTATTGCCACCACACTCGGGGTTATTATTGGTTTTGCTATTCAAGTGCCCGAAGTACGTCCTGTATTGCCGGTTGTTCTTTTAACCTGGGGTATTGTGTTTTTATGTTCGGGGTATGTGTCATTAGCCTCATTAATTGCGGCTGTGATGTTTCCTGTGGCCATGGTGTATTGTGGTGCGCCGTTTATTATGCAAATCATGGCGATTGTCCTCTCAGTTTTTATTGTGTTTCGTCACCGTCCCAATATCCGACGCCTCATTGAAGGCCGAGAAAACCGCGTTAACCTTCCTTTTCTTAAAAAATAATCTTGACAAAACGACTGGGTGTAGTATTCTTTCGTTACATATACGTTAATATTTAACTTAGATAAAAATAATGCATCGACGGTAAATAAATCGTATATCTATTTAAAATCAAATTAAAGAATCAATTATTAACTTATATAGCCAGGTGAGCGATTAATTATTGCGCCAAGCCAGTATTCGTTGTGAGTAAGCGAAGGATGCGCTGGTCATGATTGAAAGAGAAATAGAGAAAGATGGCAAGAAGGTTGTTGAAGTGCGTTCAAATGGGGGGAAGCTTCTCTATATTAAGACGGCTGAGGGCTATGAAATGAAATGTCCTCGTACTAAGCAAATATGTCTTGTGAAATATACAGACATGTTAAGTGATTGTTATAAAAATTTACAAAATTTGAAAGACAAATAGAAGAGGCGTAATGGCACATATTTCTTTAAAAAGTGATGATTGCCGTATTTTTATTAAAAATGGTGTCTTGCGTTTTCAAGCGCTTCGTTATGACAGCCAAGGTGCCATTTTAGATCAAGTTACCGTAAACTTGCCATTAGATATGACACATAAATTTGCATTTGTTGAGAATTTTGATGAGAAGGATCAAACGAATAGTAAGACCAGCCGCATTAAAGGGTTGATCAATGATGATGAGAAGAATTAATTATACTGTTTGATTTTTATTTAAGTGAGGCCGCAACGAGAGCCCATACACATGGTATGTATGGGTTTTTTAACGTGCATTGCGCTCCATAAGCCAGGTAAGCGCTTAACAAATATACCAAGCCAAAAACCAGTTTAGATGTGATTAACCGTAGGAGAATAACATGGTCACAAAATGCATTTCATGGACGGTGTTCAGTGCTTTTATCATAGGGATTTCTATTAATCCGGTTTGTGCGAGAGAAAACAACAAACAATTAGCCAAAGATTTTGCGCAAACCTATGCGCAACTTGCTTTTCTCAGTTATCAAGATTCTGCAAATACAGTCGGTCAATTGGAAGAAGCTGTGGAGAATTTAGCGGATAATGCTTCTGATGATGCATTGAATGCTGCGAAGAAAGCCTGGATTGCATCACGTATTCCTTATGGTCAAACCGAAGCATTTCGTTTTGCCGATGGTCCTATCGATGGCACCAATGATAAAGGTGAAGAAGGTCCTGAAGGGCGTATTAATGCCTGGCCTTTAAATGAAGCCTACATTGACTATGTGAAAGATAATCCAAAAGCTGGAATCATTCAAGATGAAGCGATTAATCTTACTGAAGATGTTTTAGTGAGCAAAAATCAAAGTGATGATGAAGCTGATGTCACAACCGGTTATCATGCCATTGAATTCCTATTATGGGGTCAAGATTTTAATGCTGCTGGTCCTGGTCAACGTAGTGCTACTGACTATGTTAAAGGGAATAAGATTAATGAACGCCGTGGTCAATACCTTGAATTAACAACGGAATTATTAGCTAAAGATTTGTCCAGCATTGTCGAAGCCTGGGCTCCTGAAGCAAAGAATTACCGCAGCAAATTTTTAGGTTTATCGACGGATGAAGTATTAACCCATGCCTTGACATCTTTAGCCACATTAAGTGGTTTTGAATTATCATCTGAACGCATTGCCACCGCATTAGACAGTGGTGATCAAGAAGATGAGCATTCATGCTTTAGCGATAATACTCATGTTGATTTTGTGATGAACGCCAAGGGTATTGATAATATTTACTATGGCCGTTATGGTTCTTATCAAGGCACAGGTCTTGATAAAATTGCAGCTGAAGTTGATGCTGATTTAGCCAAGAAGATTGACGCACAATTGACTAAAACACGTTCTATCGTCGAAGCAATTAAACCACCCATTGATCAAATTCTTGCAGGACCGAAAGAGGCTCCAGCACGTGTTCAATTAGAAGAGTTAGTGAAGTCCTTACAAGCCCAAGCTGAATTATTTAAAGAACTTGGCACTAAATTAGGGTTAACCGTTGTTATCAAGAGCTAAGAAAATGATTTATCGGGTTCACGTCTATATGCTTATTCTTTTATTAGCCGGCTGTGCTGGTGCTAAAGGAAGTATCAAAGCAGATAGGCGTGATCCTCGGTATTTAAGCGGGGGAGAGGGGACTGTCTTTAATGTGACAGACCAGGCATTTACTTTGCCTGATGCCCATATGCCCGTCGGAAAAATAAGAGAATTTACGTTTGGTAATCGTTTATTTAATACCAATTGGGTTGTGGCCCCTTCCTCTACGACGAAGTTTGATGGATTAGGGCCAACGTTTAATCGTGTATCGTGTTCGGCCTGTCATACATTTGATGGCCGTGGCCGTCCTCCTGAAGAAGGCAAGCGCATGGAATCGATGCTGGTGCGCATTAGTCTTCCAGGCCAAGGTGAACATGGGGGTGTGGTTCCTCATCCTTCTTATGGGGACCAAATCAATGATCGTTCAATACCTGGGGTGCCAGCGGAAGGACGCGTGACGGTTTATTATAGTCAATCACAAGGGCAATATCCTGACGGTACACGGTATGCGTTGCGCGTGCCTCGGTATGAATTTGATGATTTAGCATTTGGTCCTTTGGGTAAAGATATTTTATTTTCTCCACGGGTTGCACCTGCGGTATTTGGTTTGGGATTACTGGAAGCTGTAAACGAGGCAACAATTTTACAATTTGCGCATGATCAGCAAGGTCATCCCGACGGAGTATCAGGTAAACCGAATTATGTATGGGATGTTGTCGAACGTAAACCGAAGATTGGACGTTTTGGTTGGAAAGCGAATCGTCCTAGCATTGCTGAACAAAATGCAGGGGCTTTGCTGGGAGATTTAGGGATAACAAATCCTATATTTCCTAAAGAAAACATTACAGATGTGCAAGTGGCTGCTAAAGCAGCGCCAACCGGCGGTACTCCTGAATTGGATGAAGATTTCTTTGCCAAACTTGTTTTTTATTCGCGGACTTTAGGGGTGCCAGCTCGACGAGATGTAGATAATCCCCAGGTGATTGAGGGTGAGAAGACATTTAAACGCATTGGCTGTACGGCCTGTCATATTCCAACGATGACAACTGGAAATGATGCAGAGGTCCCTCAATTAGCTAATCAAACCATTCATCCTTATACAGATTTATTATTGCATGATATGGGGGATGGGTTAGCGGATGGGCGACCTGATTTTCAAGCCAGTGGCAATGAATGGCGTACACCACCTTTGTGGGGTATTGGCTTAGTGAAGACGGTGAATAAGCATACATTTTTTTTACACGATGGTCGGGCACGTAATTTAGAAGAGGCGATTTTATGGCATGGCGGAGAAGCGAACATCAGCAAAACACGGTTTAAACAATTAACACAAGTAAAACGTGACGCTGTGCTGCGTTTCTTAGAATCTTTATGAGTTTAGATAATTCTAGAAATAATTATCCTAATAAGTCGGAGAAAATGCCTGAAGAAATATTTAATGCCAGTCTCGTCCTGCATTCATCGGATTTATTTGGTGTTGGAAATTTGGTCATGATACGTCATGGCAATGACTGGTACAGGTTAATGAAGACGAAACAAGGAAAATTGATCCTTACAAAATAATAAACCATTACACATACAGAAATAGCCAGGTAATACCCAGCAAATGTTGAACAATCATGAAACATGGGCTGGGTTTTTTAATTGTCATTTTATTAGTTTCTCCTCTGCATTTACCTCAGGCATGGGCTGATCAATTGCCGTCGATGCCTCGCATTGGACAGGTTCTTTTGGCGAGCCCTATGCGCGTTCCTCCATTGCTTAGAGGGATTAAATTAAACCCTCACGACCCATTGCAATTAACATTTTATCTCGATTCTGGAAGCCTCACATACAAGGCTGGCACGCGTGCAATCAAACAGGAGGCAGGCAAAATGGTGAGATATTTCTTGTCGGCATTGACCATACCTGAGAAAGATTTGTGGGTCAATTTATCCCCGTATGAAAAAAACCGCATGGTGCCTTCAGCGTTAGGTCAAACAACCATGGGGCGTGATATGCTTGCTCAAGATTATGTCTTGAAACAATTTACTGCTTCATTGATTTATCCTGAAGGGAAATTAGGTCAGAAATTCTGGCAAGCAGCTTATGCGAAGACGGGGATTCATTATCAAGGAATGAAAGAGGTTATTAATACATTTAATAAAGTGTGGATTGTTCCACAAGAAGCGCATATTGAAGTGAATGGAGACATTGCCTTTATCCGTCGGGCGCATTTAAAAGTCATGCTTGAGGCAGATTACACGGCACTCAATCAACATACCGTTAGCATCACCAGTACACAACAAGATCAAATGACATCATTAGTGAAATCACTTATTATTCCTGAAATTGAACGGGAAGTGAACGAAGGGGCGAATTTTGCTCCTTTACGACAAATGTTTTACAGCATGATCTTAGCCGCATGGTTTAAAATGCATATCAAAGATTCTATTGTCAATCGTGCCTATGCAAATAAAGGTAAAGTCAGTGTTGGAATTAATCAACAAGACCCAGCCACGAATGATGCCATATATACACAGTATTTGCAGGCTTATAAAAAAGGGGTTTTTAATTATATTAAAGAAGATGTTGATGAGGTGACTGGAGAGGTTGTTCCTCGAAAATATTTTAGCGGCGGTGCAGATTTTGCCATGATAAGTTCGGATATTATTAAAGTGCTGTTTACGCCTTCATTGACAGAGAATACGCTCCAAGATGATGGGAGAGAGTTCGAGGGGGAGCTGTGGCCTATTCAAGTTGTGCTAGATCCTGTCGTCGGTGGTGAATTGAGTAAATCCAATTACAGCAATGAAGCGTTGCACATATTACAGGATGCTATTAGAGCTAATGAACGTACGCCGGAAGGTGGTTTAATTGTAGGCTCATGGTCAAAGATTCTACAGAGGGTTGGATCGTACCGTATTATAGCGGAGGTCTTTTATAAAATGATAGGGATCGATGATCCTTTAGATATGCCTATGGAGTTTCAAGGTATTGCAGAATTAGAACTTGATATGCGTGAGCATCAACTTCTGTTAAGTATAGTTCCTAATCAACGTGCTGATATTCAAGGTATTGATGATGTTATCGCAGTGATTCAAGAGCAAATAGATAATAAGACTGAGATAGTAAGATCTTCAGATGATGGCATGATCTCTGATCAAGAAATGACAGCGACGATCTCTCTAATTGATTATGACGTAGTAGGTTTGATGATAGAGAATCTTAAGCATTCTTATAATCGATTTAAGAAAAATGAAGATGAGTTTTCTATGTCTTTAATATTATATACCTTTGAAGATATGGCTAAATTGCGTCCAGATCGTCAACGGCGGTTAAAAAAATGGACT